>JACCDO010169231.1_pt1 | contig 10132 bp, 13 predicted proteins | sample 7446101 | NCBI WGS metagenome assembly JACCDO01 (sample SAMN15323440, study PRJNA562643) | freshwater metagenome | isolation source: river surface water | place: USA:Blue River Watershed | collected 2017-08-16
CATATTATTAACAAAAACATGTTAAGCTCTAATTTAATTAAAAAATTAAATAACTAATTGAATCTTTTTTTTTAAAAAATTTAACTATTTATTATAAAAATATATTATATTATTTTTTATAGTTGTTCTTATTCTATGTTATATTAATTAACAAAAAATAATTTTAAGTGTACTTTCCACATTTAAAATTAAATAAAAATAAATTTTAAAATATCTTCGAGCAGACCATATAATAATATAGAAACTTATAGATTAATTTGTACGGAGGTACAGAATGTCACCAAAAACTGAAACTAAAGCAGGCACTGGATTTAAAGCTGGTGTTAAGGATTACAAACTTACTTATTACACTCCAGATTATGTAGTAAAAGATACAGATATCCTTGCAGCTTTCCGTATGACACCTCAACCTGGCGTTCCACCAGAAGAATGTGGTGCAGCGGTTGCAGCTGAATCTTCCACTGGTACATGGACTACTGTATGGACTGATGGTCTAACTTCTTTAGATCGTTACAAAGGTAGATGCTATGATCTTGAACCAGTAGCTGGCGAAGAGAATCAGTACATTGCATATGTGGCATATCCAATTGATTTATTTGAAGAAGGTTCTGTAACTAACCTTTTCACTTCTATTGTTGGTAACGTATTTGGATTCAAAGCTTTAAGAGCTCTACGTCTAGAAGATTTAAGAATTCCAGTTGCATATGTAAAAACTTTCCAAGGACCACCTCATGGTATTCAAGTAGAAAGAGATAAATTAAACAAATATGGACGTCCTTTATTAGGATGTACTATTAAGCCAAAATTAGGTCTTTCTGCTAAAAACTACGGTCGTGCTTGTTATGAATGTTTACGTGGTGGTTTAGACTTCACTAAAGACGATGAAAACGTTAACTCTCAACCATTTATGCGTTGGAGAGATAGATTCTTATTCGTAGCAGAAGCTATTTTCAAATCTCAAGCTGAAACAGGCGAAATTAAAGGACACTATTTAAACGCAACAGCTGCTACTTGTGAAGAAATGCTAAAAAGAGCTGCTTATGCAAAAGAATTAGGTGTACCTATTATTATGCATGACTACTTAACTGGTGGTTTCACAGCAAATACTAGCTTAGCTGCTTATTGTCGTGATAATGGTTTATTACTTCACATTCACCGTGCGATGCACGCTGTAATTGATAGACAAAAAAACCATGGTATTCACTTCCGTGTATTAGCTAAAGCTCTTCGTTTATCTGGTGGTGACCATCTTCACTCTGGTACTGTTGTAGGTAAACTAGAAGGTGAACGTGAAGTTACTTTAGGTTTCGTTGATCTAATGCGTGACGATTACATCGAAAAAGATAGAAGTAGAGGTGTTTACTTCACTCAAGATTGGTGTTCTATGGGTGGTGTTATGCCAGTTGCTTCTGGTGGTATTCATGTTTGGCACATGCCAGCTTTAACTGAAATTTTCGGTGATGATTCTTGTTTACAATTTGGTGGCGGTACTTTAGGACATCCTTGGGGTAACGCTCCTGGTGCTGTTGCTAACCGTGTTGCATTAGAAGCTTGTGTACAAGCTCGTAACGAAGGTCGTGACCTTGCTCGTGAAGGTAATGATGTTATTAGAGCTGCATGTAAGTGGTCTCCTGAACTAGCTGCTGCATGTGAAGTTTGGAAAGAAATTAAGTTTGAATTCGAGACAATCGATACTCTATAATTTTTTTGTAACCTAAAAAAAATGGAAATTTTTGCTGATAGCAAAAATTTCCATTTTTTTTTATATTTTATTGTTTTAGTAAATACAAAAATTGAATATATATTGATAAATAAAAATTCGAGAAAAAATATTCATTGAATTAGTTTGAGTATTTTAATATATTTACGTTCTTTTTATTGAGTAAAAATATAATTAATGCATCCAGCTGGATTCGAACCAGCGATGTCTCTTTCGAGATAACGGATTATGAGTCCGCCGCCTTCGGCCTCTCGGCAATAGATGCTATTTTATGAACTACTTTTTTATTATATATTATTTATAGAAAATAACTATTTTCTATATAAATAAATTAAAAAATATTTTTTCTTTTTATACCATATGTTTTTTCTTATGGAGCTGGCGGGTTTTGAACCCGCGTCCGCTTTAGTTTGATCTCTTCTTTGTATTCACAAGTTTAGCTTTGCTAATCCACAAAGCTGGAGCTTGAAAAGCTAAAAAAAATTATTTCTACATTATTTGTAAAGAAACAAAAACTATTATTTAATTTGTTTTATAACAATTGTATTTAACAAATCAAAAATGCTCGAAGTTATCAAAAAACTTTTAAACAGCTACGGCTGTCTTACGATTAAAAGGTAAAATATTGTTAGCATTTATTTGCAATTGAACTCAAGTTTACGAGATTGGTTCATTCTCGACTTGCTTGTAAGAAGATATATACTAAAACGTCGAAACCATTTCAACCCCATTTGTTTGTTTTTAATTATACACAAAGCATAATTTATTTGACACTAAAAAACTTTATAAATTCATTGATACTGTTATATTATCACTTATATTTACATTTTATTAAAAATTATACATTGTATACATTTTTTGCTTTTCCCTAAATTATTCACCTTGTGATTTTTTTTTCGAACAAAATCCTCAGATCATTTATTGTTTCCAATCAAATTTGAAGAGTACGTATAAATTGAAATTCCAATTAAACCAGATCGATTCTGTTTCAATGATTCAGGGGTTTTATCTAAGAGGGCAAATTCTTCTTGACTGAATTTTAGATGAAGCACTTTCTTTTGTACTTCTTATGTTCCATTTTTATTGTCTTCAGTCCAAAGCAAAAATATTTTTTTTACATTGTACTTTTTTTAATATTTCAGTCCAGTCTTCATTTATTATCTTTTTTAATAATTTACAATTTATTTATCAAATAATGATTCATTCTTATTAGTAAATAAACTTATCATAAGAATATTTATAAATTGATGTTATCTTCTATACGTCCAGTTATTTTTAGCCAATTTTGTGCTTCAATATAACTATTAGGAGCTAATCGTATTGCTTGTTTCCAATACGAAGCAGCTTGATTAAAAAGAATTTCTGAAGTTGCTATGTTACCTTCTTCAATAGCTTGTTCTCCTCGATAATGATAAATAACTGCAATATTATTTAATGCTTGAGGAAGAGATGGATTTCTTTCAATTGCTTGATAATAATATTCTAAAGCTTTTCCATGCTCTCCATTACTTGTATGAATTAATCCAATATTATATAAAATATAACTGCGGTCATATGGATCTATTTCTAATCTCATCGCCTCATAATAATTTTGTAAAGCTTCTGCGTATTCACCTTCTGCTTGAGCTGACATTCCATCTCTATAATAACTAAAAGCTGCTTTTTCTCGTACAGTAGTAGGTAAAACTTTTAAGATAATATCGGCAACTACAGTAAAAGTTTTATCTATAAAATTGTCATTTTTTTGAGACCTTGGCATTTATTTTTTTAGATAGTAAAAATTAAAATCAAAAAAAAAGAAATTTCTTTGATTAATAAGAGAAAAATTATTAAGATTTTTTCTCTTTAAAAATAATATTGTTGTTATATTAATTGTTCTATTTTGAAAAAAGTAAAATTTTTTTGTAATAAATTTTAAATTTAATTTCTATATAGTAATGTTACCATTATGTCTATATAAAAAAAAATTTTTTTGTTTATTTAATAATAATCTTAATTATTAAAGGGGTTATAGCTCAGTTGGAAGAGTATCTCAATGGCATTGAGAAAGTCAGCGGTTCAAACCCGCTTAACTCCATCTGTATATATTAATTTGGCTGTTTCAGTTATATTTAGTACTAGAAACATTTTGAATCTTTCGATAAAATAAGCATTGTTTTGTCATATTTTGACAGAATTTTATTCAAATATGAATAATATATATTTTTGTATGTATTCTTATAAAAATATATATTAATAGATGCATAAAAAAATCTGTTTTTGTATTGGCGCATCACACAAAAATTATAAGTAAGAAATAGTATGATTGATATTGTAAAATATCCTGTCCTTACTGAAAAAGCCACTCGTCTATTGGAAAATAATCAATATACTTTTGATGTGGATCCGAAAGCTAATAAAATTACTATAAAAGCTTTAATAGAAGATTTTTTTAATGTTAAAGTGCTTTCAGTGAATACACATAGACCGCCAAGAAAAAAAAGACGTATTGGCAGATCTGAAGGATACCGTCCTAATTATAAAAGAGTCATTGTCACTTTAAAAACAGGTGACTCTATAGAATTACTTCCAGAAAATTAATTATCGTAGCATTTTTATTATCCTATTTCTATGGGGATTCGTTTATACAAGGCTTATACACCAGGTACACGCAATCGATCTGTTTTAGAATTTAATGATATAACAAAAACCAATCCAGAAAAATCATTAACTTATCATAGACATAGATCAAAAGGACGTAATAATAGAGGTATTATTACTATAAGACATAGAGGAGGAGGACATAAGAGATTATGTCGTCTGATAGATTTTACAAGAGAAAAAAATATTCCTGCTACAGTTGCAAGTATTGAATATGATCCTAATAGAAATTGCAGGATTGCTCTTTTATACTATAAAAATGGAATCAAAAGATATATCATTCACCCTCGCGGTTTATCTGTAGGCAAGGAAATTGTATCTTCTGTAGAAGCACCTTTATCTGTAGGGAATTCTTTACCATTAAATAAAATTCCTCTTGGAACTGGGATACATAATATAGAATTGTCTCCAGGACAAGGTGGTCAACTCGCACGTGCAGCAGGCGCGGTTGCTCAATTGATTGCAAAAGAGGGAAAATTTGTGACAGTCAGATTACCTTCTGGCGAAGTAAGATTAATTCTTAAGGAATGTTGGGCAACAATAGGACAAGTAGGAAATGTTGATGCTAATAACATTACCATTGGGAAAGCAGGTAGAACACGTTGGTTAGGTAAAAGACCAGTAGTAAGAGGCGTTGTAATGAATCCTGTAGATCACCCTCATGGTGGTGGTGAAGGAAGATCTCCTATTGGAAGACCTAAACCAGTTTCTCCGTGGGGAAAAACCGCTTTAGGAGCAAAAACTAGAAAACGTAAAAAATATAGTGATGTTCTTATCATTCGACGTCGTAAATCTGCTTAATTCTTCATTTTTTCTATTAATTGCAATAAAACAATAATATAAATAATAGATTGATTAATCAAAAGGATAGTTTATAATGGCACGTTCTCTAAAAAAGGGCCCTTTTGTTGCCGATCATCTTTTAAAAAAAATTGAGTTTCTCAATGTCAAAAAAGAAAAAAAAGTTATTACAACTTGGTCTCGAGGATCTACTATTCTGCCGATTATGATTGGGCATACTATAGCCGTTCATAATGGACGTGAACATTTACCAATTTTTATAACAGATCAAATGGTAGGTCATAAATTGGGTGAATTTTCACCCACTCGAACTTTCCGTGGGCATACAAAAAGTGATAAAAAATCTCGTCGTCCTTAAGGATAGGAGAAAAATTTTTAATGAATATGACTAGAGATGCGGATCTTAAAGTGAAAGCAGTAGCAAGAGGAGTATTTATGTCTCCTCAAAAAGTACGTAGAGTATTAGACCAAATTCGTGGTCGTTCCTATGAAGAAGCTTTAATGATATTACAGTTTATGCCTTATAGAGCATGTGAGCCTATATCTAAAGTATTGTATTCAGCAGCAGCTAATGCAAAAAATAATTTAGGTCTTACTAAAGCTAGTTTATCTATCAGTGAAGCAAAAGTAGATAAAGGACCTATATTAAAAAGATTTAGACCAAGAGCACAGGGAAGAGGTTTTCCTATTCGTAAACCAACATGTCAAATTAGTATTACTGTTCAAAGTATTAAATAAATTGAATAATTTTCTTAGTGATATATTTTACACAGGATAAAAGAACATGGGACAAAAGATTCATCCTCTTGGGTTTCGGCTTGGAGTTACACAAGAACATCGTGCCCATTGGTTTGCAAAACCTTCTGAATATAAGTTTTTAGTAGAAGAAGATAATTATATACGTAAATATTTAAATGCAAAATTAGCTAATGCTGGTGTTGCACGAATTGATATTCAACGTAAAGCAGATCAAGTGGAGATTGAAATATATACAGCTCGTCCTGGACTTGTTGTTGGACGTACAGGAAAGGGAATTGAAAATTTAATCAGAGATTTACAAGATAAATTAAGAAATAAACGAAAGTTTAGAATCACAATCACTTATCTTCAAGAACCTGATTTAGAATCTACTCTTATTGGAGAATTTATTGCACAAAGACTTCAAGAAAGAAAACCTTTCCGACGTGCTATCAGACAAGCAGTTCAACGAGCTAAAAGAGCAGGCGTACAAGGAATTAAAATTCAAGTTGCTGGCAGATTAAATGGCGCTGAAATTGCTAGAAGTGAATGGGTACGTGAAGGTAGAGTGCCTTTACAAACTCTGCGTGCAGATATTGATTATAGTCATTGCCAAGCAAAAACTATTTATGGCATTATTGGTATCAAAGTTTGGATATTTAAAGGTGAAAAAATATCTATTAATTAATTAATAAATATTTTTTGACATTTCTCATTATTTACTTTTTTGGCAATTATGTGTATTTAGATTAAAGAGATTAAGATTATGTTAAGCCCAAAAAGAACTAAATTTAGACGACATCACAGAGGGAAAATGAGAGGCGTTGCTACTCGAGGCAATAAAGTGTCTTTTGGTGATTTTGGATTAAAAACATTAGAACCAGGGTGGCTTACTTCACGTCAAATTGAAGCTGGCAGACGTGCTATGACTAGATATACACGTCGTGGCGGTCAATTATGGATTCGTGTTTTTCCTGATAAACCTGTAACTATTCGCCCAGCAGAAACCCGTATGGGTTCTGGAAAAGGATCTCCTGAATATTGGGTTGCTGTAGTAAAACCTGGTACCATATTATATGAAATGAAAGGTGTAACTCCAGAAATTGCACGTAGTGCTATGCGAGTTGCTGGATTTAAAATGCCAGTAAAAACTCAATTTGTATTGCGTGATGTTTAATTCATTGTTGTTATTGATATATTTTTTCTTTTTATTATAAATCTTTGTTTATATATAAATTTTGTGAATATAAAATAAAGATTTATTTTATAAATAGCTATATTTTGATTATTTGCAATGTTTTTCAAACATTTTTTTTGAAAGCTAAAGCGATATAGTTTGAAAATTTATGAAATACAACATATTTTCTCTTGTCCTGATAACATTTTCAATGCCATCGGACAAGAGTTTATTTTGATCTTTAATATTTAAAAATTTTATGATACAAGCTCAATCTTATCTTAATGTAGCAGATAATAGTGGCGCTAAAAAAATAATGTGTATTCGTGTATTAGGTGGCAGTCAACGTAAATATGCTGCTATTGGTGATGTTATTATTGGTGTAGTAAAAGATTCTGTTCCGAATATGTCATTAAAAAAATCAGAAGTAGTAAGAGCTGTAGTTGTACGCACTTGTAAAGGGATTCGAAGAGAAAATGGGATGACTATAAGATTTGATGATAATGCTGCTGTTGTAATTAACAAAGATGGTAATCCTAAGGGGACCAGAGTTTTTGGTCCTGTCGCTAGAGAATTAAGAGATCGTAATTTTACAAAAATTGTTTCTCTTGCACCAGAAGTGTTATAAAACATAATTTTAAAATGCATTATTAATGTTGTTCATGACTTTCTGAATTTTTGTATAAAATTCTAATAGAAAATTAAATACTTATTATGGTACAAAGATTAAAAACATTGTATTTAGAATCTGCAGTTCTAAAACTACAAGAAACTTTTGGATATAAAAATCCGCATCAAATACCACGTATCAAAAAAATTGTTATTAATTGTGGTTTAAGTGAAGCATCTCAAAATTCGAAATCATTAGAATCAGCTATGAAAGAATTGTCTATTATTGCTGGGCAAAAAGGTGTAATTACACGTGCTAAAAAAGCTATTGCTGGTTTTAAAATACGAGAAGGTTTACCGATTGGTATTTGTATCACATTAAGAGGTGATTCTATGTATGCTTTCTTAGATCGTTTAATTAATTTAGCTTTGCCTAGAATACGAGATTTTCAAGGTGTGAGTTCTAAAAGTTTTGATGGTCACGGAAATTATAATTTAGGCTTAAAAGAACAACTTATGTTTCCTGAAATAGATTATGATCAAATTGACAAAATAAGAGGAATGGATATTTGTATAGTAACCAATGCGAAAACAGATTCTGAAGGTTTTTATCTTTTAGAAGTCTTAGGCATGCCTTTTAAAGAAAAATTTGCGAATTAACTATTTTATTATTGAAAAAAAAAGGAGTTCGAATGGTCAATGATACAATCGCAGATATGATTACTCGTATACGCAATGCAAATTTAATTACACAAAAACAAGTTGCAGTTATAGCAAGTAATACTAATAAAGGTATTGCAGAGTGTTTGCTACAAGAAGGTTTTATAGAAAGTATTGAATATAATACAAATTCATCAAATAACCCTGAGTTGATTCTTTCTTTAAAATATCAAGGTAAGAAACGTAAACCATATATTACAGCACTTCAACGTGTGAGTAAATCTGGTCTTAGAGTCTATACAAGTTATAAAGATATTCCAAAAGTTTTAGGGGGAATTGGAATTGCTATTCTTTCCACATCTCAAGGCATTTTGACAGATAAACAAGCTCGTATGCAAAAAATTGGTGGAGAAATTCTTTGTTATATTTGGTAAAACAAGAAAAATATTTTTGTTATCCTATGGTTTATATACAAAAATAATTTTTGTTTTATATAAATAAGTTATTTAAAAAATACTATTTGTATCATATTTTTTCTTGACCAATGATCAAATGAAAATAATTTTTGAGAAAGATGGAATAAATATTTTTTAAACAAATTTTATATAACCAATTTATAATTTTTACAATTCATTACAATCATTAATAATGGAGCAACTAAACTGATAAGGAGAAATTTTGGAAAGACAAAACCTCATTGAGATGGAAGGAGTAATTACAGAATCTTTGCCAAATGCAATGTTCCGTGTGCATTTAGATAACGGATTTAATGTATTAGCTCATATTTCTGGTAAAATTCGTCGTAATTATATTCGAATTTTGCCAGGAGACAGAGTTAAAATAGAATTGACTCCTTATGATTTAACAAAAGGAAGAATTACATATCGTTTACGTAAGCGTTAATACAATTAATATTCTTTCTTTCTACTTGACTACTTATTAAGTCTAATGCTATCGTATGCTCAGAGAGAATGTATAAAATCTAAAAAAATATATGAAAGTTCGTGCATCAGTTCGTAAAATTTGTGAAAATTGTCGTCTAATTAAAAGACGAGGAACAGTAATGGTCATTTGTTCTAATAACCCAAAACATAAACAACGTCAAGGATAAATTATTATTATTTTTTACTAGTTATTGTTTATTTTCTGCCAAAAGATATCTATAGACTAAATAATCATTTTATTGAATTTCTTCTGAATAATTATATAAAACAAATATGGCAAAACAAATAAGAAAGATAGGTGTTCGTAAAACAAAGAGAAAGATTCCTAAAGGAGTCGTTCATGTACAAGCTACGTTCAATAATACTATTGTAACCATAACAGATGTTAGAGGTGAAGTATTGTCATGGTCTTCTGCTGGTGCTTGTGGCTTCAAAGGAACAAAAAAAGGAACTCCTTTTGCAGCACAAACTGCTGCTGAAAATGCAGTTAGACAAGTAATTGATCAAGGCATGAAACAAGCAGAAATAATGATTAGTGGACCTGGTTCTGGAAGAGAAACAGCTATACGTGCTATTCAAGCTGCTGGATTAGGTATTACTTTAATTCGTGATGTAACTCCTATTCCTCATAATGGTTGTCGACCTCCTAAAAAACGTAGAGTCTAAGATTTTGAAAATAAATAGATTCAGGAATAAGGAGATATTTAATGTCTGGTAATGACCTCTTTCCATCCACTATTTATTGTATTGAATCTAAAATTGAAAGTCCACGCAATTTATATGGACGTTTTCTTATAGAACCTTTAGCTATTGGTCAAGGAATAACAGTTGGTAATACCTTAC
>JACCDO010552704.1_pt1 | contig 10132 bp, 10 predicted proteins | sample 7446101 | NCBI WGS metagenome assembly JACCDO01 (sample SAMN15323440, study PRJNA562643) | freshwater metagenome | isolation source: river surface water | place: USA:Blue River Watershed | collected 2017-08-16
AGTGAGTTAGTGAGTAAGTTAAAGTGAGTGAGTGAGTGAGTGAGTGAGTGAGTGAGTGAGTGAGTGAGTGAGTGAGTGAGTGAGTGAGTGAGTGAGTGGGTAAGGGAGTAAGTAAGAGTGAGTAAGTAAGAGTGAGTAAGAGTGAGTAAGAGTGAGTAAGAGTGAGTAAGTTTATATTATTGTAAAAATTTGTTAAATAAATGACGCACTTGTTAATTACATAAAATAAATGAGAAAAATGTACTCAAAATTGCACACTTATGACTTGACATTGCCTGATGCTAGGTGCCCGTCGCCTGCTTAGTGAGTGAAAGAGTGAAAGAGTAAGAGTGAGTAAGAGTGAGTGAGTAAGAGTGAGTGAAGGAGGTACCATGCAAGACATGTAATTCTCTTAACTTGTCAACTAATTTTATAAACTCTTCCAACTGCTTTTTTGTTGAACCATTGATGTTTTTGTCGCTTAACTTGTTACTGAACTTGCCATATGCCTAGTTAGTAAGTAAGTAAGTCAGGAGTGAGTAAGTGCGTAAGAGTAAGTGAGTAAGAGGGAGTAAGTGATTGAGTAGGTGAGTGAGTGAGTGAGCACCTGGTCAACAATCGTATCCAAGTTCATTTGAGACAAAACACGCAATAAATCATTGCGTATTTTACTTTCAAAATTCTTCGGTAATGATTGAACAGTGTGAAGTAGTTGCTGAAATAAATCCTGTTGTTGCTGGTGCTCCGCATGACTTTCCTATATAATAAGTGAGAATATATGAGTCAGTTAAGTGATTGAATGGATGAATACCTTCACTGGTTGAGGAGAAATGTTACTGCGCTTTAAGCTTCCATTGCTACTCACAACACTGTTACTATGCATATACGCTGATTTTGGTGGTGCAGTGTATGAGCTTGCATACTCAGTTACCCACGTAGGCTGTACAGGTGGAATAAAATGCGTGTTGGAGTGTATCTGACCCAATACAACTGGACCTAGTTATAGTTAGATGTAAGAAGGTTAGTTAGAGAGAGGAGAATCTATTGATTGCTTACACTTAGGGCAATGATGCTCTGTTAAACCTGTGGTGTTGGAGGTTGTTGAATGGCAGGAAGACGTTGAATAGCATGACATTTTTGGGATTTAGCTGTTGAAACCTGAGTGAAAATCGCTTGTATTTCTCTCATTCTTGAAGTGTCAGTATTGGGTGTGGAAAATGCATGCGGCCCTCAAAAAAAAAATTCAACCAAAAAAGGCACTCAAATCCAATTAGCTCGTGGATAACGTGGTTGGTGAAGTGTATTGGTGGTAGCTTATAGACGCAATGAAGAGTCCAATGGCGTCTGAGAAGATTTTGTTTAGTAAATATTCTAGTAATAATAATGACAAAGATGAGAAAGATCGTAGTTCACCAGAAGATTACAGCATGACAGGTATTCTTGCATGAACTTCACTTCCTTACTTACTTACTTAATCTCTTACTTACTAACTCTCTTACTTGTATAGGAATTAATACCCCACGACGTGGAAGAGATAGTAGTGGTTATAATAGTATAAGTGATGATGAATATGGCGATATAACAACAGATAGAACACAACCAGTTATTCAGAACTACATGAATTCGTTAAAGAAGACAAGGAAAGTTGCCAATAGTGCAGAGGTAATACCCATGAAATTACTTATTTACCTGTTTATTTACTTCTTGATTATAGAGACGGCGCACTAATAGCGGTGACTGCATGGTGGAGTATCAAGGACAGATATATAACGATCCAAGGCAACTGATAGAACGGGACTCAAGGAAGACGTTGTATGAGACACTGCCTTTCATCGCTGCATTTGGCATGTCATCTACTGAAGGTTTTTTACTCGCTCTTACTCTTATTCACTCACCCTTACTCTTACTCACTCTTACTCTTACTTACTTACCTCTTACTACTATAGGAAGTGTCAAGAAAATAATATCGCGAGTGAGTAACATGTCGCTTGTGTCGCTAGATACTAGCAATCACAACAATATTCGGGATAATAGTAACTCAAGTAACAATGGCGGTGGCCTAAGGCATTCGTTGTCGAACTCCTCCTTGCTGAGGTAAGTCCTCTTCTCACTCACTCACTCACTTACTTACTTACTTACTCACTCACTCACTTACTTACTAAGTGAAATTGATGTCGATGAAATTGTGTTTACTATACCCATGTTGATGGCGGTATTTGTTGCGATCTTATTAGAATTCTTGGTTGGATTCAATACGTCAGGTACTCACTCACTCACTCACTCACCTTCTCACTCACTCACTCACCTTCTCACTTACTTACTCACTCAGTGATGAATGCGCCGGAGTCTGTGGTGTTTCCGGGCCACACTACTATTGAGTGGTCATTAGCTGTGTCGGCATTCGCTATTGGTGGACCAGGTGGGAGTCTTATGGGGGGATTTTTAGCCAATCGTAAAGGTCTCGCACTCACTCACTCAATTACTCACCTACTCACTCACTCTCTCACTCACTCACTCACTCACTCACCTACTCACCTACTCACCTACTCACTCACCTACTCACTTACTCACTCACTTACTCACTCACTCACTCACTCATTCACTCACCTTCTCACTCACTCATAGGTCGCAGGGGAGCGATGATGATCAATGTGTATGTGTTCCTATTTGGAGGTTTGCTGCTTTCTATCGCAGCTAATATGTACTTTATAATAGCTGCAAGGTTAGTTATTGGGTTCGCATCGGGACTCGCGTCTGTGTTAGTCCCGGTATATCTGGGGGAAATCGCAGCACCGACATTACGTGGTGCATTAGGTACTCACTCACTCACTGGCTTACTCACTCACGCACTAACTCTTACTCACTCACGCACTCACCATGTCTTCATAGGTACATGCACCCAATTTGCAATGGTAGTTGGAATTTTAGCTAGTAATCTTGCTGCCTTTCCACTTGCTGAACCAGTAAAATGGCGTTATTTGTTTGCTATAACACCAGGTGACTCGCCCACTGGCTGACTCACTCACTCACCTACTTACTCACTCACTCACTCACTCACTTACTCAACTACTTACTCACCTACTCATCTACTTACTTACTTACTTACTCACTCAGTGATATGTATAATACAATTGAGTGTGTCTTCTTATTTGTTGGAGTCACCGCGTTGGTTGCTTAGTCGCGACAGTAACAGCATCGAAGCGAGAATAAATATCAAGAAATTAAGAGGGTTAAGAAGTGAAAGAGATGTGGAATTTGAGGTGGAGAACTATATATCAGGTACTCACTCACTCACTTACTCACTGGCTTACTCACTCACTCACTCACTCACTCACTCACTCACTTACCTACTCACTCACTCACTCACTCACTTACTTACTCACTCACTCACTTAGCAAATATTGTGCACAAGACAAGGAGGAATTCTGCTCACTCATTGGGTTCTTTGTGGGATTTGTTGGCGAACCCTATGATTAAAGTATCCGTTATATCTGCTATTGTCCTGCAAATGGTACTCACTCACTCACTCACTCACTCACTCTTACTCACTCACTCACTCTTACTCACTCACTCTTGTAGGCTCAGCAGTTGTGTGGTATCAACGCGATCTTCTACTATTCAACCTCATTCTTTGACGGCATAATCCCTAATCCACTAGTCGGTACGACAGTTATTAGTATAGTTAATGTTGTAGCAACATATGTTGCACTCAAGGTACTCACACTCACTCACTCACACTCACTCACTCACTCACTCACTCACTCACTTACTCACCTACTCACTCACCTACTCACTCACTTACTCACTCACTCACTCACTCACCTACTCACTCACTTACTTACTAGCTTATGGATCGCACGAAACGTCGTACTTTGTTACTTCTTTCTTCCGCCGGTATGCTGGTATCCGTTGGCTTCATCACGTTATCCCTCAACGGCTATATCTCGAAATCAATAACACTTTTCTTTGCTATGTTATTTGTTGCCTTCTTCGAGATCGGCCTCGGACCCATTCCCTGGCTTATCGTCGCTGGTACTCACTCACTCACTGGCTTACTCACTCACTTACTCACTCACTCACTCACTTACTTACTCACCCACCCACTCACTTACTCACTTACTCACTCACTCACTCACTTACTCACTCACTCATTTACTCACTCACCTACTCACTCACTCACTTACTCACTCGCTTACTTAGAAATTTTTCCGGCCATGTACGTGGCAACGGCTATGAGTGTGTGTTGCATTGTCAATTGGGTGTGTAATTTCTTGGTTGGATTATTTTTTCCTTTTCTTGTGATACAATTAGGATCCTATTCATTCTTACCGTTTGGTGTTAGTTTAGCAGGTTAATCCACTCACTCACTCACTCACTGGCTTACTGGCTTACTGGCTTACTCACTCACTTACTCACTCACTCACTCACTCACTGGCTTGCTGGCTTACTCACCTACTCACTCACTCACTTACTCACTCACTCACCTACTCACTCACCTACTCACCTACTCACTCACCTACTCACTCACTCACTCACCTACTCACTCACTCACCTACTTACTCACTCACTCACCTACTCACTCACCTAACCACTTACTAGGTACATTTGTTTTTGTATATTTTTATTTACCGGAAACTTTTGGCAAAACAATTGATGAAATTCAGCGCATTGTGGGTGTGGACGACCGCGAAATTATGGATAATTTGAACGCACGCAAAATTGTCATTAAAGCGGTAGAATTTGATGAGTTTGAGAGGCTATAGAGTGAGTAAGTAAGTAAGTAAGTGAGTGAGTAAGTGAATAGGTGAGTGAGTGAGTAGGTGAGTGAGTGAGTAGGTGAGTGAGTGAGTAGGTGTGTGAGTGAGTCAGTGAGTGAGTAGGTGAGTGCGTAAGTAAGTAAGAGTGAGTGAGTAAGTAAGAGTGAGTGCGTAAGTAAGTAAGAGTGAGTGAGTGAGTAATAGGGTGAGTAATAGCTAGGTTAGTACAAAGTATTTTCTTGACTGTTCAATGGGGTGTGTAGTGTCGAGAAAGAATTAGTTTTTTACTTTTATTTGATGTATAATATGTACAGTATGCGGCGGTTATGTTATAGTTGCGCGTTGACAATAAAGCGGTTGCCTTCGCTGTGCTTGGACTCAAATTTCTTTGTAGTTGAAGTTACACATATCTTACTCTTGATATTTGCAACATTATCAGTTTTTGATTGGAATGCATCAGCACTGAGTGAGTGAGTGAGTAAGAGTGAGTAAGTAAGAGTGAGTAAGTAAGTAAGAGTGAGGTAATATTACCTATCTACTATCCCTATGTCTACCTTGCCAGTACCAAGAATGCTTTCACCCCAAGACTTCTTCTCTTTAGTAGTTATACTCTTCCGTTTCACTGCATACTATTAAGTATAAGCAAGTAAGTAAGTAAGTGAGTAAGTAAGTAAGTGAGGGAGTAAGTAAGTAACTGAGGTAAGTACCTGTCCTCTAATTTTTGCTTCTGTGCTTTCTTCTTTTGTAACTTCCGTCCAATCAAGCATAAGGATGCTAGGTAGCCGATATAGGATGTAGAGACGATGTAGCTTCATACTTTCTAGATCAGGTGCTTCTATTTCATATAGACTAATGCGGGGAGTGAATGAGGGAGTGAGTTAGTATATGTATGAATGAGTGATGAGGTACCTAGGACAACATGGATTACGCATCAATGAAAGATACTTGAGATTTTTATACTTTTGACACACACAATCCATGAATAATTCAAGATTATCTATATTATTGTTGTTTACCCAAAGAGTATGAAGTGTATCTAACAAAGGAAGTCCCTCAATACTTGTTAACTATAATAAAGAAGTGAGTAAGCAAGTGAATGAGTAAGGTCTTAGTGTGAGAGCTACCTCATTTTTATCTAATATAAGGACTTCAATACTTGTAAACTGTCCTAAATTCTCATAATTACTTATATTTGTCTCTGTTAAATCAACTTTTTTCACCTTTTTCACATCAATGAAAGAGTCCATAAGTGGGACTGTAGACAGCTCACGATATGCAAAGGACACCTCTTCCGCTGAAACCACATACTCCGCCATCTTACGATCAACTAACTTCTTTTATTTCTCACTCAGAGGGATTTGAACAGAACATATCAGTTTTAGCCGGTACCAAGTCAATTTTAACGGATTAACTACTACTATAACAATAAATAAGCTGCGCAACCACGTGGTGGTCGCACAAGAAGGATCTTGTTATTATAGTAGCTTATTAATGAGAGCAAAATCAGGTTTGAAGTTTGCCGGTACCCGGTACCACTTCGGCGACTTCGCCAGCTACTTCGACATTGACATAGTGTTGTACCTGTTCAAATGGAGCCTATATCTGCGGAATTTAATTATTATATTCATGAATCGCGCTGTCCAATGGAGGATGGGGTCTTATGTTGTCCATTTGATAATCCAAGTTGTTTAGAAAAAAATTTAACTTCAAATGGACTTGGAACTCATCGTTATCCACTTCATAATGGAAGAAATAGTAGTGAACCACCACTTTATTATGATGATTTCACACTATTAGATACAGCAACATCTATGCAATTACTTGATTCAACGGGATTGTTTTGTGTAAAACATTCATCTAAAATGGAGAATTATTGGTCAGAAGAAGAAATTGTTACAACATACTATGAAGAATTAAAAGAGTTAACATTATTACTTACGAAAGCAGATTGTGTTGCAGTAGCTGCACATGCATTGAGATTATAAGGTGATCAACAAGGTGAAAGATTAAGTACAACCAAACCATTAGCTAGGTATAATATTGTTACTTACTTACTTCTATACTTTTACTTACTTGCTCTTGCACTCATTAGAGACGCAGCATTTACTGTTCATAATGATTTTTCAGACGAGTTAAGACAACAATTTTTAGATATGTACCAAGCAAATATCAAGTCAATTGTTAGCCAGGATGTGTCGGAAGGTACTCTTTTACTTGCATAACAAACACTCACTCACTTACTTACTTCCTTACTTACTCATTACTCTTGCAAGGTGGACTAGGTTTAACTGAAGAGGAATTAAGAAGCGGGCGACTAATGGTTGTTAATTATTGGCGACCAATTACTAAAGTTCCGTTGGAAAGGAATCCGTTAGCTGTCTTAGATGCATCATCAATAGGTAACTCACTTACTCTTACTCATACTTACTTACTTACTCATTCACTATGTAGGTAATGATGATATTGTGCTGTGTCGTCATCCCGCCAAGAAAGAAAACGATTCTTTTTTGAAGTACTACAAACTACCAATTCCTTTTATAAACACATTAATAAGACCAAATCCCAGTCACAAATGGTTTCACTCACTCACTCACCTACTCACTCACCTACTCACTCACCTACTCACTCACTCACTCGCTTACCCACTCACTTACTCACTCACTCACTAACACCCACTCACTCACTCACTCACTCACTCACTCACTCACTTGTAAGGTATTATTTCCCAAATATGACACAAGATGAACTATTAGTATTTAAAAATTATGATTCTGCGGCTTCTGCACCGAGTAACGGAGTCGGGATGCACTCATCATTTCACGATCCAACAACTCCATCTTCTGCACCACCAAGAGAAAGCATTGAGTCTAGAGTTATTTGCTTCTTTAAGAATTGTAAGTGAATAACTTCTTACATATCAGAGATACATGCACTTGTGAGTAGGTGAGTGAGTGAGTGCGTGAGTGAGTAAGGATGAGTGAGTGGAAGTTCATAGTACCGTTCCGTTCATCCATATTTCCCTAGTGGTTCCAAGTGTTGCGGGGTGCAACACTACTCGATTATTATACAATTTATCCCATGTAACATGCACATAAACATCCTAAAACTCTTTTTTCTTCAGCCTCAAAAGTGTTATTTTTGTTCCAATTGGGCTAAGTTGTGCATATCAATGACATCGGTTGATGGTAAGCGCTCATACTGAGATAGTAATCTGATTAAGTATAATTGTCACGACCTTATCAGAATTCCTGGTGATTGATTAATGACTTGTCTAACAATACAGCCAAGAACCGACATGTAGGACAACTATATTAATGCTGTAATTATTATTAATGAAGTTGTCCGGCACGTCGGTTCTTGGTTGTATCATCTAGTCCCGATGATCGGACAAGTCATAAATCAACATAATAACCAAGAATTCTGATAAGATAGAGACAATTCAACACCTGCTTGTTGATATACCAACCATTTTGTGCATATAATATATTACTATATTAATATAATAATAAGGATCCTATTAGACATGCTACAATGGTTGGTAGATCAACAAGCAGGTGTTGAATTGTCCATATTCGGTATTAATCTTGACAATAACTTAGAAATGTAAAACATTAAATCGTGAGAATTGGTCTTAAAGCAACAATTCGACAACATCATCATCTTTTTCTTTATATTCCTTCCATATTTGGGGTTGCAACTGATGATGATGATGCTATCATACTGTTACATTAATACCAGATCAGATGATTTAAATGGTAGTGTTTTACATTTTTATGTGTCAATTCCGATATATATTAGTAAAAATGAGCACTTTTTAATCAACCGATGTTCATTACATCTGCAAAACCTAGAACAATTGAATGAAAATTGTACTTTGAAGGATATAATAGATTTTAAGCTGAGACTAAAGAGTTGGGAGATGTTTGCAACATGATGCTTCCTAGCCCAACTTCTTCGTACCACCTATAACTCCATATATAACACTTAAAGCAGAATTAAAGCAGAAGGACTTCGTCGACACTTAGGGATTTCAAAATCAACACCCTTTCTTGGGTTTGAATAAAGAAGCCTCTAAAAATGGAAGAGAAAGAAGAAGTAAAAGAAGAAGTTCAGGGCGACAGAGGCATGTATTCCAACATTGAGCAGCAGCAGTCACAGAAGGACAGTGTGATTGCGTTGTGTATTTTGATTGTAGTTCAAGGAATCTTTTCATTATGGCCTGTACTTGTAGTTATTGCGTTACAAGGTAAATTATTCTCAATGAACTTACTCATTCACTTATTCACTTACTTATTAACAGAACAAGATCTTGTTGCAACAATTGTTATATATCGAGATTTCTTTGCTGTTATATCATTGTGGTATGAATCCTTAACTCATCCATTTACTACTGCTCTTGTCTCATCCTTCTCTTTATATTCACAGGTTCGGTGTTTATTATATTGAACCTTATGTATATCCAACAGGTAGTTATGCACGAGTCACAGAGCATTATTCAACTGCATTACAAGTTGTTGTGGCATTCTTTCGGAATCCTTTAGATGCTTTTGGTTTAGAACCAAGTGAATATGCATTGCACGTTGGATTAGGTAACTTACTTACTTACTCACTCACTTATCCATACTTACTCATTCACTCTGTGTATATGTATATAACAGGTGTTGCATCTGCCATCAATTGCGCTGGTTATTTGTTTGCTTTAAAGTATATAACTCCATTCAATTCTGCTCTATTGCATCCAACAATCCCTGTGTTTGCCTATATAATTGGTGCATATTTGAACGTCGAGTCACTGAATAAAAGCAAAATCGCAGGCGCCGTTATGTCGATTATTGGTAGCATTCACTCACTCACTCCTACTCACTTACTCACTCACTCACTCACTTACTCACTTACTCACTTACTCACTCACTTACTTACTTACTTACTTACTTACTTACTTACTTACTTACTTACTCACTCTTACTTACTTACTCGCCTGTATAGGGTCTATTATCGTGGTCGTATCCCAAAGTAACTTGCAGTTATCGTCGTCAATTTTTGGCAATATTCTGCTGATCAGCCAGTCACTCGCAATGGCCGTGTTGTTGGTGGGACAAAAATTTGTTTCGACTAAACACACTCCGTTGAAGATCACCGCGATTTATTACACCATTGGTAGAGATCACTGGCTTACTCACTCACTCACTGGCTTACTTACTCACTGGCTTACTTACTCACTCACTGGCTTACTCACTTACTCACGTACTTACTCACTCACTTACTCACTCGTAGGCACTTGTATATCCACCCCACTTTGCCTTTTGTATATTATGATGAATACTAACACAACAATGTATATCGAAGGTTTACTCACTCACTCACCTACTCACTCACTCACTCACTCACTCACTCAC
>JACCDO012371396.1_pt1 | contig 10131 bp, 12 predicted proteins | sample 7446101 | NCBI WGS metagenome assembly JACCDO01 (sample SAMN15323440, study PRJNA562643) | freshwater metagenome | isolation source: river surface water | place: USA:Blue River Watershed | collected 2017-08-16
AAGCAAGTGAGTAAGCAAGTGAGTGAGTAAGCAAGTGAGTGAGTAAGCAAGTGAGTGAGTGAGCATGAGTGAGTAAGCAAGTGAGTGAGTGAGTAAGCATGAGTGAGTAAGCAAGTGAGTAAGCAAGTGAGTGAGTAAGCATGAGTGAGTAAGCAAGTGAGTGAGTGAGTAAGCAAGTGAGTGAGTAAGGAAGTGAGTGAGTAAGCAAGTGGGTGAGTAAGCAAGTGAGTGAGTGAAGAGACCTGCAATCAGCATAAGAATCATATGCAAGATGACGTGTCCTTTCCCTGCTGCGTGCAAGAACGCGAGCCATTTGGACTCATTCCAAGGACCTTCTTGCGCGAAGACACCATCGTGGTTACTCCCTAATAGGACCGACACCAAGCGGATCACCCGGTCCCACACTTTATTGGAATTACTACGATGAACATGAATAAAACGGTGTATATAGTCAATTATTCCGAGCAACGTATCCTCCTTCCACAGGCCAACGGCTGCTAATCCCTGCGCGCTAACGAGGTCTGTATTCTCTAATAAATTATACCAAAATAAGAATAAATAGCCGTTTGTTTCATCATTTGCAGCTGTACTACATACTAAATTCGATACGTCATTCATGTACGTCACTAGCAAGTGAGCCAGCTCGCCTCTGATGGATGCTGATGACGTGGTCATCCAGGAATAAATGCATTTGACATGGTTTGCTGCCGATAGTAATAGTTGATTGCATACTGCGGGATCCACACCGGTAGCGACGCCGTGCTGCATCATCCGCGTGGTTTGTCCAATTAGGCTGTGGAATATATGCGGTATCACGGCTACCAAGCTGTGCAGGTACAGGTGAGTGAGTGAGTTAGTCAGTGAGTGAGTGAGTACAGTACCTTGCATCTAGTATATTCGATTGATTCGTGCATGAAATAAGCATGGTACTAACGGATATAATTCTCCCTAATTCTATAAGCTTTTCTACTCTATCATGACTCCTTCCTGCAGCAGTAACGGTCATGTCTAACCATGGAACAAGCAAATCAGATGCAATAGTAGCCAGTAATACCCCGTTACTACTAGTATACATCGCCAGTGCAGTGAGTACGTCATCCATACCATCTTGACTAATCAATTCACCTATTTCTAGCATAATTGCGATCATTCCCGGTGTCAATGACGCCGTCGCGCTACGTGATGCTACGTACGCATGAATCTGTGACGTTTCCACACCATACCAATAGGCGGAGGCAATAAAAAACGGTAATAAACATAGATAATACTCGGTTAATCGGGAGAATTCATGCCGGTAGTTAGTCCCCAAGGCAGCCACGAGTCCCGTTATCATAATTTGACACGATTTCCAGGTGATTTGTGACGTTTTACTGCATGAATAGACGGTTGCCGCGTATAATACGTCCATTAAAGACAGTGTCTGATCACTGCTTAGGATGGTATGGTATAACGGCTCGATCGGTAGCGGGGTCATGATATCCCGGTATAAAGTACGTATATTAGTGATATCTATAGGTGTTACGGCAGTGTAATAGCCTGCTGTGGCCGCCTTCGTAACGGTCACAATCCCTATGTGATCCTGCTTCACCCGAAACGGTACGTTACCTAGTGCTTGCTCACTATGTTTCACCGAGAATAACAGGTTCAATAGTACTTGCTGGCGGTTACTATTGACGCTCATTAGGGACAGCAGCTCGCCATAAACCACAACGGCTAGTCGGCATATTTCTCTGGCGTTCACCACTGACATAGGAGCTAATTGCAGTATGAAATCATGAATAACCTGGTAGTCTTCATAGAGCAGAATGTACTTCGTAACCGCCGTAATCGCGTGCAATAACACTTCAACTACGTCACTATTATGTCCATGAATGACGTACTCCCGCAGACTATCCGTGGCACAGGTTATTAACCACGTAACGGTTATTCCCGGACAATAATTTGATAATTCACGTAAAAAATCGCGTAATTCATTTCTATAATCAGTTAGATAGTCATCAATGACGATCGCGTAAGCCTGGTGTGTACTAGCCACGATGACGTCACGCTTGTACGTACTAGAGAGTATTAGCTGTGCTACTATATGCTGTATTCCTTGTAAGATACTACTAGGTGCATTGGCCGGGGTGTGGAGGTGCTCCGCAATCGATAATATAACGGGAAAGATGGCTTCTAGGTGACTATATCGATCAGAATCATCGTTATTGATGACGTACTGGCGGTACCAAGTGATGGAGTCAGCTGAGATGAGTGAGTGAGTGAGTGAGTGAGTGAGTGAGTGAGTGAGTAGAAACGTGAGTGAGCGAGGGAATTACCTAGTAACAGCATAAACTGCGTCCATAACGGCGCCACGTCCTCTGTGACAACACTAGGTGTTACATGAACAACCGTTACAGATAGTATTCTATACACCATCAATAAACGGGAGACATGACTCTTGTTTGATTCAATGATTCGATTGATAAATGGAAGGAGTATGTGGAGGGCGAACACGGCGCTGATATTCGGACCCAGTAATGTGGCCTCGCAGAGACTGCTGAGTAAGTCGATGGAGTTGCTCATTAGCTCGTCATTGCTGTCCACGTGGTGCTCGATATATTGTGTCACCAGAGTCACCACAGGACTAGATATTATTCCTGAGTGAGTGAGTGAGTGAGTAAGTAAGTAAGTAAGTAAGTAAGTTAGTTAGTAAGTAAGTAAGTGAGTGAGTGAGTGAGTGAGTGATATACCATTGATATAGTTGATTGCGACTACATTAGAATTACCAACATCTAACTCAATTAATAAATGAATCCAGCTTAGAAACAGATTGATTAGCGCAGAATCGATGCAAGTATACAGTTGGACTGTGTATAAAAGAGCGAGTTAGGGAGAGAGTAAGCATGAGTGAGTGAGTGAGTGAGTGTATACTACCTAATTGGGGTATTAACTGTGTCATTTCTTGTATTAATAACATACTTATTTGTTCTACGGCACGTAAATACTGCTCATTCGGCAGCTTGCCATACCTTAGTTAGTCAATGAGTGAGTGAGTAAGAAATCGAGTAAGTGAGTGAGTACATGTATTTTATTTTAGTATGCTCTGGTATATAACCAAGTATTTCAATTACAATTGGCAACGGAAAGAATTGCATTAATCCCCGAATAATAATTGATAATGACTCGTTAGTGGGCTTCGCAACGATTTTACGGGTTAAAAGTGCTGCCAAGCCGAGTAATAATTGCTGTTTGATACCTAGTGATTGAGTGAGTGAGTGATTGAGTGAGTGGGTGCATAAGTAAGCAACGAACCAGTTGTAACATTTGCACTTGTAATAATCAAAATCTTTTCAATAACAATTCCTATACAAACGAGTGGAACAATGTAATCAACAATAAATTGATAATACAGATTGGGTTACCTATGAGCTCATCACTAATCGGATCAATATGACTATTTTTACTGCATATTTTATGGAATAATTGAGCTGAAAATAGCAAACAGCTCAAGTATTGGTCTCTCTCTTCGGCACTACAACCACTATCGCAGCTGGAGCTGTATGTCGCCATGATTACCAATATCACATTGAATGCTTCCCTGCCGATCACAAAATCGCTAAAGAACGATTCAATTTTCTTAATTTCTCCCGCATTCGGAGGCTTCTTTCTACTGGTCAACTGCACACAAAAAGCGTGAAACTGACTCATTTCAGCACTCATTTCTCTACTAATTAATCATATTTTTTTAAAATTATTTTTCGCCTAAGAAAAAAAAATTATCATACCGGTGTAATGGGTGTGGATTATTTAATGTGGTCGATTTAAAGAAAAGAATAATAGAAACATAGTTATTTATGCAGCAACAATAAGACGAATAACAAGAACAATCGCGAAATTTATAAATGACTCACCGACTCACTAACTAACTCACTCACATACTCACATACTCACATACGCACTCACTCACTCACTCACTCACTCACTAACTCATGTCTGTGCCTCTTCCTTGCTGTCGTCGTCGATGCGACGGAGTGCGGGCACCTCTTCCTCGTACGCGTAACCAGATACTTCGTCTTTCTGTTTCTTTTCAGGATTTTTAATGATTTCGTATTTTCCTGCAGCTGCAATTGCTTCATCGTGACTCACAACATATTTGATGTAAACAGCAACAGCTCCCGCTATTAGAGCGAAGTACACGCATAACCCGATTCCATTCCCTACCTTGCAGCCCATTGGGATCTGCTCATACCTTATGAGTGAGCAAGTGAGTGAGTGAGTGAGTGAGTAGAAGAAGTGTAAGAATAATTGAATGAATGAGCGAGCAAGTGAGTGAGTGAGTGAGTAAATCAATGAGTGAATAAGTATAAAAGGTATGTAGTTCCTACCTTGCAGCAGGATTTATCTCCGTGTAGGCATCAGGAAGTTGATAATTACATCCATCACCAAGGAAATTAGTAATTCCAGACTGTAACGCCATACAAACAGTATAAACACTGATCAAACCAGCCAAAACGTGATACTTCTTGATGACTTCAAGCGACTCTTTCGTGCATTTCCCCTCTGTATTATCGTTCAATTCCCCATTTTGATCCGTTGAAAACAAGAAATTTAATGATTTAATCAAACCAATGGTGTAATTATGCAGCACCAGGACGATGGCACACACTCCAATCCATGAATGCATCGAGGTGAGATTGCTTTCGGACTGGCTTCGCTTGTATTGGACTATTGCAGATGTACCGAATATTAATACTACCAATCCCGTTGTTTGGAGTAGGAAGTGAACACCTGCGTCATTTTAAATTACATGGAAGGAAGGAGTGAATGAGTGAATGAGTGAATGAGTGAGTGAGTGAGTGAGTGAGTGAGTGAGTGAGTGAGTGAGTGAGTGAGTGAGTGAGTGAAATAAACCTTTCATGATTCTAGTTGGTTGGTTTTTATCATTTATTGTAAAAACGGTGGTTGTTGCTGTCAAAAAGCAACCAAATGCAACAATCATAAGTATGGGATGCCAAGCAAAGACGCTTTTTGTTACGGATGTTGTCCATGTGGGTGTACCTAGTGAGTGATGATAGATTGAGTAAGTTAGTGAGTGAGCAAGTGAGTGAGAAAGTAATTGATACCAATCCATAGTGCAGATGATTCTGTTGACCAGTAACTAACAAGTACAATAGAAGCAATAGTTAATAGTATGACAATTCCAATAAAAACCAATTGAACAATCCTGACCAAACAAATTATTAAGTAAATATGTGAGTAAGTGAGTAAATGAGCAAGTAAGCACCTGACAGAGTCATATTCATTACTATTTTTTTTATAATTTTTTACATTTTCATCCACTGGGTGGTTGATATTAATTCCAATCGTTTCGTTTGTTTGGTTCGACATTCTCTTACTATAGATCCGTTGGGTAATAACTCCTTCTAACTCCTTTCATCTGAATATTTCACACTTTCTTGAAGTGTAGTGGACCGGCTCCTTACTCCTCACTCATAAGACAAACAAGATAAAAAGATGGCGATTTAGTTATTGATACAAGGACAATAGTCACTTATACTGGACATTTCGCACTCACTCACTCACTCACCCAGTCACTCAGTCAGTCACTCGCTCGCTTACTCACCCGCTTATTCACATACTTACTCACTCACTATTACTCACTCGCTTATTCACTTGGTTGTTTACTAATTTATTATCTTATTCCAAGAAATATTGTGATAGTTGCATTGTTTATGTCGCAAATAATGCATCCATATGACCACTACTTATAAGATCACATAGCAATTCATTCATTCATATACTCATTCATTCACTCACTCACTCACTCACTCACTGCGTATGTCTACTTCCTTCTTCTTCTTCTTTCCCGCCACGTTGTTATTATCCACTTTCTTCTGCAATAATAATCGAATAAAATTATAGATTTTGACTGGTCCGGAGTACTCTCTCACGATTAAAAATAATAAAAAAGTGAATTTTAACGGATAGTAAAGAGGAATTGAATGAACTAGTTTGGGTTGCAGCTGCGACTCACTCATTACGAGGAACGAGAATAGAAACCAGTACAGAAACCAGTGCTTGATGCCTATAAACGGACATGATAAATAACATTATTGGGAGAAGAAATAAATAATGAGTGAGTAAGTAAGCCAGTGAGTAGATTATTACCTTCTTTATTCTTTGTAACAATAACTTTGACAGTTTTAAGAAGTGGATAACAATAACCCAGTAAGTTACACACGACATTTCCACCATATCCCGTAAACAGGGAAGCTACAATAAGCACGTATAACATTATCACTATATCAAGTAAGTAAACAAGTGAGTAAACGAATAAATGCATGAGAGAGTGAATAAATGATTGTTTATATACCAATATAATCACGATCAATCTTTGTTTTAATTCTTATAATTTCTGAGATTACAATCATTATCTCGTTGCTTAACAGCAGCTTCCTCATGCCATTGAAGTAAATCTGGTTCGGATTACTCAAATTCTGGGGAACCATCTCATCAAATATGGATCATTTATATTTTTGGAACTTTTTTTTTTCCCTTTTTAGGGATTAGCGGTGGGTGTGGATGCTCATAAAATTGGAACGAAGTAAATGTAGGAAGTAAGTAAGTAAGTAAGTGAGTGAGTGAGTGAGTGAGTGAGTGAGTGAGTGAGTGAGTGAGTGAGTGAGTGAGTGAGTGAGTAATACCAAGCAATCAATTTATTTAGAATTATAACAAAAAAAATGTAATTTTCAACGCAATTTAACCAATCCAATTCATGAGTGCAAGAGTCAAACTAGTGGTGACCACAACCGCCATGAGTCCGCCCGCGTAGTATTTATTGACGTGCCCCGCTCTGTTGTACTCGCAGAAATCCTCCGGCAATGCAATATACGCAAACAGATTCAAAGTAGAAGCCATCAATGAAAATATTGCGGCGGTGGTTAAAAAAACCATGCAAACTATATGAGTGAGTGAGTAAGTAATAGTGAGTAAGTAATAGTGAGTGAGTGAGTGAGTAAGTAATAGTGAGTAAGTAATAGCGAGTGAGTGAAGCATACATAGTAATATATTGCCATTTCTTCGCATAAACACCTCCATCTCAAAAGGATCCGGTTTAAATAAATAATATAAAACCGCCATAATTAATGCCGATAACGACGACATAATACACGTAGCAATCTCATTCAATATCCCATTCTTCTCAATCGTATATCTTAAATTAAATTCTTCCTCCGTATAAACGTCATTACATGCGTTAATAGCCTCTTTAAAATCAACAAAAAATTCGGTATTAAAATAACCAAAAAAACCAAATGGGATAGTAAGAATCAGTGCGCACACCAGCACCATCGAGTTGATGGCGTTGTCGGGATCCTCCTAATTAATAATAAATAAAGAAATAAGTACGTACGTGAGAAGGGTACCGGTAGGGATATTTATACCATTTCACCCACTAAAACTCTAAATAATCTGGGATACCAAGTTTTATTCTCTTTTTCATAGTGGTAATTGGACATTTCGCGTAGCTCATCGGCGACTTCTCTTCCTGTCATTTTAATATATTTTATATTATATTTTATATTTTCAACGGCTAGTAAATCAGGGGTACCGGTGGAGTCATGGTCCACGTCATCATTATTTTCATCATATTGAATTTTATATGATTTTCCGTTGGAAGTAACGTCTTGAATCGTGCCTTTTCTGGAGAATGACGCAGTAAAATCAACTTTAACGCGGTCGCCAACTTTCATGTTAATACCACCCACTTTAGGATCGTAAGTGTAGTCCTCCTCCACGTCATCACCATTTTCATCGGATTTTAATAATTTTATATTGTAAGAAATAATTTCTCCTTCAATTTCTTGACCATCTTTTTGATTATTTGATTCGTCGGTTTTTAATTCTGGATAAAGAATATTTTCGTTGAATTTTACTCTGTCTTTTACTTTGTAGAACATGGTCATATCACCTGTGAACGCGAGTGAGTGAGTGAGTAAGAGTGAGTTATAGCGAGTGAGTATGAGCGAGTATGAGTGAGTGAGTAACAATAGTGAGTGAGTGAGTATATAATAGTATACCTGCCGTAAATGCTCGTGATAATTTTCTTTTTGCATTACTCGTTCCACTTTTAACAGCATCAAGTTTCATGTACTTCGCTTCCACGGCTATTGCCACATCAATATCTTCTTCGGGATTAAATTTATGATTCCACAACAAAGTCCACAACTCTTTATCCACTTGCGGTGGTGGTAATTCTTCAATAAATTCTTTGATACGATTTTCTATTTGTCTTTTGTTATTGCAAACCTTATTCTTCCTTCTTTCTTTCATATCAACATAGTTCTTGAAAAAGCGATGATCAATATATTTATAACATAATTTATCATTGAAATCACCAGCGTAATTCTTCTTTCTATTAACATTGTTTGATATGGAATGAATGACATTGCTACCAGCATTCATCACATTTGCTATGACATTCGTGCCTGGTACAATACCGTCGTGGTGAGAATTGATTTCTTCATGCTTATCGTTGTTAGAAGATGGTTCTTGCGCTACTTTGTGGTGTCCTGAATAGTTTATTATATGAGTAAGTAAGTAAGTAAATGGGTAAATGTTAATCAATATACCTGAAAACATGAGTACAAACAAATATTAATGCTACTTCAACACCGATAAAATCGTTTTCGATTCACAACAAAAAATTCTTTTCGTCTAAGTAGCAGTATAGAGAGTGCGATGAGCGAGTGAGTGAGTAATAGTAAGTGAGTGAGTAATAGTGAGTGAGTGAGTGAGTAAGTGAGTGAGTGAGTGAGTGAGCATGTAATGCAACGAGTAAGCGAGTGATTACCTGTCTTTTATGCTTTGGTTTTTATGCTTTTTTACCTGAAAGTTGGAAACTGTCAAAACTATTATCGCCAAGGGCCGCATTTGGAATAGAAATTGAAATCAAAAAAATGTGATTAAAATAGTGATTAAAAGCGCGAGTGCGTCAGTCGAAGCAACGAGATCGACGATTCCTTCACTACAATCACATCGCCGGAATCTTGTTAGGAGAAACCCGAGTCCGTTTTTGTTATTTACTTAAATTGTAATCAAAAATTTCAATCAAATAGTTACTACATCTGTTCTACAGGACTCTTACTAACAAGATCTTTATATTTCAGATTGTATTCTGCGAATTAAACGAATATTTTATGTCACTGGCTTTTAATCCCTATTTAGTTTAGGTCAGAATTTCTGAGAAAAAGTACAAGGATTGTACTACGGTGCAAGCATAACAGGTACTCACTCTCCTTCCCATTGTTTACTCACTCACTTACTCACTTACTCATCTGTATATTAGAGCTTAACTGCCATTTGGGCAATTAATGCATCGTTCTCGTTCATTTCGTGCTTTTCTTGCAACGTTGACGATGATTTCGCCTTCGGTAAGCGGCAAGCAATTGTCTTCGTTAGTTCAACCATTATCTTATCCCAAAGTATTGTCATTTAACTCTCACGTGGTCGCTGGATCCGTTGGGCATAAGGTTTGTTCCAATTACTCACTCACTCATCCCCTTAACTTACGTACTCTCTCACAAGGCTTTATTGTTTCCATTGCAATTCCTCGGTTATAGCGTTGACTACATCAATACCGTGAGTCTGTCGAATCATCCTGGACATCGCAGCTTTTTTATCAATCCTGCGAGTAATCCGGGATATAATGACATCACTAGTAATATTGATACACTAGGTAACTCAATAGCTTACGTACTCACTTACTCACTCACTCACTTACTCACTCACTAGGTGCATTAGATATGCTAGATTACAATATGATATGTTCAGGCTACAACAATAATATCGAGACACTAAAAGCGATAAATAATTCAATAAAAAGAATAAAAGAAATCAACCCACAGGTGTATTCACTCACTCACTCACACATGCTTACTCACTCACTCACTCTCTTACTAGGTGGTTGTAGTCATTGACCCAGTGTTGGGCGATGATAACAGATATTATGTGGACAAAGCACTGCTCAACGGATACTTAGAAATGATGCAAAATACCAATATTATCACCCCCAACCATTTTGGTACTCTCTCACTCACTCACTCACTCACTCACTCACTCACTATTACTAACTCACTCACTCACTCACTCACT
>JACCDO010929522.1_pt1 | contig 10130 bp, 8 predicted proteins | sample 7446101 | NCBI WGS metagenome assembly JACCDO01 (sample SAMN15323440, study PRJNA562643) | freshwater metagenome | isolation source: river surface water | place: USA:Blue River Watershed | collected 2017-08-16
CGGCGAGCGCGCGTTCCGCGATGTCCTGCAGCCCCTGATGCAGCGTCAGCACGACGGTGGGCCCCGGCACCGGCGGCTCCACGCGCTCCTCCGGCGAGGTGAGCGCCCCGTTGCGGCCCGCCCGCACCAGCACCGTGCGCCCGTCGCGACCACGCAGCGCCCCGTCGAGCGCAGCTTCCACGCCGCCCACCGCCCGTCCCTCCCGATCGACGACGCCGAGGAGGTTGCGCAGGCCGGCGGTCGCGGGCGGCACGCGCTCGATCACCCGTCGGGGATGCACCCCGCGCATCGCGAGGAGATCGGCGACATCGGTCGCGAGATGCTGCCCCGGGAGTTCGACCCACTTCCGCTCGAGGTCGGTCGCGCGCTGGACGAACGGCGCGGGGACCCCGATGCGCCGGAGTGCGGCGGCGAGCGCCGCCCGATCCCGGATCTCGGTGGGCGCCACGTCAAGCCGCACAAGCTCACGGCTGTCCACGAGCACAATCCCCGCCGCGTCCAGGATGCGGCCTCGCACCGCGGGCATCGCCCGCTCGACGGTTTGCTGATCACGCGCCTCGGCCTGCCACCGCTCGCGCTGCCGCAACTGGACCCAGCCCGACCGCGCGACGAGCGCGAGGGCGAAGCCCACGAGAATGAGATGGAGGCCCTGTGTCCGCGTCACCCGCATCAACGCCCCACGTCGGGGGTGGGGCGCGGCAAGCGGATCACCAGGCTCTCCGGCGGGATCCGCATCCCGAGCCGTTCCTCCGCGGTCCGCGCGAGACGGGCCCGGCTCGACGCGTCTCGAATCGCGCCCTCGAGCGCCGCCTCCGTCGCCGACAGCGACCCACGCGTCTCGCGCAGCTCCCGCAGCGTGCGCGCCTGTGCCACGCCGACGCTGCGCCGCCAGATCACGCCGGCGGCGACCACGACGAAGGCGAGGAGCCCGAGGAGGAGAAAGGTGCGGCCCCGCACGCTCAGGTCTCCTCCGCCCGACGCCACGCCCGGAGTCGGGCACTGCGCGCGCGGGGATTGCCGGCGATCTCCCCCTCCGACGCCACCACGGCACGCCGCGTGAGCAGCGTCCCCGCCGCGACGCCCGGGCACGTGCACATGGGCTGCCGCGGCGGACAGATGCAGGCGGTACTCCACGCGCGAAATGACTGCTTCACGATCCGGTCCTCCCCCGAGTGATAGGCGATCACCGCGAGGACGCCCCCGGGCGCGAGTCGGTCACGGAGCGTCTCGAGGCCACGCGCGAGGCCGCCGAGTTCGTCGTTGACCGCGATGCGGACCGCCTGGAAGAGCCGCGCGAAATCGCCCGGACCACTCCGCGGCCCGAGGACGGCACGGATCGCACCGACGAGGTCATCGCTGACGGCAAAGGGATGCCGTTCCCGTCGCCGGATGATCTCCGCGGCGAGGCGGGCGGCCCGCGGCTCGTCCCCCGCCTCGCGGAAGACCTGCGTCAACGTCGCGGCCTCGCTCTCCATCAGCCACGCGGCGGCATCGAGCGGCTGGGTCGGATCCATCCGCATATCGAGCGCCACGCCAGGCCGGAACGAGAACCCGCGCGCATCGTCATCGAGCTGGCGCGAGGAGACGCCGAGGTCGAGCAGGATCCCGTCGAGGCGCCGTCCCTCCAACGCCGGAATCTCGTCGATCGCATCGTGGTTCCCGTGGACGGCCTCGAAGCGAGCGGCGATCCCGGCGGCCTGGAGGCGTGCCGTCGCGACCTCGAGCGCTGCCGGGTCCCGATCGAGCCCGATGACCCGATGCCCCGCGACGAGGAGCGCCGCCGTGTGGCCCCCACCGCCGAGCGTGCCGTCGAGGATCGTCTCGCATCCCGCCAGCAGCGAACACACCTCCCCGACGAGGACGGGCGCATGCCAGGCGGAGGCGTAGGTCTCAGGAGACGACATTCGTTGGTGAAAGATGGCGACGACCCCCCCGGAAGCACGACACCCGCCGGCGCGACGCGCCGGCGGGTGTCCCAGAGCCGATCAGCGGGGCGCTACTTGCAGAGCGCGGTGACCTGCCGGTCGAGGTACGGGGTCAGCTGGTTGACGGCCCCGAGGATCTGCGCCGCCGCATCGGGAGAGGTCCGTCCGCCACGCCGCGTGTACTCCATCGCGTCGTTGGTGGCGGCCTGTGCCGCCTTCGCCTCGTCACAGCTCTTGCTCGTGGGGAGACCCGCGGCGAGGAGCTGCGCCTTGTAGAAGGACGAGACGCCAATCAGGAAGGCGGCATTCCCCTTCAGGTTGGCGTCCGTGAGGGTCGAGTCGGCAAACTGGAGCGGCACGAGCGCCGCGTCCATCGACGCGATCTGCTTCGGGTTCTAGGCCGCGGCGGCGCGGTAGAGTTTGTTGCCGATGCTGAGGGCGAAGCCGCCGATCTGATTCGCATCATCGCCGGCGGCCCGGGCCTCCCGGAGCGCCGCGAGCGCGTCGGCGGTCTGGCCGAGGTCGTTGTACGAAACGGCGATCTGGGTCCAGCCGTTCGGGATCCTCGGGTTGACCTCGAGCGCCTTCCGGGCCGCGGCGATCGACTCGAGGGCCTTCCCCTCGCGCTTGAGGGTCTGCGCGTAGAGCTGCCAGAGGTCCGCATCGCCCGGATAGCGCGCCGTGCCGCGCCGAGCGGCATCGGACGCCTTGGTCATCTGGCTGTCCGCGGCGTACAGCGCGGCCAGTCGGGTGTAGAACGCCGCGTCCGCGAGCGTCGAATCGAGCTGGATCAACTCCTCGCCCGTGCGGGTGGCCGGCCCGTACTCCTTGAGCGCGGCGAGCACCTTGAACTGCAGCTCGATCAGGGCGATGTCACCTGGGTTGTCGGCGACCGCCTTGACGACGACTTCCTTCGCGAGCTCAAGCTTGCCGCTCGCGGCGAGCGCGTCGATGACGCGCGACGCGAGCTGCGCGTCCTGCGGGTTCGTCGCGAGTAGCTGGATCAGGTACTGGTTCGCCTCGTCGGCGAGGCCGGCCGCCTTCGCCTGGTCCGCCGCGACGGCGAGCGCCGCCTTCGAGGTGGGGTCGATCGCGAGGATCTCCTTCGCCATCGCGAGCTGCTCCGCCGCCGGGGCCTCGCGCCGGGCGAGCACGTTCATCTTGCAGTAGCGCACGAGCGTCGCCTGCGGATACGCCGCGATCCCCTCGTCCGCCGCCTTGATCGCCTCATCGAACTTGTTGTCACGCGCGGCCGCCATGCAGGCCTTCTCGTTCGCGAGCTGCTTCCGCGCCTCGCGGATGAGGTCGACGAGCCCCGCCACCGCACGGTCCGCCCGCGGGCCGGTCACCGCCGGGAGCGGCTGCGTGAGCGTGTTGTCGCGCGTCAGCACAATCATCGCCTCGACCTTCACGCCGGCACCATCCGGCACCACCCGGCCACGGATGTAATCATCGGCGCGGAGCGCCTTCGCCAGCGCCGACTCGTCGCTCGCCGGGAGCTGCTCGTCGATCGGGTAGCCCGACGACTCGAGGAAGCTCACCACGTCCTTCCGATCGATGATCCACAGGAGCCGCGACGGGAAGGCGCGGATCATCCGATCCCGCAGCGCGTCGGAGGCCTCCGGCCCCGCCACCTTGTCGGCGGAGGCGAACACCTGGACCAAGGACCGCGGGGTGTTGGGGCCCGGCGGCGTCCGCGGGGGCTGCGCCCACGCCGTGGAGGTGACAGCGACCGCCGCGAGGGCGGAGACGGTACGAGCGTGGAGCCGAGCCTTCACGAGCGATTCCTCCAAGACGGTGACGAACGGATCCCACACCACCCACCCGGTCACACCGGGGTCCAGCGATGGGCGAAGAGGGACTCGAACCCCCGACACCCTGCGTGTAAGGCAGGTGCTCTAACCAACTGAGCTATTCGCCCCAGCCCCACCCTCCGGCGGCCGCACCGCCTACTTGAGGATCGCGACGGGGATGAGCACGCAGTAGCCGAGCACGAGCAGGATGGGCGCCACGGTGATGCCCCCCCGCCACAAGTCAGCGTACCCCACGACCAACGACGCGGCCGCCAACCCCCACCAGAGGGCAGACGACGTCCGAACGGATGCCGATGGACTCTTCTCCATAAGAGGTGGGAGTCTAGACCGCCCCCCCCCGGCTGTCAATCAAAAACGCAGGGCGCGTGGCGTTCGTTCATACCCCAGGATTCGCGGCCCGCACATCCCCCTCAGGCTCCCCGAGCAGCCGAGCCAGCGCGGAGGCACGCTCGGCCGAATCCTGCGCGGCCTCGAAGGCGCGCATCCGCGCCAGCCGCGCCTGCGCCTCTCGACGGCGACGCCACCAGAACGGTCCGACGATGACCCCGATTACGATGCTCAGCAGGCCCAGATCCGTGACCAGCGCGAGGACCCCGTACTGTCGGCGCACCTGCGACCGGAACCGCGCTTCGAACCCCTCGATGGTCAGGCCGTGCGCGGAACGGAGCGCCACGTCGAAGGACCCGGAGGCCCGCCACGCGGTGAGGAGCCGTTGGAGGCCGGCCGCCCCGCCGAGCGCGGCAAGGTCCGCCACCGCACGGTGCGCGAGCGCGTATCCCCGTTGCGCGCCATCGGCGCCACCGTGGAACGCCGAATCGAGCCCCGCGAGCGTCGGGACGCCACGCCAGACGAGCCCCACGCTCGTCGCGAGCACCTCGTCGCGGCCCCACTCCCCCGCCGCGAACGACGCATACCCCTCGTCGAACCACCGCGGCACCTCGGGCCCGAGCACCTCGGCCAGCGCGAGATGCGCGAGCTCGTGTCGGAAGGTCTGCACCGGATCGCCAGCGCCCCCTCCCGCGTCGCGCCCCTGCATCACGATCACCCGGCGCGCCGGGAAGGCGATCGCCGCCCCCCACTCCGGAGCCGACGGCCCGACCCAGCGCCGGAACGTCGAGGCGTCGGGGGCAATCCAGACCCACGCGGTGTCACGCAGCGCGGGCAGTCCAGGCAATCCCGGCCGGGCCCGCGCGGCCACCAGCAGCGACGCGGCGAGCCGCGACTCCGCCGGCCCGGCGAAGATGACGACCCGACCCTCCGACCAGGTCCGCAACGGCACGCCGGCGTCGGAGGCCCCCGGCTGCGCGAGCGCCGGGGCCGCGCCGAACTGCAGGGCGCAGAGGAGGACGAGCCCCACCGCGCCGGCCTGGCGCATCAGCCGGAGGAGCGCATCGATCGCCGCTCGCACACCGTCGCCGCGCACCGCCGACGCCTCCAGCGTCGGGCGCCCCGCGAACTCCGCCGCCGCCTCGCACGCCGCCTCACACACCGCGCGATCCGCCCGGAGCGTCGTCGGCAGGTCAGCGTTGAACAGCACCACGGCCGGGATCCGCGCGGGATCGAGCGCGGCGTCGCGTACGAGCCCCGGCAGCGTCTCCATCCACGCGCGCTGCGATGCTATACGCTCCCGCTGCGAATCGAGCACCACGAGCAGCCCCGACGCCTCGGCCAGCACGCGCCGCCGCGTGCGTGCGAGCGCCGGCGCCCCGGGCGCGGCGTGCACGACCAGGCGCTGGACCGCACCACCGGCCTCCACGCGATCCACAAGGGCCGCCGTCGACGGCAGGAGCGGACGCATCGGATCGGCATCCACGACCGTACCGGACCGGAGGGCCGCGACGGTCGCTCGCACCCCGGCCCCCTCGGGACCAAGCACCACCACCTTGCGGGTCACGAGCCGCGCGGCCGGATCGATCCCGCTCATCCGTTCCCCTCACCATGCAGCACCTGGTGCAGCCGACGAGTCGATTCGAGTCCGTCGACGATGGTCGCGCGGAGCGTCGGTTCCGGGTCGGCATCGAGCGCCGCCGCCCAGTGGGTCAGCGCGTCAACGAGATTCCCCCGCTCCACCGCCTCGCGCGCCTGCCGCACCTGACGTGCCGCCGGCGTCTCCACATCCCCCGATGCCGAGACGGCCTCGACGTCCGCGACGCGGAGCGTGATCAGGCCCGCGGTGAGCAGCCCGTAGGCCACACGGGCGACGTCAAACTCGCTCATCGCGGTGACCACCGCGATCCCCCGCAGGTCGCGCCGACCGTCCACGTGGGAGAGCACCTCCCACTCCGCGGGCCGCAGCTCCAGCCGCGCCTCGTGCGGCGCATCCCCCTGCAGGTCCGGCACCATCGCGATGGAGGGCACACGGTCGGTGAGCGAAGACCACTCGTCGAGCCGCCGCGCGCCTTCGAGGAGGAGCGCATCCACCCCGAGCGGCAGATCCGCGGCGGGCCCCTCCCCTGGCGCCCCCTCCACGAAGTGGAACCGCCCTTCCTGCCACGCGAGGAGCTCGAAGACGACCGCCTCGATCTGCAACCGCATCTGCCGTGCGATCTCGTCCGCCGACACCGCACCCATCGTCACGAGGATCTCCCCGAGCCGCCGAGTATCGCCGGAGGCCTGGCGCTCCTGCGCGGCGACGAGCGTCTCGGCCGTGATGCGACCGGAACGGACGAGGAGATCACCGAGGCGATGCGGGTTCGATCGGATACTGGCCGACACCACGCGCCCACCGGCAAATCCGACGGCCCCGCGGTTCCCGCGCGCCTCCGACTCGACGTGGAGCATCCCGGACCGGCGCCCGACATCCAACAGTTGGAAGACGTCATGGATGCCGAGTTCGCCGAGGCGGCCTTCGATGGTCGCCATCAGACCACCCCCCGCATCGTCGCCCCGTCATGCGTCAGGAGGACCAAGCCCGGCGTCGTGGCGACCGGCGCGGCCGCGAGCCCACGGTCGGTCGCGATCGCCGCCGCGACGGGATCCCCACCTTGCTCGTGGATGGCGGCGAGCAGATGCCACGCCGCCGCGCACGTCGGATCTGCCACCGTCGCACGCGCCGCCGCCTCACGTGCCGTCGCCTCACGTGCCGTCGCCGGTGCCTCGCTCGCGTGCGCGACCCGCGCGTACGCGTACCAGAGCCACGACACCTCCTCGCTCGGCTGCGCGTCCTCGAGGAGGGCACCGAGCAGGTCCCGCGCCTCGGACCGTTCCCCCGCGGCGGCGAGGATCCCCGCCGCGTTGCGCCGGACCGCGCGCGACCCCGCCACCGCTGCCTGCCGCGCGAGCGGCACGGCGTCGGCCACCCGCCCCTGATGCACGAGCACCACGGCGAGATTCGAGAGGAGGATCGCATCGGCGGGGGTCCACCTGAGTCCCGTGCGATAACTCGACTCGGCCTCCGGCCAACGCCCCAACCGATGCGCCGCGACCCCGCGCGCGTTCCAGAGCGTCGCGTCCTCCGGATGCTCGGCCACCAACTGGTCGAACCACCGGAACGCGGAGGCGAGATCGCCACGACCCATCGCGATGGTCGCGAGCGCCGTCGCACCACGCACATCCGGTGCCGTGGCAAAGGCGGCCTCCAGCGCCCGCTCCGCGACGGCGGTGTGACCGACGGCGAGCGCGGCGAGCCCGACCGCGCGACGGGCGGCACCACGGCGACGCATCGCGTCCGCGTCGGTCGGCGCTACGTTCGCGACCCCAGTCGGCACCCCATCCACCTCGATGTCCACCCCGTGCGCCACGTGGGTCGCGACCGCGACGGGCGCGAGCGCCCCGCGGCCACCATCGAGGGCGAGGTGCGGGTCGAAGCGTCCGAGGGATGGTCGAAGCAGCACGGCCGCCTGGTAGGCCTGCCGCGCCGCCGCGGTTTCGCCGAGATCGCCCAGGATGTACGCGCGGAGGAGGTGCGCCTCGGGATCCGACGGGCGTCGCGCCACGACCGCATCGACCAGGGCACCGGCCGCGCGAAGCTCACCCCGTCGATACGCGACCTTCGCCCGCCAGCGCAGTGCCACGGACTCCTCACCCGCCTGCCCAGCGAGTGCCCGCTCCGCCGCGTCGAGATCCCCCGCCTCAACGGCCGCCGACACCTCGAGCCACCGACACCACGGCTCGACGGCCCCGAGGCGGCGGGCGTCGCGCAGCGCCGTCGCGAGCTCCGTGGCATCGCCCCGGGCGAAGGCGAGCCTGGCGAGTGCGAGAACGGGCGCCCTGACGTCGGGATCACTCGCCGCCTGCGCACGATACGCCTCGAGTCGCGGCTGCGCGCCATCACGCTCGGTGAGCGCCAGGAGCGCGTTGCGCCGGGCGAGGCGGAGCGAAGGATCCTGCACCGCGGCGGTGGCGAACGCCTCGATCGCGCTCGCCGTCAGTCCGTGCCGATGGAGCACGACGCCGAGGTCGTTGAGCTGCTCGGCGTCCTCCGGATCGACGCGGTCGAGAAGGGCGAGCAGGATTCCCGCGTCGCGCGTCGACGCCTGACTCATCCGGCGAACGCCTGCAGCGCCTCGATGAGTCGCGCGGGCGCGAGCGGTTTCTGGAGGATCTGCGCGGCGCCGGCCTCGGCGCAGGCGGCGCGGACCGCCGCGTCGCCGAGCCCGGAGCAGACCACGATCACCGCGGCCGGCACGATGGTGCGGAGGTCCTCGAGCAGGTCGAGGCCATCCCGGTCAGGGAGGATCAGGTCGAGGACCACGACGCGAGGACGATGCGTCCGCGCCTCGGCGAGCGCCGCCTCCCCCGTCCCCACGCGCGCGACGACCGTCCATCCCGCCCCGTCGAGCGCGTCCCCGAGCAGGTCGCGCGCGAAGGCCGATGCGTCACACAGCAGGACCGTCGCCGACATAGAAGCCAAGGTAGTCCAGCAGATCGGAGCGAGCCACCCAGGACGGCTCCTCCGCCGCCGCGGCGAGCGCCGCGCGCAGGTCGGCGGGGAGCGGTGACCGCAACTCGACCGGCGCCCCGGAGACGGGGTGCGGGAAGATCAACCACGCCGCATGGAGGAAGTGGCGCCGCGGAGGCAACCCCAGCAGCCGACGACCGCCCCCGCCGCCGTAGGTGTCGTCCCCCACCACCGGATGTCCCACCGAGGCGAGATGGACGCGGATCTGATGCGTGCGCCCCGTGTGCAGGTGCGCGCGCAGGAGATCGACGCTGGCGAACCGCGCGAGGCGCGTGAAGTCGGTGCGCGCTGGACGACCATCACGCCGCACCGCGATGCGCGTGCGGTCATTCGGGTCGCGGGCGAGGGGGCGGTCCACCGTGAGCTGGTCCGCGTCGAGATGGCCCCAGCAGAGCGCCACGTAGCGCCGGGTGATCGTCCGGGCCGCGAGTGCACCGCTCAGCACGCGATGCGCCCGGTCGGTCTTCGCGACGATCAGGAGTCCCGAAGTCTCCTTGTCGAGCCGATGCACGAGCCCCGCGCGCTCCGCCCCGCCACCGGCCGCGAGCGCCTGTCCACGACCGAGCAGGGCGTTCACCAGCGTCCCGCTCCAGTTGCCCGGCGCCGGATGCACGACCATGCCCGCCGGCTTGTCCACGACGACGATCTCCTCGTCCTCGAAGACGACGGTGAGGGGGATCGCCTCCGGGGTCACCTCACGCCCGGGTGGCTCCGGGATCTCGACCACGATCCGTTCGCCCGGGTGCAGACGCCAGCTCGCCTTCTCCGCGCGGTCGTCGACACGCACGCGCCCCGTGGCGATGAGCGTGGCGGCCTGCGTGCGCGAGCGCCCCGTCAACCGCGCGACCGCGAGGTCGAGCCGTTCATCGGCGACCGTCGCGTCGAAGACGTAGCGCCCCGGCGCGAGCGGCACCGCCGGATCGGTCACGCGCCCGTCGACCCGGTCCCGGCGCCCGACTCGGCACGGACGTCCGCTGCCAGCGCGACCCGCTCCTCCTCCTCGCGCCAGAGCACGATCGCGAGCAGGATCGCACCGGTGCTCACCGCGATGTCGGCCACGTTGAAGGTCGGCCAGCGCCACGCGCCGACCCCGACGTCCAGGAAGTCCACGACGCCACGCCCGGACCGGATGCGGTCGAGCAGGTTGCCGACCGCGCCACCGGTTACGAGGCAGAGAGCCCAGACCCGCACCCGCGCGTCCGGCGTGCTCTCCCGATAGAACCGCCACATCGTCACGACGGCAACCACGGTCAGCGCCATGAAGATCCAGCGCGACCACGGCCCGAAGTGCAGACCGAACGCGGCGCCGGGGTTGTAGACGAGCGTCAGCCGCATCCACTCCCCGAACACCGGGTGGGGAACGTACGCGGGCGCGAGCCGGTCGACCGCGAGCCACTTGGTGGCCTGGTCCGCGACGACGATCGCCGCGGCCGTGCCGAGGAACGCGGCGGGCGCCAGACGCCCCGGGTCACTTCTTCCCATCTTCCGCCC
>JACCDO011457827.1_pt1 | contig 10127 bp, 10 predicted proteins | sample 7446101 | NCBI WGS metagenome assembly JACCDO01 (sample SAMN15323440, study PRJNA562643) | freshwater metagenome | isolation source: river surface water | place: USA:Blue River Watershed | collected 2017-08-16
ACAACACCTGCACCCAGTGCAATATGCCACCATTTGATACCACCTTCTTCTTTTTTAGGCTCAATATTACTCATCGCTTGAGCATTTTGCCAAGTATCATATTCTGATTGTTTTTGTTGTGCTTGTGCTTCTCTCGCACGGTTCACTTGCTCAATATATTGTTCGGCAGCTGCTTGGTTACCTTCAGACAATCGTTGGGCGGTTTCTAGAACTTCAGCATCTTTTTTAGCTTGTTGGTAGGCGATCAAATCTTGGATATTATATCCTTGGGATTGTGCTTCACTCGCCTGCATTTGTTGGAATGTAGTTCCACGATTGAGGTTAGACACACCAGTACTGAACCTATTAGTCATGTTCTGAACTAATTGATCAGGGGTTTGTTGCTTTGTAACAAAAGCTTGGGCTTGTTGTGGGATATTACTCTTGAAATAATTTGCCATTTTCGTTCACCTTTCTTATCTTTTTTTGTTTTTTCCAAAGAAATAAATGCAAAAACCAATCAGACCAATCGCAACAATAGTATTACCCCAATACACCTTGGTCTCGGTAGGAACAACAGGACTACCAATAACTACTGGGGGTGTGTTATTGTTGCTGGACACTTGAGAAGCGTCCATTTGTGATTGGCTTTGGCTTGTTTGAGTTGATGTGCTTACAGTTTTATCAACTTGAACACTTACAGGATTTTTTTCTGTTGTCTGTGGAGTTACTACAACAACAGAACTGCTGCTTTCACTCTGAGTACTTGTGCTCACACCAGATGCTTTATTTAGTAAGTAAATATTCGTGAGGTCAGGTACACTCTGTTGCATAAGATATGAGCCTAGTAGTTGTTTAGAGTCCTGAAACCCAATTAATGATCTGGATAGATTATAGGCATTCGGATTGATAAATGCCTCTATCGCTGACCATAAGCTAGGATTATTGTAACCCTGGCTAGATAATGAATTGATTACATTTAGAGCCATCGATTTGGTTTGGCCAGACCTAAATACACTATTCACTCGATCTAGTTGCTTAAATAAATTGTTTGCCAAGAAACCAACAACAGGCTTAACAGGTTGGCTAGAGTTACCAGATTCTTCGATGAAAGAAGCAACAGCTAGTATCAACAAGAAAAAAGCCAGTGGGGATAATAATACCAAACTTGCATAAGAATTAGGATTCGCTAGTAAGAAATCCTTGATCTCTCTTATCTGAGATACTTTCAGTTTTGCAAAAGTATTGGCATTCTCCCACTGTGTGTCTGGTCGATATGCTTTCTGGAATATGGTAATCGCACCACTAGGATTCGTGTTGAACCCTGTGTTGTTTAGATAGAACGCCATTCTAAATAGAGTTTTAAACCATCCTTCGGTTTCTATTGACCAATAGGCTGGTGTTTTCGTGGGCGTAGCTTGGCTAGACGATATTAACCTAGAGTTATCTATTCCTCGTAAAGACATCATGTTTCTCCTAAACCTTTATCTCGTTTAGGAATATTGTATATTTTTTCATTTACATAATGCGAGAATATTTTTTATATATTCATCATTTTATTGGTATTGATAATATGTTTCAATCTGTTTTTCCATATTGTTCTCTCATTATTGAACTCTGTACGAACCCAAGTTTTAGAAAATACATCATCAAAAGGAACCAGTTTGTTGCCTAATGTGGAATCTATGTTAGGAATAGATGCAACAAGAGCGGGAAAATGTATTGCGAATAAAAGATTTGAGTCCAAACAAGTTTGAGTCATCTCAATGTCAAACTCTACAGAATCTGAATGCTCAAGTTTGTAAATATCCATTTTATCTAGCATTGTTCTAGTAAAAATCAGACCACAAGAGTAATGTAGTTTTGTTTCTCTGATAAAACAATCATAGTCATAATCATAGCGAGTTGTAGGTTCTCTTAGATCGTTAGCACTAAACAGTGATAGCTGGATACAGCCTAGTATATCTTTCTCTTCTAGTATAGGTGAGCTGATAATATTACTATGAATATTTTCATTGAGAACAGCATCATCTTCTAATGTGACAAGTAGATCGGTGTTGTCGTTTGTGTTTTTCAAGTGTTTTAGGTAGTTACCAAATATTTTGATTGGTTTTCTGCCGATATAATCATTGTTAATATCTATCTTAGTTCCTGGTGGAGTTAGCTCTCTGAGTCTATCATATAGATTACTTGCTAAGAGAACTCTGGCAGTACAAGTCCTAACACAATAACGAATGTTCATTTAACGCCTCTTATTGGAGAATGTATTTCATCAAATACTTTGACAACCTTATGTATAGGCTGTATCTTATTTTAATTGGAAGTAATGTCTTATAACATTTTTTTACAACAAGGAGTTATTTTTATGTTAATTCAAGTTATATTTTTCACTAGTCTGTTGATAGTAGGATTATCACCTATATTAGCAACAGGATTTATTAACCCAGGACAACAATTTGAACAACAAATCTCAGATCAAGGCGTAAAGCCACCTATTCCTGTTAAGTTAGATATGTCCGTGGATCCAGATACTATGGATATTTATGAACAACCTGAAGGATTTGATATTCCTAAGAAATAAAGACAGCTATTACAATAAGTCAAAACTATTGTCCATTTCTGATATTATAATCGGACTGAAAGGCCAGACAATACCAATTTTGGGATCATCCCAACGAACACCTGTAATTGTATCAGAAGCATAATCTTGATCTACTAGCTCCAAAATTGATGTATCATTAGTCATTGTTAGGTAACCATGAGCCACTCCTTTTGGAATAAATAGAGATTTACCATCACCTTCAGTAAGACAGAATCCCTCCCATTGAATGTTTTTCTTATCTCTCAGATCAACAACAACATTATATATAGCTCCTCGTACACAGGTAACAATTTTGTTTTCTTCATAAGGGTTTTTTCGAAGATAAACACCTCGTAATGTTCCTTTGTTATGACTACCAAATAGGTTTATTTTTGGGAACATATAAGACATTCCTTTTTCTTTTAGAGATTCATTGCAATAAAGAATATCAGAACTACCCAAGCTGTCTTTATGTAGATTTCTCTCAATCAGGTAAGCCCCTTTGATTTTTGTGATAGGTATAAATGTATTCATAATAAACTATTCCTAGAATATTGTTTTTGGTTTGATTGGGTTCTTATTCAAGAAATCTTGTATCTGCTTTTGAGTGAAATCCAGCATGTTAGATTTCGATAAATATGCATCATACCACTCTGCCGTAATCCTAATAGAATCTATTATGGATATTGTGTTATCCCATTGTAATATTTTTTTTGCCTTATCAGATTTCAGTAGAAGTAGATTCGTTTCTTTATTTCCTGGTGATTCATTGAAATAGACATCTAAGTTTCTTGCAGATTCCAATTGTTGCGTAAATAAGGCAAGAACTTGTGCCACATTCCAATTTGATTGTAATATATCATCTGATTTTGGACCAAAGTTGAATGAATGTCCATTCCAGTAAGATGTTTTATCTGTGTTTGGTACTTGGTAGTCTTTATATGATTGCATAGCAAGAATCAAATAACCCCTAATTACATCGAGAACATGTTGCCAAGGTCTTATGGCGTTTGGGTTTCTAATCGTTAAAGTTGTGTCATCTTGAATCGCCCTAATTATCTCTGGGATGAGTCTGTTCTTGCTGAAATCTCCGCCACCAATAACATTCCCAGATCTAGCATTGACTAAACAAATGTTAGATTCTTTGAAAAATGATTTAGCATACGAATTCGCAACAGTATCTGCACAAGACTTGCTAGCACTATATGGATCATCTCCGCCTAGTGCATCTTCTTCGGAATATCCTTTGAATTTTTTCACATCGGCAGGATGTAATTCGTCTTCAATGTTTCGATACACTTTGTCAGTTGTAACATTCAATACCACAAGTTTATGGTCTGGGTGTTTTTTTGAGAACCTACGAATACTATCAAACAAATTGATACAACCAACAATGTTAGTAGTAAAAGTGTCATTTGGGTCAATGTAAGATGGTAGAACCAGAGACTGAGATGCTAAATGAAATATGAAATCGGGCTTAATTTCTTCCAACAAGCTATCAAACAAGAATACATCTCTAATATCTGCATACTTGTTGGTTTTGAAAAAATAATTTTTATCATCAAACAAGGCAGGAATTGGGTGATGCTTGGTTGGTGGTAGAGCTACACCATGTAGGATAGCCCCCATTTGTTTGAGAAACATTGCAAGCCACATTCCTTTGAACCCAGTATGCCCAGTGATCAATATTTTCTTGTTTTTGAAAATTTGATCCGATTGTGTGTTTGCGTCGTACATAAGTCATGTATCCTATATTTTTGTACCTTTTAAATAAAACCATTTTGCATGAGGAATAGACACAACAAATGAATCATCAAAATGAATAATTTCTTTATATCTATCAATAACATCTAAGGTATCCTTGAATACTCTTACATGGGCAGGATCCCAGAAGTTAGGGACTGAGAATATAACACTGCTTCCAGTTTTTATCCTGTTCAGGCAATCAATGTCATTATTTATGTGTTCTAATACTTCAAAGGCACACACAACATTGTAATCAATAGTGTTGAATGCATTACTAGCAAATATATCAGACACACAAAATTTATCTTCCCAATTTGGAATTCTTTTTTTTGCAACTTCAATCGCTTCTGAACTGAAATCAAATCCTTGATACGATCTAATGTTGTTATCTTTTAACATTTCAGCAAACTGACCTGTACCACAGCCGATTTCCAAAATACGCAGTTCATCTTTACCAAGAGATGTACACCAATCAATTGCCTTCTGCCACCCTTGCAGATAAATAGAGTTTTTGTAACTATCTCTGTATCTTGGGCTTTTTTTAAACAGATCATCATAATAAGAATTATCTTGTTCTATCCCCATTTTTCTCTCCTTAAGGGTAATGAATTACAACTAAAAACCATCTCACTTCTGTTGTGACGTCAGATAAATTTTCCTATAAGTAAGCTATTGGATGTCACAAATCAAGATTATTTTTAAATACAACAAAAAAATATAGCATTCAAGTTTATGTAACACAAAATAGTTGAACATTTGCATCCAAAATGATATACATTTCAAAAATTATAAGTATAATAAATTTTTATTCAGAAAGTTAAAATCAAATGCAGATTTATGACAAAGATTATTTTGAAAATGGACCAGAAACTGGAAAGTCGTTGTACACTAATTATCGTTGGATACCCGAGACAACAATTCCTATTGCTCATCATATTGTATCTTATCTAGGGCTTAAACCCCAAGAGCGTTTACTAGATTTTGGGTGCTCAAAAGGATACAATGTTAAAGCTATGCGTTTATTGGGTATAGATGCTTATGGGGTAGATATATCAGATTATGCTATATCTCAAGTGGATAATGAAACCAGACCTTTCTGTCGGCTGGTGAAAAACTTTGACTACCCTTTTGGCTTTGAGTTTAACTCTATCGTATCTAAAGACGTATTAGAACATCTAACAGAAACTGAAATTAGAAGTTTTTTACAGAACTATGGGGGAAAGTGTGAACAAATGCTTCACATTATGCCTTTGGGAGACAACGGTTCATATCGTTTATCAGAAGCCCACCTTGATCCAACACATATCCAAGCACAAAACGAAGAATGGTGGACAAATCTATTTAATGACGAGGGATTTCATGTAAAAGAAGTACGCCATACTATATATGGGGTTAAAGACAATTGGTTGGCTAAACACTCAAGAGGGATTGGTTTTTTTCTTATACACAAAAAATAGATAAACATCTATTCATATATACTAGCAGTCTCTTCAATTTGTTTCAAAAACAAGTCAACTCTGCTCTTTGTTGTATACCTTTCATCAATGAGTTTCTTAGCATTTAAAGCTAACCTAATTCGCAATTCATCGTTTTGTAATAAGTACATTACAGCTTTTTCAATTTCATCTATCTCACAAATATAAATATTTTCCATATGTTTGAAGCCTAGCTCTGTTGCATATTTCGGTGCATCTCCCACTATAACACAACCTAAAGACATATATTCAAAATACTTTTTTAGGGGGTAACCAAATACACTACTGCAAACAACAGCGATTTTTGAATTGGATATTCTGCTAATGTAATCATTCATCTGTGCTATTGCTAGTTCATTGAACTGTTCATCTCTTTCCCGATGTGTTATCTCTTTTTTTAGGTATTTTTGCGTGATTTCTGGAGTTTTGTTGAAAAAAGTCATCTTAGAACCTCTTTCAATAATAATGTCTTTTCTGTTCATTCTCTCGATTATTTTGAAGGCTGCATGTCTATATGGATACACAAATGCATTTAATGATCCTGCTAGCAGGCAGTCAAATGGACGCTCTTTTTTTACAATCACATCTTCGCTGATTTCAAAACGAAGATCAACTGCTGGAATGAAAGGAACAAAGTGAACCCTTGATTCAATCAAATCCTGTCTCCTATCGTCTAAAACACCGCTCATTTTAATATGATCAAAGCAGTTTATAGGAACTAACAATATTTTATCAGTGTTTCTATTTTGTCTTATATACATGTCAATGAAACAAGGCTTTTCATTTCTGTTTCTCACAAAATGCTTGTCAAATAATTCTCTGGTATCTGGATATAGCAAGTCTTGTCGATCCAATAATTTACACGCTTTATCATAGAAAAAATGCTCACTTGGAATTGTTTTAAATACCTGTAAGTCTATCTCCATCATGTACTCAGATATTTGTATTTTTATTCCATTCGCTCTTTTAAATTCATCTCTGAGTGTCAATACTTGATTTGTAGAAGTTTCCCCAAAAGGATAACTAGGATAATCGAATCCACATTCTAACATAACGGATATTCTGTGGTTTGCATCATCATCATGCATTCTAGATTTTAATTCTAAATGAAAATAATCTAGTGATCTTTTTCTATAATGAGTGCACATATGATCAGCAAAGTCTGCGCTTGGAAGTTGAATTATGTCGTCAAAATTATTGAAAAACTTTATATTACCTATTTGCATAAAAAACATTTCCTTTATTTCTGTTCAATTCGGATTGTTTTACTTTATTTTTTCTTGTAAAAACATGGTTTCAAATACACATACATCAAGTTTTTTGTCAAGTTTAAAAACAATAACGAACTAGTTAGGGATTGCGAAACATGGCTATATTTTTACACAACGACTTATCTAAGATAATGAGTAAATTTGTTTACTTAGGTGAAAATCAAATAAACTCTTCAAATTTGAAATATTTCTTACATGGCGTATATTGTTATGCTAAAAAAAATAAAGACATATTGTTATTTGATCAAGATGTTCACATTATTTTTATAGAACTATTCAATAGCCCAGAACGAAGTCGTTTTTATGATCTGCCAGAGAACAACATTCAACCCAACAGAGAGTCTTTTATGTCCAGTGTTGGAATCAAAATTGTCGTGGATATGACTTTTACTTATTTTGACCCTCAAATATTTCATCATACTTTAAAACAAGATGCACTTTACAAGAACGAGTCTTTGGATACGCTAAGTAAGCACCCTATGTTTGAGAGTGATCTTAAGTTCAGAGATGATTTAAAATCCTATCTAACCAGAGTTGAAACTCCATCAAATACTTTCAAGAATCTAACTCAAGACATATTATTGAAAGCTGAAAAATTAAAAGCTAATTTCATTGTTGCTCCGATGTTGTATTATTCATCTTATAAACATAGTGACATTCTTGATGATGATAGAATCATTTTTGTACCCTATGACCATCTGATTGAAAAGAGCGTTGAAAGTATTGATTTTTCAAGCAAGAAAATTGATGTAGCCTTATCTGGCTCTTCTCTGCCATTTGTATACCCCTATCGTTACTTAATTAGAGAGGGACATTTATTGAACAACATTGAAGCTTTTAGTTTTGTAGATACATATCATAAATACATACACGAGTATATTGTACCTAGAACTAATATGATAAACAGCCGAGATGATATGACATTAGTTTCAGATTTGCAAGACTTAAATGATAAAGTACACAACCTTGACAATGAACGTTATTCAAAGTATTTGTCTGACATTAGTAGTAGTAAGATTTCAATATGTTGTTCTTCGATATTTGGACTTCCTCTAAAGAAGTTCATTGAATGTATGGGCTCTGGGAGTGTTGTTGTTGGTGATTTACCCAAATTCCCTGATGATTGTGGTATTATACATGGTTACAATGCAATATCATGTAATTTGGAAGATTTAGAGAAAACTATAAAACTGCTGTTATCCGACGAACAATACTTGAATTACTTAGCAGATAATGCTTTGAATCTCGTAAGGAGTAGATATACTTCCAACTCTGCTGGAGAATTCTTTTTTTCAACATTATTTACAGAGATAAAACGAACTACTTCAGCATATCAACAAAAGCTTTTGCATAGCTCCTCATAGAATACCTATCATGAACTAGCTTTCGGGCATTATCAGATATTTTTTGCATATAGTCTGGTTGACTTAACAAATCACGAATGGTTTTCTCTAAAGTATCTATTGTACATGATACCATGTGTACACCATCTATAATTCCATATTTTTCTGCATATTTAGGCATCTGTCCAACGACAATACAACCCATAGACATACTCTCCCAATACTTCTTTAAGGGGTATCCAAATATACTTGCACAGCACACAGATATTTTTGATTGCATAAGACTGCCCATATAACCCTGGTAATGAAGTTGATCTAAACCTTCAAACGCTCTATTCAAGAAGAAATCTGATACATGCTTACGCTTTCCATTTCGTATTTGTGCTTCATACTCTTTTACCCAGCTTTCTCTTGTATTTCTGTAGATAGTATAAGCGTCGTTATTGTTATGTATCTTCAAATCACTAATTTCATTAAGTATTTTTTCAAAAGCAAATCTAACAGGGTAAATTCCAGCAGATATTGCTCCAGCAAAAGCACAATCATAAACCCTATCTTGAATCATGGGCACTTCTTTGAAAGCATACTGATTAGCAACTACTAGAGGATTATTTACAAAGCGAATCCCATTTCCATCTTGCAGCCCATTTGCTCTATATGTTTCAAGATAGAGAACTGGAACGATTACTTCATCACAATTCAACTCTTCTTTTGTACGTAGGAAACTATCTATTCTACTCTCAAATTTACCTACTTTATTAGCCAATGGCTCAAAGTACTCTTTGTACAGTTTAGAAGCATCAAGATTAACTAAAGGATGACTCCATATGCTTTCATGATTTTCGCAAAACAAAGCTTCTCTATCAAATGACGCAATATATACTTGGGGATCGTCCCAGGCGACATCATATAAAATGGCGGTTTTTCGTTTTGGGCGACTTGACATAAACTTCAGAACCTCTGGCCACTTAATTTCTGGAACATTCCAACGTTCATCCCAATGAACCCCTTCTCTAAATGTGTAAATAATTACCTCATGTCTATCGTTGTTATCATTTTCTGCTTGTGATATGTTTTGGCAATCTGGTAGTCCTGATAACTCATCCATTAACTCTTGTTCATGAGAATAAATTAAATGGTTGTAATAGGGAGCGTGAGGTTTTAGATAGGCGTTTTCTAAATTATTGTAAAAGTAGATATTCACTAATAACTTCCTTCTGTAAATTTATTTTTTATTTCTAGTAGATCCGATTCGTTAATCAGTCTTGTTTTACAAGCTCGTGGAATATCAGAATCAAAAAATACTTTATCCATGAATCCATAAAAAGTCAAACGTTCTCTTATAATTCTGGGGATGTTCGTTTTTTGACTATCTTCAAAGTTAGCAGAAACACTATATGCATGTTGTCTGTAAGCATATATATCCTTATTGATAAATAGCCCATCGGATACTTCTATTATCTTAGAGTATAAATCATAATCAACAGCCGTATCCAGCTCTTCATTGATTGAGCGAGCTCTGTTATAATCCCTAGAATGAATCAATCTCGGTGGGTGAATATGCATCCCTTCAAATAATAACTTTTGCCTATCACATTTAGGATATATCCATCCATCTCTCAAAAAATCTCCATTTTCATTGACCAAAAAATGATGACCATATACTAGCCCATAACTCCCCGACATCATTGCTATCACCAATTCAATAAGCCCCCCCATATCCGAAATAAAA
>JACCDO011219344.1_pt1 | contig 10126 bp, 7 predicted proteins | sample 7446101 | NCBI WGS metagenome assembly JACCDO01 (sample SAMN15323440, study PRJNA562643) | freshwater metagenome | isolation source: river surface water | place: USA:Blue River Watershed | collected 2017-08-16
ATCTATAAATACAGCACATACAGCTGGATTTGATCTCAAAGGCAATCAAGGCACTGATCTATTTGTATTAATCTCAGCGGGTTCAGATCCAGCATCTGGGATTACTGTGAATAGCGCTATTATGAATGATGTTTCATTGCTTGCCCTTTCTACATCTAGAGGAAATTCAGTGCTTGATGCTGCTGGAAATCCAGTGCTTGATGCTGCTAGTGAGAAGATTGTTGATGAAAAAGAAGCGAAGAAAACCAATAAAGAACTCAAAGCATTTGCAGAGTTTTTGATCAAAGACAGTAAAAGATTACTCAAGAAATATCCCAACAGTCCACATGCACTTTTAGAGATAAGAGAAAGCAAAGAACAGTTAGAAGAATTACTTGAAAATCAAAGACTCAACAATGAATCTGTAGAACGATTAAATCAATTACTAGAGTTTCATTTTGCCAAAGAAAGAAAGAGTTTACTCAGAGATAATGTAGAATCAATCGCATTTGCATTGTTATTGGCTTTATTCATTCGTGCATTTTTCTTTGAAGCTTTTGTGATTCCCAGTGGTTCAATGATCCCTAGTTTGGCAGTGAATGATTTTATTTTTGTGAAAAAATTCTCTTATGGGATCGTTAATCCCTTTACTGGACTTAGGATCATTCCTTGGGATGAGCCTAAGCGTGGCGATATTGTGATTTTTAGTTATCCTTGTGATCCTAAATTGGATTATATCAAGAGAGCAATCGCTTTACCCGGAGATATTGTGACTGTGGATGCGCATGGTTTTGTGTATATCAATGGAAAGCTCAATGGAGAAAAGCTAGTGGGTGAATTTAAAGCGTCTGGGGATTTCCAAGCTGAAGATTTAGATGCACCTAATTCAAGTTGTAGAGATCAAAAAGCATATTTATATCAAATGGATCAAGATACGACAACAGATCAAGCTTTTTATCATAGCAATCACAGTTATCATACCGTCCATTGTACCAATGAATTACCAGCAAGTACGATCAGTACTGAATTGCCTTTTGATTGGTCTGTATTGAAAAAATATCAAGTATGCAATGAGAATAGTTTATATATGAGTCCCTTGCCCCCATTCCCTTGGAAAGTACCAGAGGATCATGTTTTTGTGATGGGTGATAATCGAGAAGGCTCTTCTGATTCAAGATATTGGGGTTTTGTGCCAATGAATCGAATCAAAGGGCAAGCTGGGATGATTTGGTTTTCCTATAATAGCAGCAGGACGGCAATTGTTCGTTTTGAACGTTTATTTCGTTTGATTCATTCTCAAAATTAATGATTATTGTAAACAAAGTCCTATAGATTCAAGATCTTCAAATACACTGGTTCTACAAATTAAACCATCAGAACATCCAGCATTTGGGTTGGGAACTTGGCACATTTTGATACATACTGGGCTACTACCTTGAGTCAATGATGCACAAAGCATATTGGGGGCACAATTGCTTAAACCTCTGGTTTCATCAGTAACAATGCAGTTTGCGCCTTCAACCACAGCATCCGTTGGAAAATCCCTACATGTGCCCATGGCAAATGTAGGTGTATCGAGATTTGGTCCAATATTAACAAAATTACAAGCTTTACCTGCTTCGCAATTTGGATTGGTATAACCTACACTTTGATCAAAGGTATTCGCAAAAGGATCACATTCACCAAAACATAGTCCTAAATAAGTCCAATTCTTGGCATTAAAAATACCAGTCACACAGGCAGTATTTGTTCCGCATTGATCCAGATGATTTTCATCGCAAATAGAGACACAAGAGTAATTAGTGCTATCGATATTTTGAGTACATAAATGATCTGCTTTACATGAGCCCCAATAGGTTTGATCATTAGGTGTACAAGATTCACTTGTGGCAGCTGTGCCATTGCTAAAACCATTTACACATTGCCCAATTACTTCATCCACTTTGACATCCATCAATGCACAAGCATTATTTCCTTCACAATCTTGAAGATATAAATCACAAGTATCCATACAAAATGCATAATCAACGTTGGTGATATTAGAGTAATCAACGCATTGTTCATTGGGTTGTTGACACATCACAGTTTCATTGCAAATCGCACGACATTGACCAAATTCACATACAGTCCCACTTTGACAAAAATGTTCAGCATCACAGCGTTCACCTACATTTTTAATAGATTCTGCTGGTATTTGAGAGAGATCGAGACAGGTGGTAATATTTTGGGTTCTTAAACAACTAAAAGTGCCATTACCACAAGCAAGATTCTCATTTCCAGGTGCGCATTGTTCATCAGGATTGCAAAATCCAGGTGAAGGTTGTGTTTTATCGATTTGCGCGTTAAATGGGATACAAAGTTCAGTAGCAAGACAGCCAGTATCATCAGCATGATCATCACAAAAACGATAACAGATCCCATCATCGCCTCTATTCTCATTAGCGATACAAATAGATCCATTGACACAACAATCCATGCTGATACGACAAGCTTCGCCGATTTGTATATCATTGCATTGTTGAGTCATAGCATCTACCATTGCATCTCTATGTGGCATACCAGCATGACTGATGTCTTTATCTAGAATTTGATATTCATTGATGGACTGATCAATCACTGGGTCATTATTATAGGACGTATAGGAAGTGTATGATGTTTCTGTAAAATTACCGCACCCCATTAAAAAGAGAAGCAATATGATTAAAATTTTCAATTTTTTTAGCTCCATCAATCAATCATTATACTTTTTTAAATATCTTATTCTACAAAAAGATCAATGCTTTTCATGTAAAAAGAACTATGATATCTCAATGTGAGATTACTGACAAAAGACATGAGCAGAGAAGAGAATACGAAAATGATTGATTTACGTTATGTGATATTATTGATTTTATTAGTCAATATCCTAAATGCACAAACCCCTACTCAAGCACCTACTCAAAACCCAGCAACAGTGCAAATGAGTTCAAGTGAAAGGGTATGGCGTATAGATATCAACAAAGATAGGCATTTTGAACTTTTAATTGCCAACCAAAATCAACTGAGTTTATTTGATGAGCATCAAAAACTCAAATGGACTACCCAAAACCAAGGTGTGGTGCATCTCTTGACTTTTGGTACATTGAATCTATCAAAACTCAATACTTCATTGAAATATGATGATATCGAACAAGATTGGATTATCAGTGCTTGGGGTGTTGGGCGTGGCTTCTTGGAAGCCCCTTTAACCATTACTGCCATTGATCCTAAGACGGGAGTATCATATCAATTGATGCAAATTGCGGGTGAAAGAGCCCAAGCCATACATCTACAAATCATAGATATCAATGCAGATGCCATCAATGATCTTTTAATCTCGCATTTCAAGGATAAGTATTTTGTGACCACATCTCATTTGATTTCTGGTCATAAAATCACGCCCCCTTATTTTCTCCAACAACCATTAAGAATGGCGACATCTTTTTTGTATGCAGATTTGGGTGATGATCAACAGATTACTGAGTTGGTGGGAAGGGTATATGGTGAAGAAAAAGGTGAATTTGGGGATTTGGTATTAAGACAAGCGCAATCTGAGATTCAAGTGCCTTTGGAAAAGGGATTAAAGGGGATTTTTTATGGGAAAATTGGGGATGATAAACAATTGTTATTCAGTGATGCTTGGGTGGCAAATTATGGAAAAAAAGCCAAAGCTTCACTCAAGAGAATCTTATTTCAAAACCAAAGATTACAAGTAGAAAGATTGGCTGAATCTCAAGGAGAGTATACTTTTTTTGATTTTCACCCTGTAGAGATCTCAGTAAAGCTTTGGCATCAATTATTGAGGACATATTCAGATATTATCCCCACTTCAACAGCCCAAGATCAGCAATACACCCATGCATTGTTCTTACAAGGCAGTCATTTCTTGAGTCTATGTATTCCTAAGAATCATGGCAATTGGGAAATCATAAAACTCAAAGCCTTAGAGCCAGTATTAAATATCGCTGTTTTGCCTCAAGGAGATGATTTTTATGTGGTGGTCCCCAAACAAGGAAGTACTGTGGTTGAAAAGTTAAATCTCTTTCAAAGGTTAAATCCATGAATTATCTAGGGATTGATTTTGGTGAAAAAAGAATAGGTTTAGCGATTGGAAATGATGAAGTCAATATCGCATTTCCCTTGAAAAATATCGCTGGTGATCAAGGAGATGAGAAAATCTTAGCGCAATTGATTGAAGTGATTTTAAGCGAAGAATCCCAAGAGATAGTGATTGGTTTACCCATGCTTCTTAGTGGTATGGCTGGTAAACAAGTATCTAAAATTCAAGAATTTGCTGAGAAATTAAAACAAGCCCTAAGCCAAGCTCATCAAAAATATCCCTACTCTTTGCCAGCCCATGTACCTATTCATTTTTGGGATGAAAGATTGAGTACGACCAGCGCAAAGCGATTGATGTTGGATATGGGGATCAATACTAAAAAACAAAAAGATAAAATAGATCAAGCAGCGGCAAGCTTGATCTTACAAGCTTTTTTAGATGCAAAGAAAAATCAGAATGTATAAGATAGGCTTTTCATGAAGTATTTTAAGGATGGTAGAGAATGAGAATTTTAAGTTTGCTGGGATTAACATGCTTATCGATCTTTGGCTTTAAGGAATATGTGTATAGGCGAGAGATTTTAAGTGAAAATGAATCCATTGAGTTTTCCATCCCCAAAGGGATTGGTGTGATCAAAGCAGAAAAAATCATCAATCAAAGCATAGATCAATCGGGTTACTCTTCGATGATTGTGCCTTATTCTGTGTACTTTGAACTCTATCTCAAAGATCGATTAAAAAAAATCAAAGCTGGGGATTATCGCATTGAAGGGCCTATACAATTGGAAAGGCTTTCCCAGATTTTGATTGAAGGACAAGAATCAGCCACAATGCCGATTACCATCAGAGAGGGTTTAAATCAGTGGCAAATCGCTGATCTATTGCAAAGCAATGGGATTCTCAAAAGGCAGGATTTTTTGGATGAGATTTCAGTGAGAGCCAAAAAAGGTGAAATCTTAGAAGGCAAGCTTTTTCCAGATACCTACACCATTCTCAAGAAAACCACAGCATCCGAAATGATCGATCTCTTGCTTGGGAATTTTGAAAAGAAATGGGCTTATCTACTTTCCCAATACGCAGAGAAATATCCCCAACTCAAAGATGAAGTCGTCAAACAAAAAATCATTAATTTGGCATCTCTTGTTGAAAAAGAAGCCCAATTAAGCACAGAAGCGCCATTGATCGCTAAGGTTTTTTATAATCGATTAGCCAAGAATATGAAATTACAGACAGACCCTACTTGTGTCTATGATGAAAAATACTATCTACAAAAACCCAGCCCTGAACTCTGTAAGAGTTTAAACCCAAAGTATAGCACTTATCTCATCGAGGGTTTGCCACCTACTCCTATTTCAAATCCAGGATTAAACGCGTTGATTGCTGCGATAGAACCGAGTCAAAGTCCAGAAAGCGATGAATATTTGTATTTTGTGGCAAAACAAGATGGGAGTAGATCTCATTTTTTTTCCAAAGATTATCAAAGCCATCAACAAGCCATTGATCAATTTCTCAAGAAAAAACCCGAAGTCACACCCTCGAAAATAGATTCAAACTCTGCTCATCGATGGACTGGGGCTGATGTGAAAAAAAAATAAGAACATGAGCAGTAAAGCATATCAACCATTAAATATCTCTGGGATGTCCCTTGCGGGTTTATACACAGCACTCTATGTCAAAGAATTGAATATGGCTTTAGATGTAGGGATTGCTTACCGTGAAGCTGTCATTGCAGATCATCTACTTATCACCCATGCACATCTGGATCATATCGGATCTTTACCAGCATTCCTTGGGATGCGTGGGATGTTGATGGGGAAACAAAAACCATTAAGAGTGATTTGTCCCAAGGGATTAGGTGCTGTGATTTTGGAGATTATTTCTCAATTTGAGAAGATCCATACTTGGCCATTAACCATAGCATTGATCGAACTGGCACATGGAGAAGAATATCAGTTGTCCCCCAAAAAATATATCAGAGCGATCAAAGCTTTTCACCCTGTGACAACCAACGGTTATGTGATTTTTGAAAAGGTCAATAAGCTCAAACAAGAATATATGTCATTATCTGGGGCAGAGATTCAAAAACAAAAGCAAAACACAGATCTCTTCTATACAGAATATCGTTATCAACTGGCTTATATCACAGATTCATTGATTGAAGCATATAAACATGAAAGCATTCTTTTTGAAGTGGATACATTGATTTCAGAATGTACATTTTGGGATCAAAAAAAAGATGTGCAGATTGCCAGAGCAGGTTGTCATATTCATTTGGATGAATTTAAACAAATTGCGCCTTTGTTGAAAAACAAGCAAATCGTATTGATGCATTTTAGTCAGTTGTATAGACCCTATGAAATTAAGGAAATTTGTGATAGAGAATTGTTGCCTATACTAGGGCATAGACTTCAACTGATTTTACCGAAAAATCAAGAGGATTGGTGGTTATAAATATGCATCGATTAAAATTATCAATATTGATGATCCTTCTGATCTCACATCATGTATTTGCGCAAACACCTCAAGAAAATGCCAGTTTAGAAATCAACCCCAATGCGCCTATTAGTTTAAAGCAATTGCTTCAATGTGCGAGATTTAAAAACCCAGCCAAGAAAATCGCACAAGCTAAATTAAGTTCGGGTTTGGCAGATGTTTTTCAAGCGGAATGGGCGCATCTACCGAGTTTTAAAAGTGAAGTAGGGGCAGCCCCATTGCCTCAAAGAAAACTCTTAAAATACTGTGCAGATCCCAAGAACATAGATGCCAATGGATTTTATCAAGTATCACCTTGTCCCAACCAAGGGATTCAAGATGATCAAAGATTAAGTGATACGCAGGGGATGGGGTATTTTATGAGGACTCAAGGGACACTTACAGTCCCCATCATTACATTTGGTAAAATCTCATCCGCCCAAGAAGCTGCACAAGCTGGGTTAAATGCCTATGAATTTGCTGTGGAAGCGGCGAGTAGATCTTTTGATCAAATGGTATATCAAGCTTATTTTGGTTTACAACTCACAGCCCAAATCTCCAAAATCTTTGAAGATGGGCAAAAAGAAATCGCTAAATTTAAATCAACCATACAAAAGGATATCGATCAAGATGGGGGGAAGTATAATCAAAATGATTTAAGGAAGCTCTTGATACGGGAAGCTGAAATTGCGATTAAAAAAACAGAACTCGATAGTATCGAAACTCAAACTTGGGGGAGTATAGAGATTTTATGTAAAGTCCCTAATCTCAAGCAATTAGAAGAGATTGAAAATCAAGAACAGAAGCCCAAAGGATTACAACTCGACCAATATGAGCTTAAAGGTTTAAATTTGAGTTTAAAAGATCAAGAATTCTATTATCAAAAAGCACTGACTCGTTCCCCAGAACTTCAAGCAGCACAGTGGGTTGTGAATGCCAGAAAAGCCCAAGTGAATGTATCCAAAGCGCAGTTTATGCCTAATATCGCTTTTATCGCATTTTATAACTATGCCAAATCCAATGCTGCCCAAGACAATCCAGATCCCTTTGCCAACGACCCATTTAATCTCTTTTCTTGGGGTGGCTATTTGGGCTTAGATTGGAGAATTGATTTTGCCAAGATGTTGGCTGATGTGCAAAGGGCAAATGCTGTGCTTGATCAAAGTGAAGCTGAGCAAGAAGCATTATTACAGAAATTAAAAATGGATCTATTGGAGCGTTTAACACAAATCAAAAAGCAAGAGCAAGTGCAGAAGTTAAGAAAAGATGCGATGAAAGCAGCAAAGCAATGGTTTACTTCATCTGTGCTCAATCTCGCAAGTGGGATTGGTGGATCAAGTGCTGATGATCTCACAAGGGGCTTGGCTGCCTATTATGAAGCGGCGATTTCTCATTACCAAAGCATCTCTGAATATAATATTGCTGTTTCCAAACTCGCAATTTTGCTGAATATGAATCTAGATGAGCTCTTGGCTCTCTAATTTCTTTGAATAAAAAAATAAAAATTCTATTATCTTAAGCGACAAAATTAACCTTTTCCTAAAGAGTCAAAATGAAACATCTAAAGCTTATGCTATTATCCATTCTTTTCAGCCAAAGTCTATTTGCTGGTCCTCCCACTGAATTTTTATCAAATCAAGTTGCTGAAGTGAGAAAGCTTGTTGATCAAGCAGCAACCAATGATAGCGATCAAAAAGCTTTAGATGCACAATTACTTGCGCTTGTACGCCCATTGATGAACTTTCCTAAATTAAGTGAAGCTGCATTAAGGAAACATTGGCCTACATTAAAAGAAGAAGAGAAACAGAAATTTGTATCTCTGTTTGAAGATTTGGTTTTCCAGAACTACTTAAAAAGAGTGAGATCTGCGAATAAAAACTACACCATTGCTTATGTGGAAGAAGAAAGCAAAGAGAATAATGGTGCTTTTGTGACAGCGGAAGCCAAAGCGAAGATCACTGTTGAATTGGGTTTTGATTTGATTCCTCAAGCCAATACTCAAGTAAGCGATCAAAAATATGAAGCCAAAGATGTGGTGATTGATGGGGTAAGCTTGGTTGAAAACTATAGAGATCAATTTAATGCGATTATCGCCAAAGATGGTTTTGATGCACTATTGGGGAAGATGCAAGTGCAAATCGATAAACTTAAGGGGGGGAGTAAGTCTAGTGTTGTGGTAGAAGAGAAAAAAGAAGAGAAAAAAGCTAAAGAGAAGAAGAAAAAAGGGAAATAATTTGCTACCTACAAATTATAGGTAATCTAAAATCATCAATATTTGGGATATTACATGTGATAATTGGATTATTATTGATGCTCAAAAATCTAACAAAATTAAGTTCTGGTAATGAGAGATTTTCTAAAGCAAGGTTATCGTTGATGCTCATACGGTTCATGACTGTGGTGAGTTGAGGAAGAGTGATGTTTGTTAAAGATCTATTTGCAAACATCTCTAAATCATTTGAGATGGTATTTAAAGATGGCAAAGATAGATTTATTAATGCATTGTTATAATTGATACTTAAATTACCTGCAGAATTGAACAAAGGTAATGATAATTCTGTGATTTGATCAACATTTTGAAATTGGAAATGACCAGAAACTGAAGCAAGAGAAGGCAAAGAGAATTCTATTAAATCATCTTGAAGACTCACAAATAAATTACCTTGAATCGATGTGAGATTGGTGAAAATGATATTTGTTAATGTATCATTGGTAGCGATCTCAACATTACCTTGAACTGATGTAAGCATAGGGAACGAGATTTCATTTAATTGATCATTGCGATAAATCATGAGATGATGAGTAATGAGATCAAGCATAGGTAGAGATATCGTTTCTAACATATAGTTTTCTTGTATTTGTATGCTACCATCAATGGTATTTAAAACAGGAAGAGAGATATCTATCATAGACTCATTAGAGATTAATATAATATCCCCACCTATAGTATTAAAAATAGGCAACAATACTCCTAGTAAATGAAAGTTATCCTGTATTTTTAGATCACCATGTACAGCGCTTAAAACATCTAAAGACAGCTCCAAAAGAAACTGATTATTTTGTATGATGAAATCACTGCCAACATTGCTTAGATTTGCCAGTGACAATGCCATTGTTTTATAATTGTATTCAAAACGAAAAAATCCACCCACTGCATTTAGATTTTGAATATTGATCGTTTCTAAGAATAGGTTATTAAGAATATTCACATGATCTGTGACTGTATTTAAAAAACCCAATGATATATTGCTCAAGACTGTATTTTCTATGATATTGAGAGAAGCCCCAACCGTTGTTAAACTTGGCAATGAAAGATCAGTCAATGCTTCTTGATGGTCTATATCTAGATTTCCACCAATGGTGATTAAGTTGAGCAAAGATAAATTTGTGAGTTTTAGATTGTTACTAATATTTAAGTCATTGGCAATCATGTTTAGTTGATCAGCTAAAATACTGATGATGGTATCATTGTTTTGAACAATCAGATCACCTTCTATGCTTTCAATGAAGTTTAAATCTACAATTTCAGCGTCAAAACTAGGTGATATGATCAAATTACCAACTATTTTTTTATATCCAGCTTGTTTAAATTCTTCTA
>JACCDO010475334.1_pt1 | contig 10125 bp, 7 predicted proteins | sample 7446101 | NCBI WGS metagenome assembly JACCDO01 (sample SAMN15323440, study PRJNA562643) | freshwater metagenome | isolation source: river surface water | place: USA:Blue River Watershed | collected 2017-08-16
ACTTGGATATCATCTAAACCAATTTGTTTAATTAATTTGGGAATTAAAAAATCTTTTGCAATATTTAATTTATCAATTAACTTATATCCTTTTACTCTAATAATTTTCATTCTATCTCTTAAAACTCTTGATATTTTATGTTCATCATTAAATGAAAAAATAATAATAGCCTTAGATAAATCAAAATCAATTCCACTAAAATATTTATCATTAAAATGAGAATTTTGTGTAGAATCTGTCAAATGCATTAGAATATTTATTATTTCTTCACCCTTTGCAGTTTCTGATACTTTATCAAGTTCATCAAAATAAATCACAGGGTTCAAACAACCGGCTTCTTGGAGTAATCCAACTATTCTACCGTGATTTGAACCTTCATATGTATAATCATGACCTTCTAAGAATGATGCATCAGTTGCACCTCCTAAACTAATAAAAGTATATGGACGTGCTAAAGCTTTAGAGATACCATCTTGAATGAGTGCAGTTTTACCTACACCAGGAGGACCTTGTAAAGCAAATACATTACCACCTTCTTGAGGATTAGTAATAGTATGAGCTATAATTTTAACCAATTGGTCTTTTGTTTGTTCATGACCGTAAATACCTAAATCTAAATTTTTTCTAACTTCTCCAATATATTCACGAATTTTATCGGTTCCACAAGATTTAGATACAGGAGCCTTCATATATTTTCCAAAAGGTACTCGCATAATTTTATTAATCCAGGTTTTTAATTTAAAATATTCAGAAGTTCCTTTAATACTTTCACATGTATGTATTTTTTGTAAAATTAATGATTTATTTGATTCAGATGTATCAGAATCTAATATTTTCATATAATTAGGTCTTTTTTCTTCTTCTTTAAATGCTTGTTTAACTTTTTTTAATTTTTCTAAATAAACTTTTTTATTGTCTTCAGATAATGTTTTAAAATATTTTAGACCATTTTGAGTAGTAATATTTTCTTGATGATATAATTCTTCAAACTCTTTATCTGTTAAAGTTTTTGGTACATTATTTTTTATACTTGGTCCAAATCCATCGGTATTTGATTCTTCGGAATTTTCATTCGAATCTTCCGAATATCCTGAATCATCTGGATTAGATTGTATAGGAGGAAAAAAGAATTTAAACACATAATCTTGTTGTTTTTTATTTTTTTTATTCCCATTCATATTTGTATCATCTGGTTTATACTCAGAATCATCAGAATCTTCATCATCTGGATTATTTGGATTATCTGGATGAACAGGAACATCTACGATATCCAGATTATCTTGAACCATATTATCTTTATTATTATCTTTATTATTATCTTTATTATTATCTTTATTATCATCATTATTTTCAATAATTTCATCATTAATTTCCTCATCATCTGAATTATTAGTATTAGTCAAGCCTTGTGCATCCAATTCATTTAATTTTTTTTCTGTATTTTTAATAAATTTTTTAAGATTAAATTTTGATTTTAAAAGTTTAATTTGGTCATTTAATTCATTTTCAATTTTAATAGCTGATTCAATTTTATATTGGAGAGTTTTATATTTGAAAGTTTTACAATTTAATTTTATTAATTTCATTTCCATTTTATTGATGGATTCAAATAATAAAGATGCAATTTTTTTAGGACTAAGCTTTTTATTATGTCTGTATTTTTTTTTAAGCAAATTAATACCAAAAAATAGTTCATCAGTATTTGATTCAACACTATCAGCAGATTCAGAACTGGAATCAGAACTGGAATCAGAACTGGAATCAGAACTGGAATCGGAATTAGAACCATATTTTTTTTTATTTTCAAAATCATTTGAACAATTTTTTTTATTGGTTTCAGTTTTAATTTTTTTAGAAAAATTTAAATTGATTTGTTCATCAGTTAATTTTCTCTTGTTACTTTCTGTTTTAGTGATTAAAGTATTCATTTAATATGGTATCTAGGTAAACCTTTAAATTTAATTTTAATAAATAAAATTTAAAAATTTTATAAAAAATTATCTTAACTTATAAAACTAAAAAAAATTAAAAACTATTTTTTAAAGTATTAATTTGGGCTTTATTTATGATGTCCCAGTTAATTTGTTCAATAATAGAGTCAATATTATCAATAGTAGATTGTAATTTAGAATTAATTTCACTATTATCGTAACTATGACAATTTTTTTTAATAAAATCAATACGATTATTTAAATCAATAATTTTAGATTGTAATACATCAGAATTTTTTTTAAAAATTGATGAATTATTATGATTATAAATATTTTGATAATATTTATCTTTATCTTTATTCCTAATAATAATAACATCATTATCGTTATCATTATTGTTATTATATTGATATTCCATTTTATTATTAATACTATATATTAAAAAATTTAATATATTTTAATAATGTTTCCTCACCATAAAAATAAATAATTAAATTAACTTAATTCTTTCATTAATTTTTGATATTCTTCTTCTCCAAATGTATTTTTAAGAGTTTCAGCTAATTTATCAGCATCAATTTTATCAAAATTAATAGAATCAAGATTATCGGATAATATACCTGAATCAATAAGGTCTAACAAAATATTATCAATTTTTTTCTTATTATGTTCTAATTTTTGTTGTTCTTTTTTATAAAATTCAATTCTATCAACTCTAAGGTCAGATTCATCATTTCCGGCTTCTAATTTAGTTCTGTATTTATATTTGTGTTGATATTCAAAATCTTTTTTATGTTGAGTTTTTTTATCAATAGAATATATATCTTTGATTTCAGTATTTTGAGTAGTAATTTTATCTTTAAAAACATCCATTTTTTCGTCAAATTGTTTTTTATCTTTATCAAGTTCAGTAACTTTGTGTACTATAAGATCATCTTGTTTTTTTAATTTTTGGTCGTAATTAAAATCTTTAATAATACCTTTGTAAGGATTATTAACTCTTTTTTGTTCAGATTGTTTTAATTCAGATAAATTAGATTGTTCTCTACTATTGGCTAATGCTTTAATATCAATATTAGCTTTTTCAATTTTAATAGGCTTGATTATAAGATTTTTCAAGTCTTCGGTATTATGCATTTGGTCAATAGAATTAAATTTTTTTATTTTTTTCATATTATAGGCTTCTCTATCTCTAACATTATTAATATTATTTTGAATCATAAAATTACTAGAATTATAAGAATTATATAATTATATAGTATTTAAATTAATTCTAATAAACTTAACAATAAAAAAACTAGAATTAATAAATAAAAAATGAATATTAAATAAAAATTTAATAGATATTATAATTTAGAAATTTAGATGAAAATATGAATAATTTAAAAGAAAAAAATTTAGATTTATATAAAATATTAGGATTAAATAAGGATGCGAATCAAAATCAAATAAAAAATGCATATAGAAAGTTAGCATTAAAATATCATCCGGATAAAAATATTAATAATCCAAATAAAATAGAATTAAATGATAAATTTTATCAAATAAAATATGCCTATGATATATTATCAGATGAAGAAAGTAAAAAAGAATATGATGGTAATAAAAAAATAAAAATAACTTTTGATGATTGGATAAAAGTAAATATAAAGGATAAAAATTATTTAAATTTGTATGAGATAATAAAAAATAAAATATTAAACAAAGAAAATTTATTTAATAATATAATAAATAATGATTTTAATTTACCAAGTCAAATTGCAAATATTTTAGACATAGAAATAACAGTAAAGTTTACATTTAAAGAATTATATACAAATTCAAATAAATTAATAGAACACAACAGAATAAGTCGTGAGCCTTTTATAGAATTTATATTTCCAATAGACCGTAAACAAATATATGAAGGAGAAGGAGAACAAGTAATAATAGATGGAATTATTATGACGGGTAATTTAATAGTTAACATAGAGATATCAAATACAGAATATTCTGGTTATAATTTTAATATAGTAAATAATGATATTTATATAAAAATAGATAAAAAAGATATAATTAAAGAAAAAATATTAATTAAATTACCAGATGAAAATGATATTGATAATGATAACGATAATGATAAAATATATAGATTTGATTTGACTAAATTAGAATGTGAACAAATAGATATAGGATGTGTATATAAAATAGAAGATATGGGATTGTGTTATTATGTAACAGAACTAGATATAATAGATATTAATGATTTAGAGATAAGAAGAGGAAATTTATATTTAATAAAATTAGTGTAAAAATAATTATTTTTTATAAAGTAATTATAAAGTAAATGGGAGTAAAAAAATTATTTACATTTTTAAATAATAATTCAATATATAAAATATATCCCTATATGAAGGATTTATTATCAGATTTAAAATTAAAAAAATCAGAAATAATTATAGGGATTGATGGGAACCTATATACTTATAAATATTCACATTCATATGATAATATGTTAATTGGATTTTATAATCAAATAATAAATTTTTTATCAAGTGGAATAATACCTTTTTATATATTTGATGGAGGAACATTAAATGAAAAGGAATCAACAAATTATTTAAGAAGTTTAAAAAAAACAAATACTAAAATTAAATTAGATTATTTAGAAGCAAATAGTGAATTAACAAATGATGAATATTATTTATTAAAAAATAAGTTTGAAAAAAATTTATTAAAAATAACAAAAGAAGATATGAATAAATTACTAGAATTATTTGATTTATTAAATATCCCATATATATTTGCACACGGGGAAGGAGAATATTTAGCAGTATTATTTAATAAATTAGGAATAATAGATTTGATTTTAACAGACGATACTGACCCAATTCCAGCAGGAGCTAAACATATAGTAAAATTTTATAATAACAACGTATATTATTTAGATGTTGCGCATTTGCTTATAGATTTAGATTTAACAAAAAAAGAATTTATTGATTATTGTATATTGATGGGCAATGACTATATTAATTTGAATCATGGAATAAAACCAAATGAATTGTATAAATTGGTTAAAAAGTATTCTTCAATTGAAAATATTATAAATCAAAATCAAATAGAACAAATTTCGAGTGAAAAATTAGAACTAATAGAAAAAATAAGAAAAATATATTTGGAATCACCAGATAATGAAAGAAATATGTTTTTAGACCCAGAAAAATATAAAAATGAAAGTTTGTTTCAATTTATAGACCAAAATGATTTAAATAATTATTCTAATATAATATTGGAATATTGGGATGATTTTATTAATATTTTTAAAACTAATCAACCAGATAATTATGAAAATATTAAACTAAAAATCAAAATTAATAAATATATACGAAAAAAAAAATTTAATATTAAAAATATTATTAAATTTCTTAAAAATTATATTAGTGATATGAGTCCAAATGAAATATCTAATACACAAACAACTTTTGATTATTTAAATACATTCGGATTTTAATTTATTTTTTCTTTCTTACTATTAAAATTTCATCATCATCCTCTTTATTTTTATCATTTTCAGATGGATCATCACATAACAATATTGGTTTCCTTTTTTCTTTCTTTACATTTAGATTTAAATTTAAATCCAAATTATTTATTTGATTTTTTTCTTTATCTTTTTTATCAAATTTAAGTTCAATTACTTCTTTTTTAATATAATTTTTAACATTATCATTTTTAATTATAGGTACTTCGACTTTTTTAATATTTTTATCATCTTGTTTATTATCTTGTTTGATATTTTTATTATTAGGATATAATTTTGAAATCCAAGTTTGTATATTATAGAAATTTAGTCCTTCTTTATCTTTTTGGTTATTAGAATTATTAATTTTTTCAACTTGTTCTTTAGTTAATTTAAGTGCGCTAGCTAATTTATCGTTTACTCTAAGTATTCGTTTGTTGATAGGACATTTAAGATTATTAGCTTCAATATAATCATAAACTTTTTTAGTTAATTTAGTTCTTGGTAGAGTATTTTCTTGAATATTTAATAATAATTTTAAATCTTCAGGGACTATGGTTGATTCACTAAATCCAGATAATTTTTTAGGTTCGTTGATACCAGTTAATTTTTTTGTTTTAGGTTTTTTATTAGTTATTTTACTAATTAATTTTTGAATTTTTTTCAAACATGCGAAACCATTTTTATTTTCCTCATTAGCTTTATCAAAAAATACAAAAGCTTCATCTAATAATTTATTGATAGGATTTGATGTGGTAGGTTCATCAGTTAATAAAATTGCTGAAGATTCAATTTCAGTATTGGTGTTGGTGTTGGTATTGGTATTGGTTCCAGATGGTTTTTCGTCTTTAATAATTTTATTATTTTTATCCATATGGTCTATATTATTTATATAAGTTCGAAAAATTTTAAATATTGTTAATATTATTAAAAATTAATAATATTTGGTAATAAAAAAAATTGAATATAAAAATAAAACTTCAAATAAATATTATAGTATAATAACTTATAATGGAAGTAAAATCAGATTCAGTTGTGTTTAACGAGTTATTAAATACATTAGATGCTTATAATGAAGTATATAAAGATGGTTTAATTTCCTATATTCATTTACATACATTAACAGCATCTGAAATAAAACAGAGAAATATTCAAGCTAAAAAAATAAAAAATAAAAGAAAAGGTAGATATGATTATGATTCCGATGATTATGAAGATATGTACAATACATATAATTCAGAAGAAGAAAAAGATAATTTAGATAATACAAATATAAATACAAATACAAATACAAATGAAAAATCAAGTTCAACTACTTTATCAAATGCAGAAATAGAAGAAGAAAAGAAAAAATATGATTTATCAAAACAAAATTTTATAAATTTAATTTCAAATGTTATTTTAGATTTAGATTATGTCCAAGGATTATATTATTTGAATGAAATTAAAGGTAAGATAGCAAATTATTTGATTGCTCAAGTTTTAGATAATTCACCAGAAGCAGATGTAGCAGTAACAAAATTTCCAAATATTAAAACACAATTATATCCATATCAAATAAATAATTTAAATTGGATGTTATGTATTGAAAACAAAAAGTATCCTGAACAATTTAAAGACCAAACGTCTAAATTATTATTTAAAGGAGGTGGATTATTTGATGAAGTTGGAATGGGAAAAACATTACAAATTATTACTTTAATTAATACCAATAAATCAACTAATACAAGTTTAATTTGCAAGAATAATGATAAAATTTATACAAAAGCAACTTTAATTATTGTACCAAATCATTTATGTGGTCAATGGAGTCGTGAATTTGGGATTCATTTAACTAATCCGATTAAGATAATTAATTTGTTAACAAAGGTACATTATAAAAAATATACATATTTTGATTTTGTGAATGCGGATGTAGTAATTGTATCAGCAAACTTTTTTACAAATTGCAAATTAAATCAACATGAGTTGATAGATCCGTTATTCAATATATTAAATATATTTGACAAGGATGTAAATATTTTTTCGATATATTGGCATAGAGTAGTGATTGATGAATATCATGAAATAGAAGATTCTCAATTATTTATTAAATTAAAATTTTTAGAATCAGATTTTAGATGGATTATCTCAGGAACACCTTTCAAGGAAAAGTCTATTGAACAACATATGGAATTAGATTCAACATCATTATCATCGGTAATTGATTATTTGAGTTATGGAACGAATAATATTAATAAAGTGGATATATATAAATTAAATAATTATAATTATGTAAAAAATCATTTTAGTAGAAATACTCATAAAAAGAATATGCAAATATTAAAATTACCAGAAATAGTAGAAGAAACTGTATGGTTAAATTTTACTCAAACTGAGAGAATGATTTATAATGCATATTTAGCAGACCCTAATAATACTGTTAATGATGTATTTTTAAGACAAATATGTTGTCATCCAATGATTTCTGATAAAATAAGAGAAAATATTTCAAACAAAGTTGAATCTTTAGAGGATATTAAAATTCAAATTAAAAAAATGTATATGGGAGAATATGAAAAAGCAGAGGAAAATTATAAAATTTGTATTGATAGAATTGAAAGAATTCAAGGTGAGATGAAAGAAATGGAAAAAGAATTAAAAACTGGTCAAAAGGGATATCAAGATTTAAAGGAAGATTTAGAAATGGCAAAATTTAAATCTATTGAATTAAAAAAAATTCGTGATGGAAAAGAAAAAACAGTTGTTTATTATAAAACATTTATTGATTTAATTTCAGATATGGAAAATGTTAAAAAGGAAAATTGTACAATTTGTTTGGATCCAATTAAAGAAGAAGATTTAGGTATTACATTTTGTGGACATATCTATTGTTATAGTTGTATTAGTACAATAGTTAAAGAATCTAAAAGTTCTGGATTACAAAGCTGTTGTCCTGCTTGTAAAAAAGAATTAAATATAGATAAAATCTTTTTAATGACACCAGCAGTATCAAAAGAAGCAAATATGTTAGGAACTAAATTAGCTTATATAATTAATTATATTAAATCTACTCCAAATAAATATAGAATAATCTTTTCTCAATGGGATTATTTGTTAAAGGAAGTAGGAAAAGTTTTAGAAGCAAATGGGATTAAACAATTATATTGTCAAGGTAATGTTTATCAAAAAGATAAGGTGTTAAGATTATTTAATTCTCCAAATCCTGATACTAATGAATTTAAAATTATTATGTTATCATCTGAAAGTACTGTATCCGGTTCTAATTTAAATAATGCTGAAGAAGTCATATTTTTAGACCCAATTTATGGAGATAAACAATACAGATTAAATACTGAAAATCAAGCTATTGGGAGAGTTAGAAGATTAGGAAATAAACATAGTAAAATTAAAGTATTAAGATTACTAATTAAAGATTCTGTTGAAGAAGAAATATATAATTCTAATCAAAAAAATTAAAAATTATTTTATTTTTATTTATTAAAAAAATTAAATTGATATAAATTTAATTTTACTATTAAAAAATATAATGACGAGAGGTGTTAAAAAAAAGATTGATAACAAAATATTAAATCAAATTGATGAATTAAATGATTTACATAATCAAATACAAAATAATACTTTGGATACTAAAATTCAAGATGATAAAATTGAAAAAAAATTAAATAAAAATACTTCTGGGAAAAATAAAGATTCCAAAGATATTAATGAAAAACATAATGAAAAAGCTAATGAAAAATCAAATGATAAATCAAATGAAAAGGTAAACGAAGATAAATCTATTTTAGTAGATGAGAATATGTCAATGTCAAATATAATAACAATCAAAGAGTTTAAAGCCAAAGAGTTAATGCATTATAAGAAATTAGATAATTTTTTTAATGAATCAACGAAGGAGGAGTGTCAGATGATGGTAGATATAATTAATGGAAATCATTTGATATCATTAAGATTTTTAGATTGGTTTGTTACCCGATATTGTTATTTATATAAATTATCAATTAATGTGGAAAACAAATACATTAAACAAAAGGATTTTAATATTAATATAAGTTATAAAGCCCAATTAAAATCATTCAAAAAGAAATATTTTGACCCATTTAGAAGAAAGAAGAAGTTTTTTTATCAGTGTGAGAAGAACGAGTTAGTAATATTAACAACATTAGGACAATTAAATTTTTTTAGATGGGCATTATCTTATGATATTATTAAATATACTGAAGAAAATTACAGAACAATTATAACTAAATTATCTCATGTAAATACATATTTTAAGAAACATGTAATTGAAAATACATCATTCAGTACAACAGATGAAAATACTAAATCAACATCTGTATCAGGGTCAACTTCTATATCAGTATCTGATTCAAATGATTCTAAATCTAATTTAAGTAGTGAAATAGATAAAAAATCAATATCCGATATTAAAAATGATAAAAAAACTACCAAATTTAAAAATCCTGTTGTTTCTAGAAATATATTTTTAGAATTATAATTTGTTTTTTTATTTTAATGTAAAAATCATTATATTAAAATTAAATTTCTAATATAGTTATATAAAAATGGACCCAATATACGAATTATTACTTTATTCATGTATTTTATTATTTTTAGTAATTATATATAATTGGATTTATGGACAAGAACCTAAAACCATTAAAATTGATGAAAATAGTATAAAAACTTTAAAAG
>JACCDO011169434.1_pt1 | contig 10125 bp, 13 predicted proteins | sample 7446101 | NCBI WGS metagenome assembly JACCDO01 (sample SAMN15323440, study PRJNA562643) | freshwater metagenome | isolation source: river surface water | place: USA:Blue River Watershed | collected 2017-08-16
GACAAGCAGGTACCAAATTATTCCGATTACTTGTTCCTGACTTAAACCTAGGGACGATGTGGTCCAGGGATGTTGCATCGTCTCCGCAATAACCACATTTGCAGTCCCAGGCTTCATAGATGGATTGACGATATCTTTTTTTGGCTAACTTTGGAGTTAATTCAATGAGCAGGGCAAGGGGTTCCTGTTCACAATTGAACATACTCTTTTGTTGCTGTTAATTAATTTTAATTTCCCCACACATGCACAACCTTGAATAAAGAGATAAAGCTTTAATTAAGAGGGTTGACAGGCTGTTGACTCTGTGTACTCTATAGAAGTAAGCGTTTCCCGCTCCATGACCAAAGCACCAGGATGGGTCTCCATCCAAAAAGCGGAGGAGCTCCTCGGCATTGACCGTAAGACCCTGTTCAAATACAGGGATGACGGCACCCTTAAGCTCGGACCGCACTTTGCCGCTTTCCCTGAGACCCGCTCTCGTGACAGCTATCGCTGGAACGTCAGTGCTGTCAGGAAGCAGCTGAAGAAGCAGGAAAAGCTTGCTGAGATGCCTATGGTTTGAAGTTGGTTAGACGGATGAGTTGGAACGGGGGGCCTCGCTTCGGCGGGGTCTTTTTTTATTCTGGCGTAATGCCACTTGCAAATGCGGCCCAGGCAAGGCCGATGGCTTCCATTGTGGAACGCTCGCCAGAAGCATAAGGTAGGTGAACTACATCGCCAACGTGATAAACCGTTGGTGAACCACTGAATGTAATTTGACTGTCACCATAAACCCGTTCATCTAACTGCTGACGTGAATAAATAAAATTCGAGTCAACAACGTCTCCGAATTCAGCCATGATTACACACTCGGTAATTCACCAGAAGCTGGGATGTAAGTTTTTCCGTTCTTGTCGATCATTGTAAAACCAGCCATCTTTACAAAAGTCGATGGAATATTAAAAAGTTTTTGCATCATTGGCATCATCATTGGAGCTTGGCAATTATAGGGAGGTACGTCCATCATCGATAAAGAGTGGCGTTGCAAATCTGCCGCTCTTGCTTCCAGTTGATCACTTTCGGTTTCAGCTACAAGTCTTTGCTCCCACGCTGCCATGCTTTCCATCTTCACAGGGAAATCAGAAGGCTCTGGTGGAAATACACCTTCTTCATACTTCATGGCATAAATATGTTTGCAGTAACGCATCTCGTCAAGCAAAGGCGTCCAAGTATCTGTAAGAGATGTCAAGACATTGTCTGTTGCTGAATAGTCGTTATACTCAGGCATGCCCTCAGCTTTTGAACCTGGAACTGAAGGGTCACTCGTAGAGCGGGTGTAGATTGCACCAAAGTCTCGGAAGACGCCTGGGTTATCGCGTGCTGAACCTAATTTTGTTGAAGTTGTTGGCGTTACGGTCGGAGGAACGTTATAAGCGGGTGACGGTGAAATAATTCGCATGTCACGATTTGTCTGGGCATTAGTCATTGCGTTGTTATTTACAGCGCCACTTACAGTCATCACTTCGTAACGACCAGGTTTTAAAGACGCAACATTAGTGCGTGGAAAACGTTCTTTCAACGAGTCAGACACTTTATTTAGCGAAGACATGAAGGAATAATCACGCCGCGTAAAGTCCTGACAAGAACAGCAGTAACGTGTGCCAGTCATAAAGAAACGACCTACGTTCGGAGGTCTTGTGGCAGGAGTCACCAGGTTTCGATCAGGGGTTGCTTCTACGGATCCTGCTTTTCTTAATTTAAGGACTCCTGTAAATGGATTAGTGTCAGCAAGAACAGCCTGAACGTAACCGTATCGTTTTTGAGTTGTAGGATCAATTGTGTCACGAGTAATAGGTACTCCCCCTGGTGTCACAATACGATCTTCCAGGATCTCACCGTTAATTGCTCTCAGGCCAGTAGGAGATCCCGGTAAAGCGACATACAGAGGAGGAGGAAGGGGATTGGTTACGCTCCAGGTGCCAGCCAGCTGTACGTACCAGAAGTCATCGTCTTCTGTGACAGATGCAATTGAAGCCTGGACCCCTGTACTATCCCTGACGTTATCAAAACGTAAGCTTCCGGCTACACGGGTACCAGCCCAATGCATTCCAAATTCTTTGTTCTTAGTTGGAAACCCTTTAAATACTCCAGGAATGCGTGGCGTATTGCCGGTAGTAGTTGGTGTTCCTTGTGGAACAGGTACGGTATAAACAAAAGGATAATCGTATGAATTATCGTAAACACAAGCGGTAGCGATTTCGTAGCCACGCCTCCATCTTGACCAAGCCGATTCTCGGTTTGCAGCATAGATCGAATCAGGCACTGAACCCTTGGAGAATTCAGTCCTTATCGGCTGAACTCCTTTGGGTTCAAATACTTCTGATTTAAGAAAACTTCCAAAAGAACTACCGCTCTTTTTGGCCATACATCAGAAGAATCCGCCTTGTGCGTAAACGTGTGCGCCTGGGGTGTAACCAGAAACGTTAGGACCGTCTGGGAAAACACCAACGTAAATACGGTCGCCGCGTTCCAGGTAAATGCCTTTGTTGCGCAACGGGGCTGATGGGCCTAGGCCACCGGTATTACCTGCGCTTGGCATTGGATACGACAGCTGAGGCATTGCATCTGCACAGTCAACCACACCGCTATTAGCGGGAACAGTCTTTGAGAACAGCAGACGATAATCACCGCTACCAGGAATAGGAGTGGTAGTACCACGAGTGTGATAGAACACGAAAGTTACCGCTGGCTGGTAGCCGTAAGCCGCACCGTTATATGTGAAGCCGCTAGAAGTGCCGCCCGAAAATACAAGCGAGGTATTGACACCGGTAAGTGTCGTTGCACCTGTGTAGGTGTAGTAGCCATACCCGCTCATTGGAGCGGTACCAAGAACACCGGTTTGTTCGATAAAAACTAGCTGTCCGCTCGTCAAGGAAATAACGTTGCCAGACGTACCAGAGTTGATGGTGTAGTCGGGGCTGCGATACTTATCGTTACGTGCGATCGTAATGGAATCAATCACTCCACCGTTATTATTATCTTCGCTTAACTCCGCATCCATATCCACGAGGACGGACGGGGCCTGACCACCCTGCACAAACAAAGTGTTACTGGATGCGCTACCTACAGTCTGAGTGGTTACTCGAACCGAATCAAACAAAGGACGATCCGAAAATACTGGTTGTTTATTTGTAGATGTAGACGCCAATTTCTTTACCTTGGTTTTTTCTAATTATAGACGATTAAGATTACCGCGCACCGCCAAATGACTGTAAATAATTCATCATTTGAGCAAAGTCAGAAGGTAATCGCATTGAAGAGTTTGCCAGCGAATCAGGATTGTCTGATAAATCTGAAAACTCATTCATAAATTTACCCGCCACATTTGATTGTGGTTTGAATTTAAGTTTTTTTGAAAGCTCATAATTCAAAATAGAAAAAGGCGACGCATCTCCATAGGAAGAGCGCCGCACTTCTCCTGGTAAGTAACCAGCGTCTACGTAATCAGCAAAACGTGCCATTTAACGTACCGTACCAAAAAAAGACGGAATGATTCCACCACCGGGAAGAATATTGCTCAAGACCTGCTGAAGCAAGTTCTGAGACAATGTTTTTTTCTTCTCTGAGTTCGACATGTCGGTTCCAAGGATTGGCGCTAATACAGACGAAACTGGAGGTGGCGGCGTCGGTGGGCCAGAAGTCACAGACTGTTGCGGAGAGTTAATTGGGGCGGAACCGTAATACTGCTGAAGAGCAGACAATGGCTTGACTGGCTGACCGTAGTAACTACGTCCAGATTCAGTTGGAAAAGACGCCCATTCTGGGGCCAAAGCAGCGGCTACGCGTTTGCTAAGTCCTTCCTTACGAACTGTTTCCAGACCACCAATATCCATCAGGCGATTACGTGCCAAGGACAAAGCTGCAATATCTTGTTCTTCAGGACCAAAGCCCTTCAAACCAAGACGAGAAGCTTGACTTTGCCACGTACCAGGGAGAAACTGATACGCGCCTGCTGCAGCACTGGCATACCCACCGCTACGAATGACACGATCCGGGTGACGGCTTAGGTCTGAAAACGTTCCGCCACCAAACATAGTTTGATAGCCCTTGGGACCCGCCGTACCCTCTGCAAAACGAATCGTTTTTAGGAGACGCTGTCCCTCAGGGGTTTGGCGAAACTTTTCTAGAAGCTCTCTCTCGTTCATTGGCCTCCGCTCCTCGCTTGGAGTTTCAATAGTTCGCGGTAAGCAAGTCCTGGATTCGCTTTCGCCCAATCCATAAGGGCCTGATCGCTCATCCCGGCTGCACCACCAAGATCCCTCAACTGACGCTGAAGCTCTCCACCCTGCTCCATTCTCCTACCCAGTTGCTGCTGGCCCTCATAGAAGGAAGAAAGGGGGACACTTGCAGGAGCAGCGTACTGCTGAGCAGCATTAAGTACGTCTTGAGAGATTTGGCGTTGTTGAACATTTTGGCGTTGTGCGGGAACACCGGCCCCATTAGACACAGCTCCAGGTGCAGGAGGCGCACCAGGGGGAGCAGTGAATTGTCCGGCTTGCAACCCTGGTTCCCGCACTCGTGGCGGTAGGGTTGGAGGTGGAGGCGCAAGAGCCCCCAATGCATTTTGATCTGTTAAACCTTGCGTATCTTGTCGACGAATCTGTGGTCTATAGTCACCTCGTTCTGTTGCGGCTGTTAATGTACCATCCGCAGTGCCTTGCGGTAACAACATCTCTAATGCACCAAAACCTGCCAAACCACCCGCAACTGATGTACCAAGACCTGCAGCACCCGTCAAACCAAGGCCACTTGCTAATCTCGAGCCGACAGTGATACCTGGTGCTGGATTCAGCATATCAACAAGGTTAATTGGATTCAGTGGATTAAATGCCTTGCCGAGTTTACCAAGTTTTGTCGTTGGTGTTCGTGTCGCTAAAGGATTGAGTGCAGTCGGTCCAAGTCCTTGGAGATTCCTGAACATACCCCCAATTTGCCCGATACCTGTTTGAAGAGCATTCTGTGGAGCTCCTGCAAACATTGAAGTTCTTGCAGTGATCTGACCAAGGGGACTGGATGGTCCAAGTAAGCCCTCCATCGGCATTGAAAAAGGGGCAGGAGGAGCAACAGACTTCAATTTATCAAGAGGGATCCCGAGTTTTGCTGCGAGTTGTGCGGGAGATCCAGTAAATCCCGTGGCACGACGAAGAGCGTTATCAATACTGAAAGGACCGCCGCCGGGTAACGGTGTAGAAGGAGCCCTGCCTGTCACCGGAGGACGCACCATTGGGGTACCAATGACAGGAGCACTTGGTAAACCACCAGTTCCAATACGCACTGCAGAAGGCGGTGGGGGAGAAACCGCAGCACGAGTTAAGGTTGTTTTTGCTTGGGTACGAGCAGCTTCCTTTGCCGCTCCGGGGGCCATCTTACTGATATCGCTAAGCGTATTTAAAAACTGACCCGGTAATCCACCCCAGTTCACATTCTTTGGAATGGCACGAGAAAGAACATCTCCTGCAGCTTCCTGCAAGAAACGATAATTTGTCGGATCCTGTGCGGCGCGACCTAAAAAGTTGTAAAGAAAAGCAGCTGGTGATTTAGGTGCCATTACCGACAAACCTCACGAAGATAGATACGAGAACCCACTGCAGTGTCAGCAGGACCAGGTAGAGCTTGAATAAATTCCGCACCTGATCGTTCATAGCGGTAACGAGCCTGGAACGGATCCTTGTAGTTGGGGACGTAGAGAATCTGAGCTAAACGATTAGTTTCGTAAAGATAGATCTCATCCCATACTTTAAGTGCTTCTTTGGCATTACTGGAGCGAATCGTACGATCCACGTCGCCAGCAATACTTTCAAGACGTGTGGAAGGTGAAGTTGCGACCTCGGTCTTTTTTTCCGCAGTATCGCAGCGTCCAATCTGAATAATAATTTTATCGTAGAAATAGGAATCAGGGACTGTGTTCATCGCTTCTTCCAAACGAGCGTAGTCACCCGCTGGAACAGAAACAGTGAAATAGCCCAGGTGATACCTGACTCTACTTTTATCGAAATCAGAAAGCTGCACGTCTATTTTCTGCTATCAACTCATTATAGATTGCAGTAATCAAAAGAGACCTTGCAGGTAGTCGTAAGTAGACGCCGCCTGACCTTGAAGGTATGGTTCTTCTTGGATGTACTGAGAAATAAATGTTTTCTGTGGTGATAAAGCTTGGGACAATGCCCCAGCAAGTAATTGGTTTGCAAGCGTTGGTTTCTCTTCTTTATCTTTTCCTTTGTACTGTGTTCCGTACAGAAAAGCTTCTAGAAGATCTGAGGTTCTTGTGTCTTGCTTTTGTTGCTGCTCTTGACCAGAGGGAGGAGGCAGCACAGGTGCAGGCGGTGGGGTGCCGCCAACAACTTCAGAAGCCTTGGCAGGAGTCGTGTGAAGTAACTGGATATCATACGGATTACCTTGTGCGTCGGTCGTGCGAATCGTACCTAGACCTTCTCCTGGTGTGTACGAACCATAGCCCCTGAATTTAATGGGAGTTCCAGCTGGTGCGGCAATGTCTATTCCTTTGTGGAATGTGCTTGCTCCAGGGGTAGGTGCGTTTCTACCGCCAAACTCACTTGTGATTGGAAAATTAAATTGCCAAGTACCGTGCCTTTGTTCAACAACGGGTTTGTCACCTAGCAACAAATTTTGCAAAAGAAATTTTGCAGAACGCGGATTAATAGGTTTTCCTTTATTTGGGCCAAACTGCGGAATAATCCGGGGGTCAAGATGATCCCCTGTAGTTGGAAGTTTGTCCTTGCGATAGTCAATGATGAAACCCGCAGGAATTAAGCCAGCCATATTATTTGTTTTCTTTTTATTCTAAAATAAAAACCCCTGGTTTCCCAGGGGCTTGTCTTCACACTCGAATCAAGTCAGCTGAGAATACAGCGTCCCAATCAACTCGTTTAATTTGTTTGAGCTGCTCGAGAGAACTAAACCTTTCACCCGATAAGGACATTTGAAGATCTTTAATCTCTCGCGCTGTTTTCAAACCAATTCCCTTAATGTGATCTGCAATCATCTGAGCAGTTGCAGCATTCACATTGAGGCGATTATCGGGAGGGAATGCACGAGGCTCTTCTTGTGAGGCTTTATCTTTTACCTGTAATGCCTTAACTTTTTTAGTTGCGGCTTCATCAGGAAGAAGCTCAGTTTTGTAAGCAGTATAAAGGCGACCGTCTTGGTCTTCAACCATGAACCAGTCGCCGTTATCCCACTCACTTACGACTTTGACGCGAGCGCCTGTTTTCTTGTGCTGATAAAGCATAAGGACCAGATGTTTATTTCTGGTCCTAGTTTAACTTACTCAGCTAACAGTGCGGTTGGGAATGTAAGCTTCAATGTCGTCGTAAGTAGGTGCTTCATCAGGTTGGATGTAGCAAATCTCAACGGCAAGGTAACCAACACGGCCAGCAGCAGAATCAGCATCAGAGATGTAGATACCACCGGAAGTGCTGGTGTCGTTAGCAGCGCCCTTGGCAAACACCTTCAGGGTGGTGCCAGTGGTAGCAGCGTAGTACAGCACACCGCCGGAAACACCTGCAGCACCAGTGGCGGTGATGAAGGGGTTCGTGCCAAAGGCTTGGGTGCCACCAGCGAAGTAGATCTTGGTGGCAGCGTCACCAGACACGGTAGAGGTCAGGTTGGCCTGGATAGGACCTTCACCCACACCGGAAGCGGCGGTAGGACCGCTGGAGTCGCGACCGAAGGAGATCACGTTACCAGTAGCGGCATACACACCAGAAGCAACACGACCGTCGCCCCAGCCAGAAGCCACGGAGATCGCAGTGCGATACACGTAAGAAGGCTGAGTGGTGTTACCAGAGATCACCATGCCGGTGATGTCGGGACGGGTATCGTCTTGACGATAAGGGGAGGGAACAATAACGTTGCCGGTCACCAGGGGAGCACCCGAGGTTTGAGTCACAGCCACGTAACCACGCTGCTGGAAATAACGGTAACCAGGAACAGCCAGCACCGAGGTGGGGCCGCCCTTGGAAGCGTTATTGACACCGTCATCGTTGGTATCAATATTCTTGTACCAACCGTTCAGAGCTTCTACCCAGTTACCTGGATAGATTTTCTTGGAAGATAAATAGGTCATTTATTTGTCCTTTGTTGTTTATGGATTACGAAAATCAAACGGTACCGTCGTCAGACACGTAGCTGAATGCGGTGGTCACGAAGTCCTTGTTCAGGATTTCGAAGCCAGCATAAAGCTGCCAAATCAGGATGATGAAGCGGCTGAAATCGTCGTTGTTGTTGATCAACACCTGAGCATTCGGACCGCCGATACCAACACCGATTGCCTGAGGACCGAAGAAGTAACCTTGAGCAACTTCCTGGGAAGCGTAGGTACCACCGGTGCCAGCGAAGGACGTGGTGACGTTCTTGGTTGGGAAGTTAGTCGACTCGAAGAACTTCACACCTTCGAACTGAACGCCGGTAGGCATCACAGGTTCACCGGCAAGGAAGTAGCCTTGACCAGCCTGGGGACCCATGTAGAAGCTGGCGTTGTTAGGCATCATGGGGTTGCCCATGTACATGCCTTGGCCAGGGTTACCGGAGTAACGAGCGATCTCACGGAAGTCAGGATCACGACGCAAGTGCATCATGAAAGTAGGATCGCAGATGCAGCGATACAGACCATCAGCGAAGGTCGGTGTATTACGCTTGCGCAGATCCTTGACAACAGTCAGAAGGTCAGTGCGAACAGAGAACTGCTGGACATCAGCAGTGTACTCAGTGCTGGTGTAGGTGATACGACCAGAAGCATCTTTAGTCTTAGCACCAGGGAAGTAGTAACCACCTTGGGTGCTGGAAGCAGCGCCGTTGGCTTCGGCTTTGGCGAGTTCATCAATGAACACGCGGTCACGCCAACGACGGTAGTCATCGAGCAGCGTCAGGCTACCGATGGACTGGTGGAACATGTTGAGGTTGCCCGTGTCCAGCAGAAGACGCTGGGCCGTGATCAGGGTCTCACGAGCAATCTTGAAGGTCGAAGGTTGAGTCGGATCACCCGGATCGGCAGGACCGGTGTATTCCTTCAGCACAACAAGCACCTTCTCTTTGGTGATGTTGCGGCTGTTGGCAGTACCGATCGTTTGGTCAGCCACACGCTCGCGGCTGTCCTTCGTACCAGGGGTACCCCAGAACTTGTAGCGGTCTAACTGAACGGTTTGACCAGGCTGCCGAGTGAAGTCATGAACGACTACGGGCTCTACAGCCATTTCTGCAATATACGCAGGGTGAGGGCGGTAGAGCTCCGCACCCAAAATCTTAGGAAAGTCGTTGTCAATAAACACTTTGTTTTATCCTCCAGATCGCAGGGAGTGTTTTTATCGGGTGAAAGATTCAGACATTATTATGTCTTATCTAACACAAATTTTAGCAGCCGGTAATTTATTTATTACACGTACTGCGTCGTTGGTGCTTTGTATTGTGCACCAGGGGAATTACTAGAGCCGTAACCTTCCGGGTTAATTGGCATCTGCGCCTGGAAACCAGGGATGCCAAGAGATGCTGGAACTGCACCAGCGGCTACACCGCCAAGACCTGCAAGTCCAGCGGCAAGAGGAACTGCACCAACGGCAGCGGTTTTTTGGACCATGCCAGGAGTAATCCGGCCAGCGGCACTGTATAAACCCGCTAGGCCTTCACGAGCTTGACCCAAGATGGCTGCACGGTTTTTACTTTCGGCGGGAAGCTCTTGCTTTGCTTTGCGAACAGCTTTGCCCACAGGTGCAATAGCGGATTGCGCCATTTCAGTTAAAACAGGTGCATAGCGACCTGCCATACGTGCAGCACCAAGACCACCGCGAGCACCTAAAGCAGCGGCGGCACCACCGAGTACAGCAGTACCAGGATCTTCGCCTTGGTTAGAAAGCAACCCGCCAACCGCAAGACCTGCGGCAGCGGGAAGCCCGTAAGCCAAAAGCGGACGTGTTTGTCCTAATGGCTTCATTGGAATCACTCCATCACAAACAGTTTGTTTGCAACCACTTGAGGCTGAGCCTGGTTCAGAACACGCCAGGCGTTCTGAGGATCACGGGCCATTTGCTCTTGGAAGCTGCCCCAGAAGTTTTCAGGCATTTGCTGACCAGC
>JACCDO010318000.1_pt1 | contig 10123 bp, 5 predicted proteins | sample 7446101 | NCBI WGS metagenome assembly JACCDO01 (sample SAMN15323440, study PRJNA562643) | freshwater metagenome | isolation source: river surface water | place: USA:Blue River Watershed | collected 2017-08-16
AAAGAGCGTATTAATCGTGTATTTGACGGTACATTGCTAATTATTGATGAAGCCCATAACTTGCGTGAATTACCTGAAGTTGATGCACAACTTCCTGATGAAGACACCGATTCTCCTGGTGGAGAAGCAGATGTTGCAGATTCAAAAGCTGGTAAACGTCTAACACCTTATCTTGACCGTGTTCTTAAATATAGTGTCGGCATGAAACTTGTACTTATGACTGCTACACCTATGTACAACTCATATCGTGAGATTATATTTTTATTAAATTTATTATTAAAAAATGATGGTCAGGCAGAATTAAGCGAATATGATATATTTGACAGTGATGGTGATTTTAAAGATGGTGCAGAGGAGATTTTAGGACTAGTAGCATCACGGTATGTGAGTTTTATGCGTGGTGAAAATCCCCAATCTTTCCCTTTGCGTCTTTATCCACTTGACCGTGAAATACCTGAAAAATACCCATATAAAAATCCTGCAGGAACGCGTGTAAATATGGAAGAAACCATATATATGGAAAAGCTGCCAGTTATTACAACAGAGCTTTCAGGGGATTCTTTGCGTGCTGTTCGTTATTTTTCTGATAAACTCACACCTGGTAAAAAAGGCATTAGTAGTTTTGAGCTACAAAAAATTGTTCAAGCAGGTAATTTAGTTGTTCCACTTCCTCCTGATATTGAAGATGATGATGATACACTTGAATCTCGTATTGATGTTGCTGCACTTAATTTACATTTCCAACGCAAAGTGGAAAATAAAGAAGTTGTATATGAACCACGTAGCGAAGCATCTGCCCGCTGGCTCGGATTAGACCAATTAGGTGATTATTCTCCTAAATTTGCTAAAGTTATTTCCTATATCCAACAAGCAGAAGGTGTATGTTTCTTATATACACGATTTGTAGCAGCTGGTGCAATTCCATTAGCACTTGCATTGGAAGCAAATGGATATACACCATACAATCGTAAAAGCGGGCTATTAGTAGGCGGTGCTGTCACTCCAGGCGGTCGTCAATGTGCATTATGTCCTCAACGTGAAGAAGAACATCCATCAAAAGGTGATCATGACTTTACACCAGCACAATATATCCTCCTAACTGGTGATGCTGGTATTTCTCCTAAAAATATTGAAATGATTAAAGCTGAGAAGTTACCAGATAATGTAAATGGTGCACGTATTAAAATTGTGATTGGTTCGCAAGTAGCAGCAGAAGGTGTTGACTTGAAATATATTCGTGAAATGCATATTCTTGATTCTTGGTACCATTTAAATAAAACAGAGCAAATCATTGGTCGTGGTATTCGTTTTCGTTCACATTGTGCCCTTCCTATGGAAAAACGTAATACAACTATATTTTTACATGCTGCAATACGCCCAGAAGAGGACCGCCGAGAATCGGGTGATTTATACTCTTATCGTGTAGCATTTAGAAAGGGTCGGCAAGTTGGACAAGTTTCACGAGTATTAAAACAGTACGCACTTGATTGTAATTTGAATCATGATGCAATTATAATTGCAAATACTGACCCTCTTGCACGTGTTATTGATTCTCAACGAAATGAACGTCAAGATATATCAATGGATGATATGCCTTTTACTGCAATATGTGATTGGATGGATGACTGTGATTATAAATGCGCAATTCCTGTAGATGTTGACCCTTCACAAACACACGATATCAGTTATGATGAATATGCAGGGCGTTGGCGTGAAGCAAAATTGCGCGAATCATTGCGTAATTTATTCTCAAAACAACCATTCTACAGTATGAAAGCACTTTCCACACAAGTGTTTGCAGATATTCCAAAAGTTGCACTTGCAGATTTGCTTTATAAATTAATTGGAAATAAAGCATTTACTGTTAATTTTAATGGTCGTGAAGGATATATTATATATAAAAATGGATATTATTTATTCCAGCCATTAAAGTTTGTAGATGTAGATATACCAATTGCATTACGTATTGCATCGTATCCAACAAAAGTAGAATCATTTGAACCACGTGATATATTTTCAGAAGTGCTTGAGCGTATTCGTATAAAACGTGAGGCGGCAGTTAGACGTGCTGAAGAGGGAGATGAAGAAGGTGCTGCAGCTGCAGCAGAGGCTGCAAATGAAACAATTGCAGCAGAAGATGATGCATTTATGGCAAGTGCAGCACCTGAAAAGGAGGCTGAACGAACATTGGAAGAGCTTATTGAATTATGGAATGCATATGATGAATGGCTTACTCGGCTTACAACACATAATGAGTTGCGCAAAATAAATGCGCAAATATATCCTAAAACAATTGGTTCATATTTAATTGAGCGTGCAAAGGGTCAACGTAGAGAAGAGGAACGTTTACAAGAGCGTTATCAGGTTATTCAATGGTTTGCTGGTGCATGTTTACCATGGACAGAAGAAAAAGCATCTGCATTCCGCTCTGCAATGTTGCAATTAGTATGGGATGAAGAAATAGACGATGAAGACCACCGCACACTATTATTTGCATACGATGAATTACCAGCAAGTATGCATGAAGTAATAGATTCACAACATTATTTTAATGCACGTACACAAGAAAAGGTTCAGCGCATTACTCGTTATATTGATGCAGATAAAAATACAATGCGTTTCTTTTTTGATGATGAAAAGGAGGCAAATGAAGCACGCGTAAAATTATGGAATCCTGACCGTGAAAAAGGAAAAGCCCCTACAAAAACAGAAGACCCTCTTTGGAATACTATTATTACAACTGCTACAACTGGTGCTATTTATGGTTTTAATACAACTGAAAAAGGCACATATGTTTTTAAATCAGCAAGACCACCTCGTCGTGTAGAAGATAAATTAGGTGTTGGTGAAAAATGTGAAACAACAAACATACGAGGCCATCGTGAAAAAGTTGTTGAATTTGGTTCTTATTTAGAAGCGGGCGGTTATGGAAATCATAATTTAACAGAAGAGATTCTTGATAAAAGTACACGTAAAATTGTTAATTCAAGACGTATGTGTATGTTAATGGATTTAGTTTCTCGTTATATGGATAATTTACATGTTAACAATGTTCGTTGGTTTTATAGGCCAGTAGAATCACGAAAGGGTGGGCATTTAGGAAAGAAGTAAATAGCTATCAAGAAATTGTAGTGTTGTAGCAAGCTCCAGCACTAGAATCTCTTCCGATGGAAGAGATGGTAAAAATTGATTGTACAACAGTCTGGATAGAGAAAGCATCCTGCTCATAATTGATTTAAACTATACTCTCAATTACGACCAGCATGACAAGCCCGATGAGAACCCGTGCAATATTTGAACGCAAAGTGGGTCTATTTCCAAAAGATCTTAATACACTTACAAAAGCTGGTACAATTGAAACACTTCTTCTGAATAAAGTCAAGGAAACTCTTGAAGGGCGCTGTTCACAGCATGGCTGGGTTATTCCCGGCACACTCAAGATTCTTTCACGGTCAATGTGCCAAAATGAGTCAGGGCGCTTTACAGGTGCAATGGTTTCCTGGGTACAGGTGGAAGGAGATGTATATTATCCATCCGATGATATGGAAATTATTGGGGAAGTGTTGAAAAAGAACAAAATGGGTCTCTTTGTGACATATGAAAATGCTATTCAAATTATGGTTCCACGTGATTTGCATTTAGGAAATGAAGAATATGAATCTGTTGAAATTGGTGCATATGTAAGCATTAAAATCAAGAAATCACGATTCCAAATAAATGACCCATATATTCTAAGTGTTGGTGAATTTATTCGCATTGCAGAAGCTCCTACTCCTCCTCCTGCTGTTCGTGTGGAAACTGCTGCACCAGTTGATGCTGCACCTGTACCGCCTGTGCAAGCCCAAGCTCTAGCAACAGTAGCATCTGTAGCTGCAGTACCTGTTGTTGCAGATGAAGAAGGAAAAGAAGAAAATGAAGAAGCTGGTGATGAAGGTTTAGATGAAGGAATCCTTGGTGTAGGAGAAGCTGCTCCGGTCGCAGCAACCGGCTCTAAAATTGGCGACTTCTTCTAATAGTTTAAAGCGTTAAATAAATAATGCAAAGATACAATTTGAATATAGAAAAAACATATGGCAGCTGTTCAAATAAGTAAGCAAGATTATGATGATAGAGTTGAATTTGTAGAAAAGTTAAACAATTTAATTAAAGAAGAGTATTATGAAATATTTCGTATTTTAAAACGCAACAATGAACCATTTACAGAAAATGCAAATGGTATTTTATTTAATGTAAATGAGATTTCAGCCAGCTCATTTGAGAAAATGAAGACATTTATGAAATTTTGCATTGAAAATCGTAATGAAGAGGCACGCCGTTTAAAAGAGTTGGAAGACTTGCGCAATGAAGCTAGTTTTTAACAACAGCCTAAATTCAAGGAGCAAATTACACATAAATGGCTACTATTACACAACAATCTTCTCTTGAACTACTTTCAAAATGGATTGCATCAAATCCAAATCGCCATAAAGGTTTGGATATGCTGCATACGTGCGCAGTAGAAATGCATCATACATTTCTTCCAGGGGATGCCACAAATTGGATTGAATATGATGTTTCTCCACATGGACCAATTACAGCACTATATCTTCTAAAAGACCCATTTTTTGCAGAAGCTCCACATGCACTTCGTAATCAAATGCAATTAGAGAAACGCCTTGAACTCACACAGAAGATTGATAATGATATGCGCAGTGGTAAATTGATGCGTATGCGACGTAAAATGCATGAATGGCTTGCAACAGATATCAGTCGTTTAACTGCTGAAACACGTGCAGATGTATGGGACATTTTATGCACAGTATATAATATTCAAACAATCTGTATAGAAGAATCATTAGGAAATCCTCTAAAAATTACATTTTCACCAGAAAATCCTATACTCTGGCAAAAAGATCTTCCAATTTTTATTGTGGAAAAGAACCTAACAAAAGTTTGGAATTATGCAGGAAATCCTCTTGACCTTCGTAAATCACTTTCTAAATGGATTTCTGATATGGAGCAAGCAAATGCAGAGATTGTATATCCAATTGCGGATATGTCAAAGGTAGATATGGTGGATTTTCTTGAAGTTCTCCCATCTTGGAAAGAGTCTATGCGAAAGCTGAAGAAAGATGAATTAGCACCTATTGTTGGGCGTGCAAAGGTTCTTGAGCTATTTGATGAATGGTCACAAATGAATCAAATTGCAATTTTTTAATTGTTAAACCCGGTTTGGCAAACAACTCAAATAGAAGTTATCAATTTTAGAAATAAGAGTTTCTAAAATTGGAAACATATAGATTGTGAAAAGTTGATTTTAAGCCTGACAGGAGTTTTAAGCAAGAGTTAGATAGAACTACAAATGGAGGTAAATAAAGCCCAAGCCGATAAGCTCAAGCATCTTATTTCAGAATGGTCTATACATCCCGAACAAGAACTTGAAGCAACTATTGGATTTAAAGGAAATGTTAGCCTAACATCCTTTATGGATATTATTCGCCGACTCCGTAGTAGAGGTTATGAGCCTCTTCCACAGGAAGACCGTATTAATATTATCCTTCCTAACACAATCCGCTTTACATTATCAGGCCTAGGCGACATTCAAGAGTATTGTACAAATGATACAATTGTTGGTCGCCCATATACAGCAATTATCAAGGACCGTACAGGAGTTGAAGGTACTGTTGATTTTGCTGAATATGATGTGCGTGTAAAAGCTCGCCGTGAACTTCCAATGGCTACAGATGATGCACGCCTCGGTCCCATACTAAAAACATGGGAAACACAAAAGAAAGCATTCCGTATTATTCGGCGCTGGTCATTTAGGGGTGAAGGTGTACGTTTTGATCTTTCTTCTGTACGCTCCACATTCCGTGATAAAAAAGGCTCTTATAACTTTGTACAATCATTTAAGGAACAACCAATCTTACAATCTGCTCCTAAATATGAAGTAGAGGTTGAACTTGTACGTGATGAGATTCAAAATAATGAAGATGCCCTTAAAAAACTCATTAAAGGAATTGGTGATGTTCTCCGTGGTCTACAGCGCAATACTGTATTAATTCGCAAATCAATGAAAGAATCAGTGCTACAATCATATATGGCTCTTACAAAACAGGATAAATTTCCTAGGTTTCGTGGAGTAAATCCTGTGACACTTTTACGAGAAAATATGACTGTAGCAGTTGATAAGAAAATGCCTAATATTCGCACTGGCTACAATGTGACAGATAAAGCAGATGGGTTGCGTGTACATGGATATTGCAATGAAACTGGTGAACTATTCCTAATTGATATCGGCATGAATGTATATCGTACAGGATTACGTGTTGAAAAACTCAAAAACAGCCTTGTAGATGCAGAATGGGTTACACAAGATCGTAATAAAAATGCATTAAATCAGCTACTTCTCTTTGATATCTATTATGACCGTGAAAGCAAACCAGTTGATAAACTTCCATTTAGGGATGCAGCTGGTCAAGGACGATATGCACATCTATCTGAATGGGTTGCAACATGGAACAAAGATGAAGGCCCTGAAGTAGTAGCATCAGGTGTATTACTCGCAAATCGCCTAACAGTTGCTCTTAAAACATTCCTTTTTGGAGCAGTCGGTGATACGTCTATCTTTAGCGCAGCTGCAAGTATCCTAACCGCTAAACAGGTATATCATACAGATGGCCTCATTTTCACATCTAATGCAGCACCACTCCCTAATAAACCTGGTGAAAAATTTGTACAACAACTAAAATGGAAACCATATACAGATAATACAATTGATTTCCTTGTCAATTACGAGAAAGATGTTGAAAATCCTACACGTGATAAAATTATTGATGGTTTTGAGCCTGAAACAGATTCTGTTATGCGATATAAAATACTGCGTCTCTATGTTGGGTCATCTGATGACCCTGCATATGGAGACCCACGTGCAACAATCCTAATGGAACAACCATTTGGAGCACGTGTTGTTCAAAATAAACCATCTGTTAGAGCAGAATATAAACCAAAGCTATTCAATCCCGTTGAATATCCTGATACAATGGCAAATATTTGCTATGGTAAAGTAGAATATGATGCAGATAGTGGAGTTGAATATGTCCTAACAGAAGATAATGAACCAATTCATGATAAATCAGTTGTAGAAATGCGATATGACCCTGCACGTGAGCCTGGCTGGAGATGGATTCCTATGCGTATTCGCCATGATAAGACTGAGCGTCTTCATCGTGGAATTTATAATCGTACTCTAAATGCAGAAGGAACTGCAAATTCTGTATGGGATTCTATTCATGACCCTATTACAGAGTCAATGATTCGTACAGGAAAAGAGGTCCCTGATGCAAGTGAAATTAGTGCATTATTAGAGAGTCGGTCTGAATCACTTGGTAAAAAATATTATGATAGCAAGGCATCTAAATCAGACCTCCTTCGCATTGATGGCTTGCGTACATTCCACAATCAATGGATTAAAAATGCTACCTTATTATCACCTACACTACGTGGTGGTGAGAAGAAACTTCTTGATTTATCATGTGGTAAAGCTGGCGACCTTCATAAATGGATTACATCTGATGTAGGATTTGTATTTGGTGTTGATATTGCAGGTGATAATATTCGTAATCCAGGAAATGGCGCATATCGTCGTTATATGGATGAAATTGTACGACGTGGTGCAGAAAATGTACCACACATGGTGTTTGCAATTGCAGATAGTTCAAAGCCACTTGTTACTGGTGAGGCTGGTGCTACTCCTGAGGAAGAGGATATTTTGCGCGCAGTATTTGGAAAATTTCCACCTGAAAAAGCAGTTCCTTCCTACATTGACCGTGTTGTTGGTGGCTCACTTCGTACTGGAGCAGATGTTGTTAGCTGTATGTTTGCCATGCACTACTTCTTTGAAAATTCAGAAAAACTAACTGGGCTATTACAAAATATTGCAGATACACTCAAAATTGGTGGATATTTTGTAGCATGTGCTACAGATGGTGATAAGATGTTTGATTTCCTTGCAGATATTCCTATGGGAGGAAAAAAATATGGCAAAGATGGTGATACAACTTTGTGGACTATTACAAAGAAATATTCAGAAGTGGAGCTATTAGAGACAGATGAAGCACTTGGAATGGCAGTTGATATTGATTTCATTAGTATTGGTACAACTCATACAGAATATCTTGTACCATTCAAGCTACTCGTTCGCAAAATGCGGGCAATTGGTCTTGAATTATTAAGTGATGAAGAGGCACGTGCACTTGGTCTTGTACAAAGTACAAATCTCTTTGAAGTTTCTTATAAAATGGCAGAGAAGAATGGTTTCCGTTATGTTATGAGCGATGCAGTTAAGCAGTTTTCCTTCTTGAATCGTTGGTATATTTTCAAGCGCCGTGACCAATTAGGGGCTGTTCTTGATGAAAATATGGAGGCTACGATTCGTGAGGCGGCCGAGGCAGCTGCTGCTTCTGCTGCAGCAGTACAAACAAAAGAGGAACAAGCTGCAGCTGTGGCAGCAGCTGCAAGTTTGCCTAAAACAATTGCAGATGTAAAGGCAAAACAGAAGGCACAACGTCGTGCAGCGGTATTAGAGGTAGTGCCTGAAGAGGTTCTTGCAAGTGCTACTGCAGCAGCAGCTTCTCCAGAAGTTCGTATTACAAAACGCAAAACAGCTGCTCGTGCAGTTGCTGTTGAAAATGAGGAAAATGTTGCATCAGCTGCAGCATCTGCTTTTGGCAGAGCAACAGCTGCACCAACAGCAGAGGAAGAAGAAGAGGGTGCTGCTTCTGCGGCTGCAGTACCAAAAGCTCGTGGAGCACGTGAATATTCTGCAGCAGAGATTTTCAGCTTTTATGTAGGTGCTCCTAAAATAACAGAAGCTCGTAAAGATATATTAAGTATTATGAAAACTGACCCATATGCACATTCTCGTTTAGCAACAATTGCAACATTTATGGTACAGGATACAGAAGAGGATGGAAGCATAACATCTTATCCCAGTATTGAACATTATATGGCTGCAATGCAAGTCAAGCGTTGTGCACGCAAGAAAGCAAATGGTGAAAAAGCTGCTCGTCGTATATTTAGTGCACAAGGCGCAATTCATCAGAAATTTATTGGAGAACGCATGGCACGGGCTATTACAGAAGATAAACATGATTTATATCAAAACTCCCTAAAAGATGAGTTGGCAGCTATTCAACAAGCAATGCGTCCTGCAGAATTGGCAAAGGCAGGTGTTGAACTGACAAGTCCAGAAGACTGCACACGTGTTATGCATGAAGCTCTACGTGAAGGCTTGCGCCAACGTCTAGAGCGTGATGCACTGTTCCGTACAATTGTTCAGAAAGCACGTGAAAAAGGCAAGTATTTACTGAACTTTGATATCAAAGGTGGTGATATGACAGGTCGTCGTGGGTCTGATGGTAAAATCAAAGGAAATAATCGTGTTGGTACAGTACTTATGGAATTGGCAGGTATTCCATATTAAATGCCCAACAGTAATAGCCCAGAATTAGAAGAAATAGCAATTAGAGATACTGCTGAGCAACCTCTAATTGATAATTTAAATGAAGATACAAATTGCAATACTATTGAAGAAAAATTTTCATTATGTAAATGGATGTTTATTTATATATTTGGACTAGCATGTGTTGCTACACTAGTTATTTTAACAGCATATTTTCTTTGGAAATAAATAGATGAGTCGCAACGGTATTGGTAATTTTAATGCATCGGATATAATTCGGCGAAATCAAGAGCGTATGTTGATGGTTGCAAAGATGCGCAATGATTATGCCAAACAACAGTTGCTGACAATACAACCCTTACAATCCGGTCGTAGCGGGGGGGGTCCCATAACATCGCAGTTCATCCCTAAAATGAAACAAGCTGCCGCAACTGCACTAACTGTTGATGAATACTTTACAATCCTAAATGGTATTATAACAGAACTTGGGGGTGGAACTGATGCAAGTGGCGGTGGAGGCGGAGGCGGGGGATACACTCCTACAGGTGAACCATCTGTATTATATAGTCTTCCCTATATTGTACAAGGTATTGTATTAGATGCTGCATCCAATCGTATTATATTAACATATGATTTATCAAATAATCAGTATTATATTTATAAGGTTCTTTCAACTGACCC
>JACCDO011823363.1_pt1 | contig 10123 bp, 13 predicted proteins | sample 7446101 | NCBI WGS metagenome assembly JACCDO01 (sample SAMN15323440, study PRJNA562643) | freshwater metagenome | isolation source: river surface water | place: USA:Blue River Watershed | collected 2017-08-16
GAACGTATTGAACCGGAAGGACCAGTTCTTGTTCACCTCGTTTGTAAACCAATATGACTTTCAACTCCGGAGTAAGAAAATGGAGGAATTTTTTGTCAAGCAAATCCAATCCATCAATGGAAAGTTAGATGCAGAAGCAACTCGTCTTGAGGCACTTGACCTCAGTGGTGCCGCCGCCGCTTGCCGGAAATCAACACTCTCCATTGAAAGCTACGTAGCAGACTTTCAAAAATTTGTGAAGGCTCATCTAAAGGAGCTTACGGCCAGCAATGTGAAGGAAGAATATGATGACTTTATTTATCAACATGGTGTGCAGCTCGAGGATGATTTTTATGCAAAGAACAATTTCCAAACCACTATGCGTGGGTTAAAGATTCGTGGGTCCTATGGGCAAAAGGAGGAAGCGGAAGCTCGTGCCAAGAAGCTTCAAAAGATGGACCCTGACCATAATATCTACGTGGGTCAAGTCGGAAAGTGGCTTCCTTGGGATCCTTCTCCTTCGGCAATCCCTGATCAAGAATATGCAGAAGAACAACTCAATACCCTCATGAAGAAATACAAGGAAAATGAAGAGGCTCGTGAACAGTTCCACAAGGAACAACGTGACCGTGCCCGTAAGAACAAGGGTGTCATGAATATGGATGGCAACGAAACGGATTACAACTCCAGCAAGAATCTCACTGTTTCCAAGACATCCGAAGAGAATTCCACAGACGTTCCTTCCTTGGGCACGGGCTCCTCTCAATTTGAAGGTATGTTCTCAGGTCCTGCCGATTTAGCCATTCAACGCAAGATGCAAAAAGACAATATGTAAAGCTCTATTGCGATTTTACCAAAATCCACATAGATGTTTACTGTTGATTAGGACCGATAGGAACACAGACTTCTTCTCCATCCGCATCAGCACCTTCATTCGGGTTAGCTTGCTTCAAGCAGAAAGAGCCTTCAGGGCAGGTTGTCTTGGTGCAACGAGGATTGATGAAGGGTTCATAGAATTGAGGAAACGTACGTTTCAGCATGGGAACTACAATTAAAACCGCTAAAAGGACACCAGCAAGTCCTAATAAAGTATATCCTGTTTGGCGTGCCATTTCTTCTACTTAGAGACGAATATATCCTTCGGGCTTCACGGGGAGACCGGAAGAGGGTGAGATAGGAATGGTATCCTCATTTCTACAGAATCCATTGATACAGCGTGTGCCGAAGGGACACGGAGGCAAATCGACACCACACATTCCTTCAGGAACATCCGTGTTGTAGTTTTCAAATCCTTCCGAGCGGTATTTCATGAAGGCACTACATCCAAATAAGACGCAGGCTATGACTAATATAATAATAGCACTAATCACTTCTTGATTTAGTTTCATTCTACTAGTCCATCGTAAAATTATTTTTTTTATATGTTTTAGATCTTTTACGTCTTGTTTTACCACCAACAGAATAACGACGCATGAGTGGAAGTTTGCCAACGGCTAATTTTTCTAATTTTTTAGCAATACCTTTGGTTTCTTCCCTTTCATTTAAACTTTCTATGATTTTTCTATAATCATCTCTCATAGATGATTTCGAGGAATTCATGGTAGCCTTTTCAAAATCTATGAGAATAGCATTTTTATGATCACACGATAAAAGTATATTTTTGAGTTCTAAATCATTGTGTGCAATTTTATGACTATGAAGCCATTCAATTTGTTTATATATTTTCTGAGCTATATCTTTATCATTATCTTTATATTGTGTCCATTTACAATTAGGTATTTCAGGAGTAATTATAACTCTAAAAGGATCCTTTTTAAAAGCATCTTTTAAAGAAAGTCCCCACCAATCTGGAAGTTTGGATACTATACTTTTTTCATTATCAAACGCGATATCCATTTGCTTAGGACCCAACTCCTTATCTCCTTCAATATGAAGAATACCTTTTGCTATATAATATTGTTTGTCGGATGGGTCATATAAGCGTAAAACATTCCAATGTTTGGTTCCCGTCACTTTAGAAATGGTATAACCAAGCGGTTCAACATGTTCTTTTACAATCTTATGAAATACATTCTTCATCTTAATTTATAAACAGATTTTTAGAACTTTCTAACCGTGATTTGAGGACCTTTGAGTCTGCGGTGAGAATTGGGGTCATACGAATCATCCTCATTTTCATCTTTCTCTTTATAATACTGAGCGGAATGTTGCCAGAATTCAGGAGCTCCAATGCGGAAATCAGGATGCATATCTGCCTTATACCAAAAAATACAATCCTCAATACGATTACTTTGACTTGTGTTGTCGATGACAAGACATTCAAAGTTTTGGGTGCACTGGTCCATGATTTGACAGAAAAATTCAAAACTTGGAAACGCTGACCCATAATTGTTAAAGATACGCTGTCTGTTGGATAAATAAGGTTCCCGCAAGATGAAGACAAAATCCACATTGGTTCGTAAAGCAGGCTGAATACCCAGAGGATACTGCATCGTAATTAAAAAAAATACCTTGAGCCAACGCCCGTTCATAAACAAGTAACGAATATTTTTATCGTGTGTCCAGCTATCATCATACATACAGTCGTCCAAAATTAAAAAGGAGCGAGGGTCAATTCGACTTTGACGACCTTCCTGGGTTTCTCGCAAAATCTTATTCATCATCATTTTTTGACGTTTGCAGAAATTGGATAAAATCACAGGACTGAATTCACTATGGATAAAGATGGGAGGAATCATTTTGGCATAGGAACCATTGGACTCTTCTGTGCCTGATATAACAGTTCCAAGAGGCATATCTTGATGATGAAACAATAAGTCGCGAACTAGAGTTGATTTACCTGTTCGGCGTCGCCCAATAAAAATACACACCGCATCCTGAGGAATCTTCTTCATATCAAACTTACGAAGTGAAACATTCACGTTGGGTTGGGACATTTCCTATGTCCAGAGGCTGACTTTTTTGCCTGCGTATATGAACGCACTTTCGCTTCTGTGAAATCACAAGAATGGATCCCCGCCTCAAAGGAAGCCAGCTCCCTTCTATCAAAGTGGTTGCCTCTGCCCTCCCAACCACTTTAAAAAATCAAAAAGGATTTGAGGAATTGCAGACCTTTTATCCCGGTATGGGTCTTGTCACTGATATGAAAGTAGCACCTCAAACCGATATATGGTTAGATCATAAATATAGGGTAATACAAGTCTTATCAGAAGAATCATCCAAAACATCAGGAAAGGTTTCCCTCCGAATTGAGAGAAATAGTCATGAATCCGGAGGAGAGATTCAAGATATTTCAGGGTTTCGCAAAATCACGCATTTGTTAGACCCTGTTCGGTGGGTTCAAGGGAAATACAGTATTCCAAAACATGCTTTTTTACCCTGGCATCAGGAATCTTGGGAAGCCGCTTGGAACAAATTACAAGATCCTATGAATCAAGCTTACATTGAAGCCTTAGCAGCCTATGCCTTTAGTCGGCTTCGTGAAGCTGACATTAGTCCGCATTATCATTATTTTTATGGTTCTCTTTGTGCAAAAGCGGATACGTATTCCTATAATATTACAGATTCTTATATGTCATTTCGTCATGCACGGTGGTTCTGGGCTAGTCAAGAAAAACAGCTCTTCAAATTGAGTTTTGACGATGCCATTGACCAAGAAGTGAAAGATGCATTATTAAAGCAACCTGACCAATTGGAAGACTCTAGTGATGAAGAAGATTCAGAGGAAGAACTGACTGGCCTTGAATGTGATGTATTGGATAATCAGTCGCTGCATTCCGCTGGAGATTCTGCTTTTGAAAGTGCCTCTGAAACAACTCAATCCGAAAAAACCAATGATTCAGAAGATAATTCGGATGATGATGAAGAACTTGAAATCTTTGCCGATATTCAGAAATTTCCTGTCATGATGATTTATACTGAATCGAGTGAAGGAACCATGGACGATTTATTGGACGATTTTGAAGAAGTGGGGTGCGAGCCAGGCACAAAACAATGGGAAGAAACTTGGAAGGCATGGATTTTCCAAATTATGGCCGCTTTGTCTGTTGGTCAAACAATCTTTGGATTTACACACAATGACCTCCATAGTAACAATGTTGTGTGGTCGCATACAAATACCAAATTTTTATATTATAAAATGAATTCAGGTCTTATATTCAAAGTTCCTACGTTTGGAAAAATTTTCCGTATTATTGACTTTGGTCGGTCTATTTTCCGCATCAATGAGCATTTGTTTTATTCCGATGATTTTAAGAAAGGTAATGATGCTGCGGAACAATTTAATTTTGGCGAACTCTTTGATTCCGCGGAACCCGAAGTCTATCCCAATCCTTCGTTTGATTTATGCCGCTTTACAGTCGGTATTTTTGAAAGTCTATTCCCAGAGTCTCCTCCCATCAAAAAGGGAGGCAAAGTTCTATCGGATGAGCCTGACTTGCAAATCTATGAAACAGAATCAGCTTTGTATAACCTCCTGTGGACATGGCTCCTTTGCGATGATGGGCACAATGTCTTAATGGATCCTGATGGTTCAGAACGATATCCTGATTTTGACCTCTATAAAGTTATTACAAGCCAGGTGCACAATGCTGTGCCAGCTGACCAATTTGAAAAAGATATCTTCAAATGCTTCCGCGTCAAACAAGCAGGAAACCAAAAAGTCTATTCGTTGTATTGTTAAATCTTTTATGATTGGATACCAATCTATAAAGATTTCTTATCGTCTGCGACGATAGACTTTTGCTTTTCTTGTTTTTCTAACCTTCCGTAGTTTACGTGCAGCTCGTCGCGTTGATTTGCGTTTTCCTCCGTTGAACACCGTAACAGGTGGTTTGTAAACTCCTGTTGCAGGATCCAGTGTAAATTGAAGAACCATTTCTACTGTAGACCTTTATCTTCTGCGTGTTTGTTTACGACCTTTTCGAGTCGCCTTGCGTGATTTACGAGCCTTGCGTGTTTTACGCTTCCCTCCCTTTAACGGTATAGGTGTTGGCCATCCAATACCTCCAGGCCAGCTCCACCAGACTTGACTTTCTTGTGCCATTTCTACTTTAGTCTAGATATACTTAAAACCGAGGAGGGCCAATTTGAAGGTCGGGACCTGCATCTCCACCTGTCATCTTAGAAACAGACGGAACAGCATCCGTAAGTCCCTTTAAACTAGGCAAAAACGACAGGACATTGGACATTGACTCAGGCATGATTTGAAGTAAAAACACAACTAAGACAGCTCCAATAAAAAAATCTCTGATTAGACCCTTGTAAGAAGGCATTTCTTTTTCACGCATGTATTCAGCAATGCCACCCAACGCAGATACGAAAACGCCTCCTGCAACAATTCCTACGAGTTGTGATTGATCCATCCGGAAGTATCTCTGGGCACCTTTGGGAAATATTTTAAAGCGTTTCAAACTCATCTTCGCCAACAGGAACTGTTTCGTTTTCTAAATCTTCATATTCATCTACTTCTTCAGGTGGAGCTTGCTCATCAAATTCAATACGTGTAATTTCCTGATGGTCATCTTCTTCCTGTTCGATTTGATTAGAGAGTTTTATTGTTGTTTGGTCAGGATTTTCCGTATCAAGGACTGCATCCATATGTGTAAATCCAACAGAAGGTGGTTCCGTATCAACAACAATCGTAGGAACACTTGGTGTAGATGGACTGGGGGGTGGTGCAATAATACCACCTCCTGATAAATCTATTTGCTCATTATAAGACTCTTCAAGTATTACTTTTGTAGATTTGGACTCAGGCTCAGGATCTTTTTTTTTTGAAGGGGCAGACGAATCGTTTTCCCCAGCCTTTTCAGATGATTTTAATTCTTCAAAAGCAATATTGGAATGTATCTCTTCATGCAAAATGGGTGTCGTATCTTCTTCTTGTTGTGCAAGTAAATCATTTGCTGATTCCTCCGTTTCTTCTGACAAGTATTCTTTTAAGATACTTTTCACAGGTAGCATTCCACGAATAGATTGCAAAACACCTTCATGCAGTAATTGTTCAACTTGACGGAGGTTCTTCTGACGTTCAACAGCTGTTCCTGTTTCTGCAAATAAATAGGCATTGGACCAAAGTTGACGAGCACACTCAGACATCGTGCGATGAAGAAAATGGTCTAACTTAGGAATCGTAATTTGAAGTTTTTTCTGTTTGCTCGTCAAGCGAATAGCTGATAAGACTTTTGTATGAGCAATAAATACAGCTGTTAAAATTTCCTCTAAATAATCACAGTGAGCAGCAGCTTGAATTTTTTCTGTTTCTCGTTGAACTTTATCAATATTCCAATCAGGAAATTGCTTCAATGAATCCTGGAAACTCCATAACACTCGTTTTGAATCTTTCTCATTGGTTTTGACTTCTGCCAACAAATCTAAGAAATAGGTTTCTAGTGCCGGAACTACAAAACTGCAAAGTTGACGTGTATATTCGGCTTTGGCTTCACCGTATACGCCGATGCTTTCGGGAGACTCCATTATCTGTAGTTTTACACGAGATACGAAACGGTTTTCAACCGCAAGGATCTTGAGACAAAAGCCAGGCTACTTCGAGCCAAGCAGACGATCCTGAGGCAAAGCGACGGAGAGCCTCTTTCCCAAGAGAATTTGTGTAAGTAGTGCGTGTTAAATGCCATAAAAGAGAATTAGGATCCTTTCCTTGTTGTTTATAAAGGAGTAGTTCTTCAAGATTTGATAGAAATTCCTCATCTTTTTTTGTTTGAAGTAAACCAAGTTGTTTGGCCTTCCCTTCTAACATTGTTTTTCTATACGATACTTCTACAGGCACTCGTTGAAGTGTGCAGCGTGAGAGAACAGGTGCAGAAAGTTTAGAGGGATCACGAACTTCTAAGACACAAGTGACATCTGGAGACCGTGTATCCAAAATTCGACGCAAAAAGGCTTGAGCTTCTTGTGTTAAATCGTCTGCACCTTCAATCCAAATCAATGTTTTTTCCTGTGAGCGGACTTGAGCATGCAGCACTTCACGACCCTCTCGTAGGGAACGATCATTGCGAACATTCCAACGAAACAATCTATAATTTCGTGCTTTGGCTTCTTGTTTAATCCATGTTGTTTTCCCTGAACCAGGAATTCCATACAATATGAGAGCTGGCTTCATCTTGTCTGGAAGTAGTTTGGAGGGTTTAGATATGTTTACTTATCCGTGAACCACTGTGTTTTTCCGTAGAGCTGCTCTAAGGTCCGTTGATCCGTTTCTGCATTTCGTCGTAATGACTGTTGAAGAGGATTGTCTTCTACTGCGGAAATAATGGCCGGTTGATTACGCTCTAACGAAATATCCAATTTGAGTGGATTTCTATATTTCACTTGACCAATATCAGCAGAACCAGGTGGTAATCCTGATACACTATTAATACGGAGTTCACGGTCATTAATAATGTCGGCATCCAGTTTCTTGGATGTCTGGCGACCAGGATCCTCATTGGTAAGAGCAATACCACCATTCCCTGCAAAGGGTTTGCGACCCTTGGCCACTTGTTCTTTATTCGGATTGAGACGCATATTGTAAGCAGCTTCGTGAGAGGTGAAATCCTTACGAACAGCATTACCAGGACCATACCATTCAGATTTTGCGGAGATTTGAGCCTTCTGAGTATTTCGTGCAATATCATCAGGATCATACACCTTGAGTTTGGTAGGTTGGTCGGCAGCGGTAGCAATACCCAATCCAAGATTGCCCCATTCAATGGTCGTTTCCTTGACTGTTGTGCGAGCCACATCAGAGGGATCCCAGACGGTAACAGCAGGAGCACCATTGGCATATCCAGTGGGTGTCCCTGTCTGACGAATATTCCCCACGGTTTCACCACGAATCGTAGGTCTAGCCAAATCAGTGTAGTGAACAGGGACTGCTACATTATCTGCAGGAGCCAAGTTCAGACCCATCACACGGTCTTGTGTGCCCAAACGTTCATTGGGACGGATTTCAATACTACTCTTACCATAATCGGCTTCCAAGGAATCAACATCTTTCGTATAATATCCTGTCATATCTGCATTACGGAAACCAGCACCACCATATTGTTGAGCCATCGGTGTGCGATATTCACCTGAAACGTAGTTTTCACCAAATTCTTGAGAGGCAGCAGGACCAATAAGTTCAGCGGAAGTTTCAGGACGGGTGACGAATTTGTAGACCTGGATTGGACGGGTCGTTTCCGCCTGATGCTCTTCTGCAAAGGCACCAATGAAACGCTCACCTGCTTCATCAATGTAGAAGGTATCAGGCTTGTATTTACGAACTTCACCTGGATTATCGGGACCTGCAGTGACAAAACGTTGACCAGGCACCACGGGCTGTTTGTAGGTGAGTTTCGGATTATCCGCAACGCGGAGCTTCTCTGTAGTTGGCATAGCCTTCTTCATGATTTCGTTAATCTCAAGTTGTTGGAATCCACCTTTTCCTGTCAAACCAAACTTTTCATCCACAGCACTTGCCACACGAGTCGGTTCAAAGGGTCTTTCATTGTTGCGACGACGCAATTGTCCTAAGTCAGAAGACATACGTTGTTGGAAAAAATCGGTATTATCTTCCATACCAAACGGATTTCCATAGGGTGTCTGACCCGTGTTAAACATAGTTTCCACTTCTTTCTTTCGTAAATCTGTGCTGCCAGTTCCATTGTAGGCATCTAAGATAGAGGTATTCGTATCAGCAGCAACGTTTTGCTTAATGCGTCCACCAAAGAAAGGCACCATGTTGTTGTGTGTAAATTCAGACGATGGCATACGTTGACCCGTCAATTCAGAGACAACAAAGCCCTTTCCGTAATCAGGATTCTTCTCAACCCCTGCAGGATTCATCGCAACAGAAGGACGAACAGCCTCGGGACTTTCAGGAGCAGGAGAGCCACTGAGAGGCAAATCCGCTGTCATGGTGGCAAAGTCAGTCTGCTTTCCATAATAAGGACCAGGATGAGGTTCAGAAGCATAGGTCTGTCCAGTGGATGTGCGATACATCAAATCCAATTCAGCTCCAGGTCCCTTTGCTGCAGCTCCTTTGCGAGTATTCATTAATACACTGTCAGGAGGAAGAGGGCGAGGATTGCCATACGGGTCGGTGGGATTTTGAGGATTGACAACAAGTTGTTTGTTTTGAAAGGCTTCTTTCAATAATTGGCTGTCACGAAGGCGAGGATCCGCTTTTCCAAGTTTCGGAGACGGACCAGCAGTTTTGGCTACAGCGAATCCCGCTCCAATTAAAAATAAAAGGGCAGCTGCTTCCATATCTACTGATAGAGGAGTAGTTGCTTTTTTGGAAAGACTTACCTTAATTTTAATGAGTCTTACAACGTTCCTTGTCCATGTTGCGGGCCGGAATATAAAAGTCAAAGGGTTGTTCAAAGGTGACTTGCGGTTGATGAGGTAAGCTCTGCCAGCGGTTCCAGCCAGTGGCTCGTAACGTGCAGGGAGGATTCGTAAGTCTGTTGAAAATTTGCGGAAAGCTTTCATCAGGAGCATTTTCATATCCACGATTGTTCATGTTGTTTGTAACAGGGTCATAAAGTTTTGAATCGCACTTGACACGGACACCCATGCGATTGATTCCACGTAAATCAGATTCTACATCGGTTCGCCATTGACCGGCCACCCAACCATCACCTGAATATTGAATACGTGTTGTAGCTTCAACCGGGAAACTCGTAGGGCATCGGGCTTCAGGAGGATTAACATAATACCGTAAGGCGTAACTTGTAATACGCATGTCATCGGCTTGACGAAAATCGTCCATCCGATAGCGTGTCCATGATTGTTGTTTAACGGGAATTACCTGAGACATCTTCTGATAAGAGAATTAGTATTTATGGGGGGCTTTACAAACTTCGCTGACCATCGGTTTGGGAGCAAAGGTCACAGGGTAAGCCCACATTTGATACGTGGGCAAATGCTGCATGCGAACATCAACTTTAAATATGTCTTCCTTAGGATTGTCACGTTTAATTTGTGTATCGTTTACTTTGGGAGGTAAATGTTTTCTGGCTGTGCACCAGGTATTAGGTCTGGTAATTCCCAGTAAATCTGATTCTAAATCCACACGATTGCCTTTCACCAAACTGACTTCGTTCCCACCCACAAGACCTAAGACATGTCTTGCAGCAAACTTATGCGTATAAGCATAGGC
>JACCDO012351430.1_pt1 | contig 10123 bp, 5 predicted proteins | sample 7446101 | NCBI WGS metagenome assembly JACCDO01 (sample SAMN15323440, study PRJNA562643) | freshwater metagenome | isolation source: river surface water | place: USA:Blue River Watershed | collected 2017-08-16
CTACGATATTTCTTAATTTTTCATGTCTATTTAAAACATACATTAAACCATTTTCTTTATTAAATATATCTAACATAAGATATTCCCCTAATTGTTTTTCTTCATAATATGAAGTTTCAATAAAATTAACAAGTTGTGAAAATTTTTTTGCTTTAATTTCAAGTGTTTCCCAAAATGGCTCAAGTATTTTAAGACCATAAAAGAAATTAAATATTTTTAAAGCCTCGAGTCCATAACCTGCTCCTGCATTACGAATTAAATCATGAATCCTATGAATATGATTTCTTAGTGCTTCTTTAGTACTAATAGACATTAGAATATAAATATATAAATTATTTCTATTTTATATATAAATCAATTTTTTATATAATTTTAGAAAATATCATTTTCACTTTCATTAATTACACTTTTAACTAAATTTTTAGTTTTAATTTGTTTGTGAAGTTCTATTTGTAAAGTTGAAAAATTCTTATAACTTTCTTGTGGGAATTCAGGAATGTTTTTGTATTTTTTCATTTTTTCTGAATAATTTTGATGATTTATTCTATATTTTTCACATTCAATAAGCCATTCTTCTTTGGTTTTTGGATAAATACTTGTGTCAATATTTAAAAAATCATACCACCCATTCCAAACATATCTATAAATTATTTGTGGATTCACGATTAAATCATTTAGAGTAGCGTGTTTAACATATTCTTCTGGAGATGTTAAACCCAAGTTTCTTATTTGTTTTCTTAACATTTTAAATTTATAAATCTCTCTTGATTCTTCAGTTAATTTTTCATCAAGAATTGAATCAAACTTTTTGGACAAGTCTTTCCATTCGATTTGATTTGAATTAATTTCAATTGTTGTCTTATCTTTGTTCAATTTAACTTTAATCTTATCATTATCATTGTCAAATTCTAACATATCCATAAGTTCCAAGTATTTTTCTTGTTTTGTATCATCTTCTGCATTTCCTGCAACATTACTTAGTGCTAAATAATAACCATAAATTTTTGCTACTACAAATTTAGCATATTCGTCACAACTATCAATTATTCCATCAATTATTACACCACGTTTTTTATTCGGGTCTTTACGGTCTTTGCGCAATACTCTACCAATTGATTGAATAAATGGAATTGGACTGCGAGTTTTACATCTGTCTAAAAACATACAACAATCTAATTTAGGAATATCAGAACCTTCACGATGTTTATGAGCACAAAATAATATGGATTTACCCTTAGATTTTTTAAATTTATCATAATCTGTTAATCCATTAGCATCTGGGACTACTTTAGAATGATCCAAATATAACTCATAATCTGCAAGGAATTTTAAACCACGCTTTCTCTTTTTATCAATGTTTTCTTGGTGTTCCATCTTTTTATTTTCAAACTCTTCTTTCCATGCTTCAGCAAAATCAATAGTTCCACACCATGCTATAATTTTTTGATTTGGTAAATTTCCAATTACTTCATCTAAAATATTTATAACTGCTTCAATATGACATTCTTTAATTTCATATCTGTTTTCTAAATTAAGTGGTTCATCCATTTGAATTGAATACCAATAAAATACTGGTTCTAAAATTAATTTCTTTTCACAAGCATAAATCATATTATAATTTGTCAATAGTTTTAATTCACCGTCTGCATCTCCATATATCTCTAATAATTTTGATTTATTTTTGTCATTGGATTTTTTAGAGTTGGTTGTTCTTAAAGGAGTTGCACTAAATCCTACAATAGGAATTGAATTTTCTATACAATGAAGTAAAAAATTATGACACTGATTACTAATTGAACTATGACATTCATCATGCAAGACTAATCCAACATGTTTGTTAGTTAATTCCCCATACATTTCAGGTCTAGTTAAATAAGCACGATTTATTACTACTAAACTTGGTTTATCAGAATTTTTCTTTAATAATGAATCCCAGTCATCTTCTTTAATCGTTACTCTGTTGTAAACATTAACTTTATCCAAATCACAAATACCTATTTCTTTCCAATGTTTTTTATTTATTTCATCAACTGAATTATCTGATTGAAAATTAAATAAGTCTGCTAAAATATTTACTCTTTCGGTAAATAATATGATATTACCTGAATAATTTTTACTATTGGGTTTTGGATATAGTCTGTGATTTTCAATAAAATATCCAACATACTTTAAAATACAATATGTTTTACCACAACCTGTTGCTTGACAATGAATACCAGTTTCAATACCGTTCTTTTCTAAAATTGTAAATGTCTCTAATTGATTTTCCTCCCATTTCCAATCTTTTAGAATTACCTCAGTTTCCTCTTGTTTTTTATTCTCAATCTGTTCTTTCTTAAATTGAATAACATCATCATGCTTAACTTCAATTAATTCTAACTCTAATTCCAAATCATTGTCAGAATCAGCAAAATCAGCAGTAAATTTATTTTCAATTTTATTTACTTGAGAATCAGGTTTTACTTCATCATCAACCAATATAATATTTTTTTTTGCTAATTTTAATTTAAATATTTCTTCTTCCATTTCTTTGTTTTTCTCTTTCATTTCTTTGTTTTCTTTTTTTAAATTTTCCAAACCTTTTAAATAATTATATTCGGCTTTTTTAATAGTAAAGTAATTAACTGATTGGTCAAACATACTAATAAGTATATCTGTTTTTATTTGAGTACCAAATATTACTGACCTCATACCCATTCTAAATAATTGGATTTGATTATTTGGTGTATTTTTTATTTGGTCAATATAATTTTGAAATTTAATATCAGAAATTAACTCTTGAACTGTCTTGATATTTTCAATTAAAAAATCAATATTAGACTTGATTATCTTTAAATTTTTAATGAATATAGTTTTAAGTTCTGGATTATCAGAATATTGGGATATTAAAATAAGATAATTTACATCCTGTTTTAAATCATCAAATAACTCAATCGTAAATTCAGTAGGAATTGTTGTTAAATTAGGTAAAGTCAAGTCTAAAACTTTTTCTTGACTTGGTTTATTCAAAATTAATTCATTTTCCATTGATATATAATATTAATATATTTACATATATATACTAAATCAATTTTTTAGTATATTAAAAATAAAAAAATTATTTATAAGATTCTAATTTGTATTCAAGATACTTGTTCCAATGCCATGATAAATTTTTTTTCATAGATTCATTTGGTTCTACATTAATTTTTTTTCCTGAATATTCATAAATTGAACCAACAACTTCTTCATCATCACACAAAATATCAATCGTGTATGTATCTGGATTAATTGACCATATGTAATCATCAAATAATTTATGAAATGTATTTGCAATTAGTAGTCCATTATTTATAGAATAATCCCCACCTTCAGCATATGGAATTATATGACATGCTTGACATTCTTTTGCTATATGTTTTTGCGAAACTACGCATTTTTTGTCCCTATTTATTAGGTTTTTTCTAAAATCTTCTTGTTCTTGTCCTCTATCTATTCCTTCTCTCATCCAATCTAAATTTTTCATCCACATCATCATTTGTAATATTTTGACAAATTCATCAGGTTTTTCAAATCCATATTCTGTATATCTTTGAGTTAAACTTACTGGTACTCCTTTTAAACAATTTAGTTCATTACCAAGTCTTTTCACATTCTGAAAAATATTTTTTCGTTCCTCAGACAATTCGTTTTCAAATTGGTTTTCAAATTCATTTGTTAATTTGTTATTATTTTCTGTAATAGTTTGCTCCATATTTTATACTTTGTCTAATATCATTTCATATAGTTAAATATTTAAATTTTATTAAAAAATTTGATTTATTATACTAATATTAATTTTATTTAATTAGGATTATATAAGAAAAATGTTCGACTACCCATCAACTCAACAATGTGTACAACGAATCCAAAATTATGATATATCAGCAAAAGAATTAATTTATAGTACTCTTGTAATTTATTATATGTTTGTAATATGTCTTGGTAAAAAAATAAGACAAGAAATTTATGATGCTTTTGATAAATTTAACAAATCTTTTGATAAAAAACCTGATAATAATGATAATAATTATGATAATAACGGTGAGTATTTACAACAAAGATATGAGTCTGGTGAAAAATTTATAAAATTATGTTTAAAATTTATGCATTGGGTATTTTATTCGACAGTTGGGGTATATATAAAAGTATATTGTGTTAAACTAATACACACTAGTTTATTATATTTGGTTACATATTTAACAAGTAATATTGATTTAGAAGAACCAAACTTTATTATATTCTCTTATCAAACATATGGAACTTTAATTTATACAATTGTTTCAATTATTTTTGATAAATCATTTTATAAAAAAAATATTCCAATTAAAATACTTTGCTTAATAAAAGATATGATGACTGGGAGTATAATTTTTGCAAATAGTGAAAATGTATTTGAATTAGTAAATTATGCTTACTATCAAACTATTAGAATGGAATTTATTGTTTGGACCATTTTAGTTTTAATTGCAAATTAAATTAATTATTATATAATTTTACCAAATCTAATTTATCAAATATAAAATGTAAATCAAATATATATGAGTGATTTTATTGATAATTTATATGATAGTATATTAAAAATTAGAAATGACATAATGGGTTTTGATTCAGATGACATTTCAAAATATAATTCATGGGAGATAAAATTAAGTCCAGAATTAGAAAAAGAGTTAATTGAGTGTATACAAAATAGTAAACTTTATTTATTGGATACAAATAAGAAAAAATTTAATTTGATAGAGAAAATTGTTTATGAATTAGCAATGTTTCATTTATATAGATTAAATATAAATTTTGATCCTGAACATTATTTTATAGAATATTGGACAAAACTTGAGATAGTTAATCCAAACCAAGTAGTAGTACATGAATATCATGTTGACAAAGATGAAAATTTGCTTACAAATGAAAAAATTTTAAAATACCCGTTATTATCAACAGTTACATATTTAAATGATAATATTTACCCAACAATAATATCAAATATAAAAGCGAATGGATACAAAACATTTAATAAAAATAAATTATTATTATCATTTCCAAAAAAATTTAAACATATTAGTTTCTATGGAAATAATGTTCATGGGGTACAAAAAATATTCAATACAAAAAATAATAACAACATAATTAGAAAAACATTAATGTTTAATATATGGGAAAACCATGTACCATTAAAACTGTATCAGAATATGTCTAATTATGTATATGATAAACTAAATAAAAAAGTATTATACACTAAAAATAGTAGTATAATAAATTTAAAAATTTTTTCAGAATCTGAAGAAAAAATAATTTGTATAGATGTAAAAACTTATGATTTAATTGTATCTAATGTATTCACAAATAAATGTGAAGAAAATATAAAAGTTTTTAGTCAAATTTTACCGATTGAAATAATAAAATATAGTCATAATATTAAATTTGTAACAGAATAATAATATTTGATAAATTTTTTTGTTAGTTTTTTATATAGATTATGTTAAATAAAAAAATAAATTTAGAATTCATAATAATTTTGATAATATTGTTTGGTATTTTATTTTATATATTAAAAACAGAATATAAAGTTGAACATTTTTGTAAAAGCAAAGACAAACATTGTTTAAAAAATCAAACAACTATTGTACCAATTGGTAATGGTAAATATATATATGGATGGGATAATGATGCAGGTTTTGGTTCTCCAGTTGATGCAACTTATGATAATAGACCAGAAAAGAAATTACAAACAGGGTGTTGGATAAATGAAACAACAAATAATGATTGTGCTGTATATACATCAAACAAGGACCCAGAAGCAAATGATGCTAAATTCACAAATTTTGCTAATTATTATAAATGTCCAGATGGTAAAGTTGGTGAAGGTTGTATTGGTTATTTTAATAATTATTACATAAGAGATAATGAAGTTGTAGATAGTTTTAAATCATATAAAGACATGGGTTATACATGTGATGTTAATATCGCTGGTAAAAATTATCAATCAACAGTCCCAGTAAAATATCAAGATGGAGTACTATCATGTGCAAGTGGAGATGGAGTAACATGTTTAAAACGTGCAAATTATGCGGATTGTATTAAAAAATTAGATTTGGTTCCATCAGTAAACTTATCTAAATATGATGCTACCAAATGTAAAACTGTTTTTGAAGAATCAGTACCAATCATTCCTAGTACTAAAACCCAAAATCCGAATCTAATAGTTAATAGCGATTTCGAATCAAATAAAATTGCTAATAATACAAGTGGAACTACAGTAACAGGATGGGTATTGACCGGAAGTTGTTATTTACTTAACAATAATACAGGATGGGGATACCCAATTCCTTTAGGATTTGGTCAATTTGTTACAATACAAAAAACTGGTTCATTATCACAAGCAAATATTAGTTTATCAGCAAGTAAAACATATTTATTAACTTTTTATATATGTGGAAGACCATGGTCAAGTCCTCAAAAAAATTGGGGTAATGTTATCAAATTAGTAGTAAGAAAAGATGGTACAACAGATGATAGTAATATAGTTTATACTAGAACAATAGAAACTCCTGAACCATACGAATGGAGAGAACAATTGCATCTTGTCAATATAACAAAAACAGATAAATATAAATTAGAATTAATCGGACTGTCTACAAATGATGATTTATCTGCTGCAGTTGATAATTTTTATTTTGGAGAAATAGAAAATTTAATTAAAAATGGTGATTTCGAAGCTAATCAACTACCTGCAAATTCTTCTAGTTCAACAGTAAATAATTGGACTATAACTGGTACAGCATATATACTTAATACGAGTACTGCATGGGGTTATCCAGTGTATTTAAATAAAAACCAAATTATTACAATTCAAAAAACTGGTTCTATTTCACAAAGTGGTATTAAACTAACTGCTGGTAAATCATATATTTTATCATTTTATTCATGTATCAGACCATGGTCTAAATATGTTAACCCATTAAATATTACTTTAACTGGTCCAGATTCTTCCAAAGACACAATAATTATTAATAGTAATTTTCAAGCGTTAAGTACTGCTGGATTTGGTGAATCAATATTTAGAAATATAACTGTAAGTAAAACTGGTTCTTATACATTAACATTTACAGGTAAAGAAGCAACTAAAGATTTATCCATAGCAATTGATTTTGTATGTCTGATAGAAGATAAAGTAAAATCAAATGCTAAAAATTTTATATATTATCCTGCAGAGAACTCTCCAGGTAATGATATAAGAAGTTATCAAATTAATAGTGTTGATGTATGTAGAAATGATTGTGCAAATGACCCAAATTGTTCAGCTTTTGTAACAAATGGTTCACAATGTTGGATTAAAAACAGTAATGCTTTTCCAAATCAACCATTGGTTTATGATTCTGCGTTTGATACATATGTAAAATCATATGGTAATTATCAAGCATATTTAAGATGGAATTCTCCAGAAAATGATTTAACTCCTAAACTTTATATAAATCCAGTAGAATGTGCAAACAAATGTGCTAGTGATAAAAATTGTAATGTTTTTGTTACTGATGCTGGTGGTACAAGTTGTTGGATAAAAAATAAACCAAGTGACACGTTTCCTTTTACTAAAAGTGCTGTAAGTACAAAATGTAGTGGAAGAGCTTTTGATGGTAGCCCTATAGGTTGTACAACTACTGGGAGAAGTTTTGATCCAAGAATAGATAGTAATTATAATATGTATGTAAAATATGGAGAAACTACATGTGAAGGAATAGAAAGACCAATTTTAATTAATAGCAAATTTCCAGATGGAACAATTAATAAAATCGATAAATTAAAAAATGTTATTAATTCTGACTATTCAAATACAAACAATACTTATAAAATCTCATGTCCTAAAGGTAAAACTGGACCAGCATGTACTGAAATATATAATAATCTTACAAATACTGAATCTGGAACTCTCAAAACTTTTGGAGAACTTGGTTACACTTGTAATTCTACTATTAAATCTGGTTTTGTTTTAGGTAAACAAGACCCCAAAAATATGTTTTATTTTGGTCCAACGTATGACAAAGATAAAAATTTAATATTAGATGCATGTTCTGAAAGAATAAATTATCATCCTGTAACCACAGTGTCAGATTTTATATGTGATACATATACCAAATCATCTCCTGTAGATATGTATGATTTTGCTAATCAGGCTACAACAAATATATCTATAAATAGCACAAATCCATATTATATTTCTAATCCAAAAGATGTTAAAGGTATTAGTTCTACAACAGTTGTAGAAAGTAATAAATCTGGTAGTTTAAGTATTTCTGGAGAACAACAAAATAAAGTTAATTCGGAAGATTTATCCAATAATTATTGTTACCAAGCATTTAAGGAATTTAATTTATTTCCAACAAATAATCCTCTTGCAGTTAAAAATAAAAATTTAAATCAAGACTTACAAACTAGTATTACTGATTCTACTAAATTAAATAATTTATATTTGGCATATTCCAGTGCATTTAATGACCCTACTTTATCATATACTAATGTAGATAATATTAAGAAAGGTGTTAATGAAGTATTAAAAAAATATCCACTCAAAGCATATTGTTGTAATAGAAGACAACCAACCGACCCAGTAAAACTTAGAGTACCTATAGACCCAACACAAAATTATGCTGGTTCGACAATTGATGTAAACAAATTTGGATTTGATTTTAGAAATATTCCAGCAACAACACCTGATGGTAAAGATGTTTGTCCTACTAATTTATCAAGATATTCAACAGACTGTGATACATTTATGAAATTTTATTGTGAAACAGTTGCTGATGTAATGACAAAACAAGGTTTAGATGTTAACAAAGATTTAGCACAATACGCTCCTGAATGTCAATGTTATGCACCTAATACACCTGCAAATAGTGGATTTGTTAATATTCCATCTGTATGTTATAAACCTGGATGTGATTCTGGTACAACGACATATTTAGACCCTGGTTCCAGAGAATCTGACGGTAATGCTAAAGTATGTAGTGTACAAGTATGTAATCAAGTACTGAATGTTCAAGGAAATACTGCGGGAGGAGGGGTTAATGTTGATGGTAACTTTAATAATAATTGTAGTCAAAATACTTCATCAGGACAAACAACAAATAATGATACTACAAATAACAATACAAATAACACAACAAATAATAATACTACAAACAATACTACAAACAATACTACGAACAATACTGGTGCTACTGGTTCTACTGGAAGTACAACAACTCCTACAAGTGCGTATACAGATACTAATACTAAACCTCCTCCCAATTCTGATAATGTATCTAGTTCAGGATCTACAGATAACTCTGGAATGATAATTGGAATTGTTGTGGTTGTTAGTTTATTTTTAGTATCATCTGTTGTAATGATGTCAATGGGTGGTAAAAAACCAAGTAGTAAAAATTTAAATAACAAATAAATCTATAAAACTAAAATACTTATAATTTAATTAATAATTTTAGATAAATTTTTTTATAAATTTTTTATATAGATTATGCTAAGTAAAAAAATTAATTTTGAATTTATAATAATTTTGATAATATTCATTGGTATACTATTTTTAGTAAAACCAGATTATAAAGTAGAAAAATTTTGCAAATATAATGATAGAAATGATAAGAACGGAAGTAGATGTTTAAGAGAAAATTCAAATTCAATATCAGTTGGAGGAGGCAATTATGTTTTTATATATGATAAAAAAGGGTACACTACTACTATTGATAAAACCACAAATAATCAAAAAGAAAAAGTATGGCAAACAGCATGTAGAGCAAATGAACAGGGAAACGATTGCTCAGTTAGAAATGATAGTTCACCAGAAGATGCCAGTTCATCATACCGTAGTGCATCAGGATATTATACTTGTCCCGATGGTAAAGTAGGTACCGGATGTATTGCTGCATTTGATAATTATTTTGAAAAAGGTCTTGGTTCAATAGGAAAGTTAAATTCATATAAAGATATGGGATATTCATGTGATGTTAAAATAAATGGTAATGATTATAAATCAACAATTCCAATTAAATACGAAAATAATATTTTATCATGTGCAAGCGGAGATGGTGTTAATTGTTTAAAAAGAAAA
>JACCDO011788624.1_pt1 | contig 10122 bp, 8 predicted proteins | sample 7446101 | NCBI WGS metagenome assembly JACCDO01 (sample SAMN15323440, study PRJNA562643) | freshwater metagenome | isolation source: river surface water | place: USA:Blue River Watershed | collected 2017-08-16
ATAACCTAAATTTACCAATTGAATGGTTTCAATCAACATGTAAAAAAATGTCAGAAGATATGTTTGGTTCTAATCCAAATGAACATAATCAATTACTTCAATATGGAGCTATTGAGGGTTATCATGATATTAGATCCAGTTTATCCAATTGGCTAACTGAAAAATATTATAACAACTTGGATAGTTCAATAATTAAAAAAGAAATGAAACTATCACATCAAATTACACCCGACCAACTATTTATGACAAATGGAAATACAGGCGCTCTTCATTTTTTAATGAGTAAATATACAGAATCAACAGATTCTATTATTGTTGATAATCCAACATATTTTATTGCACTAAATATGTTTAAAGAATATGGACTCCAAGTAGAAGGAATTAATTTGGAACCAGACGGTATAAACTTGAAAGAGTTGGAAGATAAAATTAAAGATCTAAATGCAAATCCAAAATATAAACAAAATGTATTATTCTATTATATGATTCCAACCCATCATAATCCAACAGGTATCACAACATCATCTGAAAAACGTAAAAAATTAGGAGAATTATGTGAAAAGTATGATAACTTTTATATTATTGCAGACGAGGTTTACCATTTTCTAACATTTGATCCCACATATAAATTTTATCCAATGGCTGATTATCATCCAAAAATACTAAGTCTAGGAAGCTTTTCAAAAATTTTAGCCCCAGGGATAAGAGTAGGTTGGATATATCAAAATACTAAATTACCCAAATATAAAAGTGAATATGGATTTGTTTCAGGTGAATCAGGATTAAATAAATCAGCTGTATTGGATTCATCTGGCGGTATAAATCCAATCGGTTTTAAATTCATTGAATATGCTTTAGAAAAACAATCAAATGGTGTTAGAAATATCGATGAAATTATTAATAAGCATTTATCTTATTTAAAATCTAATTGTCAAATTATGACTGAATTCTTGGATCAATTTTCCAATATTCACTATATTAAACCATCCGGTGGATACTTTTTGTGGATTGTATTTAAAACAATTAGTAATACTACTGATTTTTTGAAAACTTGTGAAAAAAACAGAGTAAAATTTAATCCTGGAATTAAATTCTCAACTGAATCAGATTTTAATGATTGTATCAGATTAAGTTTTTCATATTATAATTCAGATGATTTAATCGTTGGATTAGAAAGATTAATGGATTCAGTAATAAAATATAATCATATTAATGTATCAATTAATGGTGCAACTGGACGTCTTGGTTCATTGATTAAGAAAGAAATTTTTGATAATAATAAATTTAATTATATTGGAGATATTAAACGGACTCTGAATAAACAAGACTTTGATGGATTATCTGGATATAATTCAGTTATTATCGATGTAAGTTCAAATACTGGAACACAAAATTTGGTTAAATATTTAATGAATGAAAAAATATATGTACCATTAATTATTGGAACAACTGGACTCTCAGTAGAAACAATGGAATTAATTCAAAATTATAGTACAAATATACCTGTTGCTCATATAACTAATTTTTCGGAGGGTATTCCATTATTTAGACAATTTGCTAAATTAGTTAATGGTCTTGGATCCGAATGGAAATTTTCAATGACAGATATTCATCATATTAATAAAAAAGATGCTCCAAGTGGTACTGCAATCACAATTAAGAATGAAATTATTCGCGATGTACCAATTGAATCTCTGCGAACTGGTGAAGTTATTGGAACTCACACATTAAATCTAACAAATGGTTCTGAATTAATTACTATAACACATAATGTGGAAAATCGTAATACATTTGCTAAAGGATGTCTGAACTATATTTATTGGATTTTAACAAAGTCTAACGGATTCTATAATCAATTAGACAATTTAAATAATGTACAAGTTTATTCATATGCAAATAATAATATTGCTGTTGTACAAGTTGATAAAGTTTTGATTGAAGCTGTTCAATTATATGTTGTTGATACTATTATTTCAACACATAAACAAATTGATAAAGTAATTATATTAAAGAAAGAAGAAAATGATAAATATAAAACTTTTATATTTTTAACAAAAGATAATAAAATTAACAAAATACCATTTTGCGCATATTCATTATTTGTGGCAAATAAATATATTAATGACCACACAGGGTTAGATTCTGGTATTGATGGAGATTTTATAGTTAATAATAAAGAATATTCATTCGAATCATATGACGGTATGAAAATGATAGAACTACCATCACTAGAATATTATGATGCTAAATTAAATGATGATTCAATTAATAACATAATAACCCAAATGACAAACCTAACATTATATGGTATTGGTAGATATGAATTTGCAAATAGAAAATATTTAATTCTAGAGATTAAAGATAATATACATGAATCTGATATGTTAGAAACAATCAGTACTGTTATTAATTCAGAACAATCAGAAAATGATAAATATGTAATTACATTTATTAATGTACTATCATCTGCTTTTGATCCAAATAATAATGTTGTATATTTGGAATGTTTTGATCCAGAAACTAATCAAAAAACATCCGAATATAGTGGTAGTTGTATGTGTGCGGCTGAATATTGGATATATCATTTTAACAAAGATAGAAAGCAAACAAAAAACATTACAATTATTCTTACAAATGATAAACAAGTAAACATGCTCTATAAGAATTATCAAATGTATATTTGTGAAAACAATAATTAAAAAAATTGATTATTTTATTTAATAATATTAAATTATTTTATATTAATGCAATTACAAAATCAATCACGAGTTATTACAGTTATACCTACATTTTTTAAAAATGACTTTTCTATTGACTTTGACACAATGTTAAGACATATTGAAAATCAAATAAATCAAGGAATTCAATCAATCGTAATTCTAGGAACTACTAGTGAAGCACCAACATTAACTCTAGATGAACGTCTAGAAGTAGCCAATGTTGTTTATGTTAATTTTCATAATCGTGTAAATATTATTGTTGGACTAGGTGGAAATAATACAATTGATATGATGAATGAACTAGTACAAATTTCTCAATATTCTCATTGTATTATGATTTCACAACCATCCTATAATAAACCATCCCAAGAAGGTATTTATCAACATTATGAAAAACTAATTAATACAACAGATAAACAAGTAATTATTTATAATATTCCATCACGTTGTGGTGTTAATGTTGAACCCAATACTATCCAACGTATTGCCAATATTTCACACCGTGTTATTGCAATTAAGGAAGCATCCGGAAATCTTGATCAAGTGATGCAAGTTAGAGAACTGTGTCCAAATCTATCAATTTATTCGGGTGATGATGCTTTAGTTCTTCCAATTATGAGTGTTGGTGGTATTGGGGTAATTAGTGTTGTTTCAAATATTATTCCCAGTCAAATGGTTAATATTGTCAATGAATTTGCAAATGGAAATCATCAAATGGCATCAAATCTATTCTATAGATTTAGACCTCTAATCAAATACTGTTTTATTGAATCAAATCCAGTTCCAGTCAAGTTTGTACTATCAATGATTACTGGAAATAATCAAATGGCTAATGTAAGATTGCCACTAGTTCAACTATCAGCTGAATCACGAGCTAAATATAATGAAATGGTACATTTTAATGGGTATCATAATAATTTCAATCATAATTTTTAAGAAAATATTGAAATCATTATTATTTACCAATTTATTTTATAATTAATTAATGACAGAAAATATACAATATATTGTATTAAAATTCGGAGGAACATCACAAAAATATTCAACATATGAAATGATTTTAAATAGAATTAAACAAACTAAATTAGATGATTCTAATAATACTCAAATAAAATTTGTTATTGTTTTGTCAGCAATGAGTGGTATAACAAATAAATTACTTGAATATACGTCAACAATGTGTACAGAAACTTTAACTGATATTATTAATAAAAATGTTAGTTTGGCATCAGAAACAAATGTTAGTATTAATGATATTATTCTAGAAACAAATAATTTTAAAGATTTAGATAATAAAATATCTTTCATATCAAAAGGAGAATTTTTTACTTGTCACATTTTAAACAAATACTTGAATAAAAACAATATTAAGTCCAAATTTATTTCACCCCAAGATATTATTTATTCAACAATTGAAAATGATTCATTATATAATAAGGGCGAGTTTAATGTTGAATCTGAAATAATTATTAATGAATTAGTAGATAATGATGTTCTTGTTGTTCCTGGTTTTAGCGGAAGAACTCCACAAAATAAATGTTGTTTACTTGGCCGTGGTGGTTCGGATACAACTGGATCAATTATTGCGGCAGCGATAAATGCGTCGGTTTATGAAATTTGGACTGATGTAAATGGTATATTTACATCTGATCCACGAAAAATTTCAAATACAATAATTAATCAGATCGTAAATTATGAAGCAGCACAAGAGGTTGCAGCTATGGGTGCAAAAGTACTTCATCCATTTTGTATTCTACCATGTGCTCAAAAAGGAATACCAATTCATATTAAAAACACATTTAATCCATATAGTTTATCAACTATCATATACAAAAATAATACAAATAATATTTATGGTGTAACCATACAAGATAATGTAAAAGTATTTAAAATTACATCATTAAATATGTGGAATAATTATGGTTTTGTATATGACATTTTCTCTGTTTTCAAAGAATATAATGTTGATATTAATATTATAAATACATCTCAATTTAATATTACAACAACTACAGATGAAAGCGATATAAATAAACTATTAGAAATTGAATCTAAATTGAAACAAAAATATCTAGTAGATTTGCAATATAATAATTCTATTATATCAGTAGTTGGTGATAATATTAGAATGACGGAGAAAATTTGTGATATTTTTAAACTAACAAGAAAATTTGATATTATTACAACATCTTATTCATCTAATGATATGACATTGTCTTTTGTAGTAAATTCATCTGTTGGTATTGATTTGGCTCAACAATTGCATGATACTGTTTTTTTTATTTAATTAAATAAATTAAAAAATTTCTACTTTATTTTATACTTTAGAAAAAATGGGTCAATTATCATGGATGCAAGTAGTAATATTAGGCTTAATACCATTAGGGCAATTATGGGCGCGTGTTTTTGAATTTAAAGGTTCTTTAGATAAATGGTGGCTTATGTTTCCTTTATTACAATTTCCACCACTTAGTTTTATTCCATTAATTATGATGAAATTTGGTTGGGTAAAAGATGGTAAAGGTACAGATCCAGCAGATAAAATTATGTTATTACCAATAATTGCTAAATTTATTATTCCATTTATCTTACCATATATGATAGATGAAGATAGTGAAATGTTAACTGCTATTGTTGGTTTTATTTTACAAATGTTGATGGTAATGACTGCTAACTTGACAAGAAGATATTACAATTGTAATGGTGAAATAACTGTAGATTCAGTTGGTAAAGCTGGTATAGATTCAACAATAGCTTACAGTATAGGTGAATTAGTTCCATTTGTTATGGGATGGTTACCAGTTGTAGGTATAATATATTCAATAATAGAAGCAATACCATATATTGGTGATTTTGTAGATCACATCTTTTGGTCACTCGGTTTTGCAGGTACATATATTGTAATTAATATGTTTAATCAAGACAACATGACTAAATATTGCTCAACTCCTTTTACAGGAAATATTCAAGATAAAATTCCATTTATTAGTGCTATAGTAGCTATTATTGGAATTAATATGTTTAACTTATTTTAGGTTTTAGTTCATCAATTGGTATAATAATATTATATTTTTATACTTTGATAAAACGCAAATTTAATAAAACTAATTAATAATATACATTAAATTAATAAATGAATATTATTAATGATTACCTTAATTTTTACAATAAACGAACAGAATTAATGGTTATTCAAGAATCTAATGATAAAAAATTATTAAATTTGTTTTGTAAAGATGTTGTTGTATTTTTCTTATTATTTGAAAGAAATAATACTAGAGAACAAATTAATAATGCATCTAAATATAGTATTTGGAATATGGGACCATATATGAATGATGTTCATCAAAGAAATAAACAAAATTTAGATTTTTTACAAAAAATATTGGAAACAAATGATTCGAAATTAATATGTAATACATTAAAAAAAATTAATAAGCTTAAACCTATTTTTTATTCGGACATAAATAATAAATAGTTTAGTAAATTAAATTTGGTTTTATTTCAATTATTGAACCTATTTGAATTTCTGGATAATCAGTTACTACAAGTCCAAATGGATCTGATACATTAATTGATTTTAATTCAATACCATTATAATAATAACGTGCATCTAAAAATTTATAAAATTTAATATACGCTACTTGGATTTCTTTTGTTGTTCGTCCACTTTTTCCATAATATCCTAAACAAAAATCTTTAGGTATTGTTTTGATTGATAATACTGGTACTTTAATACTTAAATCTTTAAATAAAGTACTTAAGCATAAACGCCCAACACGTACCATATCGTAAAATATATCAGTTTGTTCATTAATAATCTCTTTACTACATGCACCATGCACAAGTACTGATGAATTAAGTAATTGTAGTTGATTTAATTTTTCAATAAATTTGTTAAAACGGGCTTTTTGATGACTAATTAAATTATTCATTGATATTTTTCTTATTTCTAAAGGTATACCTGATTTATTCCATACACCTTCATTTAAATCAATACCATTTGATTCTGAATTAAATCTGGTTCCAACCCCACACAATTGAAAATTTGATATATTATTAATCTTTTCAATCAATCCAATTAATTCTGTTTCATTAATTAAACCTTGGCGTCCAATCCCAACATCTAAATATACATGGAATTTTAAATTTATGTTTGGAAACATTTGCAATGTTTGATCAAGCCAATTTGCACAAGGACATGTTATTTCAATAGAATATTTTTCAGCTAATTCTGATTCTTCACTAGTAATATAATATAATAATAATATTCTTTTTTGTACACCCAGTATTCTAGCTACTATCGCATCTGATAATGTTTCAAATATAAATCCATCTACTAAATCTGATAATTTATTTTCAATAGTTAGGGCAAAATAAGATATATTTGATACATTTAATAATTCGTATGACCTTTTTAAGGTAAGAAATAATTTTGGTTTTTTATCAGCTTTTTCTAAAATATTATGGATATATTTTAGATTTTGTTCAATAATTGGTAACTTTACGTTTTCATTCATTTTAATATAAATAAAAATTCATATCTTTAAATTCATTTTTAATTTATTTGTTATTTATTTGTAATATAGCCTTTTATTGTGTTTATATCAGTATCAGGTCCGATAAACAATTGTTTATATTTAGGTAATTTTACAGCGGGGACTATTTTAAATGACACGATTTTGCATCAATAAAATTTTTGGTTTTTAATTAGAATAAATCTTGAATCGTCACCAATTTATTTTTGAGCTATTTCAAATGTATTATCTGTAGAAATATCATCTATTAATAGACAATAAAATCTTTATATGTTTGAGATTTAATTGAATCAATATATTGACTAACAAATCTTTTTATATTCCATCCAGTTGATATTATTACAAGTCTCATTATATTAAAATAATATTATTCGTTTGAAATTTTAATAAAATGTAACTATAAATATATGAGTTTAATAACGACAACAACATATCATGATATTAAATTAATAAATTATATAAACAATTTATCAGAATTAAATATAAATATAAATATAAATTTAAAAGGCGAATTAATTGGAATATATTATAATAAAGATGATCTAAAACAAATAGAAATTTATAATAATATTAAAAAATATTATAATGAAATAATTATAATAGATGTATCATCAACATTAGAAGATTTTAAATTAATAATTTGTTTGGATGATACTAATTTTGATTTAATTGAACAATGTTACAATTTAAATATCTTATTAGTATCAAATTATCAATCTAATGATAATGAAACTAATTTTATTAATCAATTTTGCATTAGATATAAAAATGAAAAATCTATATATAATATAATTAATATTGTTAATTCAACAGATACATTTGCAATTATAATTCCAGTATATAATTCTGAAAAATATATTGAAAAAACAATATTGTCTGTATTATGTCAAACATATCGTAATTATGTAATTTATATAATAGATGACTGTTCAACAGATAATTCATTAGAAATAGCAAAAAAATATAGTCATTTACCTAATGTTATTATTACTTCTAATGATACAAATTTAGGTAAATTTATGTCAATTAATAAAATATTACCAAATATAAAAACCAAATACTATTTAATTGTTGATTCAGATGATATTATTATTAAAAATAGATTAATTTATGATATGATTGAATTTACCAAATATAAAAGTATATTAGTAGTAAATAGTAAATGGTATAGATATAATGAAACTACTAATTTATTAATAAGTGAACCATTTTGTGGTGCAAATAATTCTACATTCAAAACAGAAATTATAAATAAAATTGGTTTATATTGGAATACTAGATTTGGTGGGGATAGTGAATATATTGATAGATTTTATAAATTTATTGGAAAAAGATATATAACATATTTATCATTTATAACATGTATTGCTATTCATAGATCCGATAAAAATAATTTAACATTACAAATTCCATTAAGATCTAAAAAAAGATTAGACTTTCGTAATTTATATATAAAATATCATAATGACGTATATAATAATATGGAAGAGCATAATAGTAATATTTGTATTAATGAAATATTTAATAAAATGATACTAAGTTAAGCAAAAAATAATATACTAATATTTTTTTTAGTTTTTAATTAATCTTTTATATAAAATAAAAAAAAATCTAAATTTCACAATTAATTTAGTTATAATATTATAAAAACTCATGGATTTAATTGAATCAAACCTTTTATATTATCTAAATCTGTAGTAGAATCAATAAATAATTTTTTATATTTGGGTAGTTTAAAAATATATCCAGCAGATTTTTTTTGTAAAGTTGGATCTTTATGTGAACCATTTTCTGAATATGATTGTCTATTATGCCATCTATAAATATAAGTAACTTCATCTAAATAATAATAGTGTCTTGAACCAGCCATTTCTAAAATTGGAACACCATGTGCAATATCACAGGCTGCTTTAAAATATTCACCATTAAATAAAAAGTCTTCTTCTCTAATGGCTCTAAATAAGAATGCTTTAAAAGTTCTCATATGTGAAAAAATAGTATATCCAGTTCTGGCTTTTTCTGGAATAATTATACCATATCTACCTGGGTGTCCAAGTGTATCTATCCATTTACTTCCACAAACCCATATATCCGGATTTTCCATATATATATTATAAATTTTCATCAAAACATTTTCATCAGCAAGTTTATCATCAGCATCGATTTCTACAAGTACATCATTACTATCAATATTAGAATTATTTTTAACAACATCAATAAAATTCTTTGTTTTCCACTTTTTTTCAGTATTTTTAATTAGAATAAATCTAGGATCATCTGCAATATAATTTTGTGCTATTTCAAAAGTATTATCTGTAGAAACATCGTCGATTAAATACGCAACAAAGTCTTTATATGTTTGTGATTTTATGGAATCAATGTATTCACATACAAAATTTTGTATATTCCAACCAGTTGATAATATTACTAATTTCATTACAAATTAAAATTATTTATTCTTTAAGTTTAATTATCCGATTATTTTATAATTTTTCTATAAAAACATATAATATGACATTAGCAACAACCAAATTATATCATGATACTAAATTAATAAAATATATAGATAATTATATTGAACCAGGTATATTAGGTAATCAAAAAATGGAACATTGATTGGGATATATTATGATCAAACAAAAAAACACAAGTTGAATATTATACAGATACTAATATTAATATAAATATAATTAATTCAACTGATACATTTGATCTAATAATACCAGTTTATAATTGTGAAAAATATGTTGAAAAAGCAATAGTATCTATATTATCACAAACATATAAAAATTATGTGATATATATGATTGATGATTGTTCAACTGATAATTCTTTACAAATAATAAATAAATACAAACATTTAC
>JACCDO010281621.1_pt1 | contig 10121 bp, 8 predicted proteins | sample 7446101 | NCBI WGS metagenome assembly JACCDO01 (sample SAMN15323440, study PRJNA562643) | freshwater metagenome | isolation source: river surface water | place: USA:Blue River Watershed | collected 2017-08-16
CATTCTGAATGCCCAAAGGAAAGTTGTAATAATATCGATTTACCCAAGGTGATTTGCGTTGTTCGTATGAAGGAATAATGGACCTAAAAAGTGCTGGACCCTCTGTTCTGAACCTAACAAGTTGTCCCTCATAATCTAGTTCGTAACCAGAAAGTGGTTCAGAATCAGATAGGGCAAATCCAGGTCGTAGATAACCAGCAGGAGCTTGTGCGTACAATCCTAAAGCATCTGGCCACCAGGGCATTTGAGATCCATTAGGCAATGTATTCACATTTCCAGTTAAATCCCTAGTTGCTAAGAAATACGCATTGTAACTCTGTGCCTCTCGCCTATTTAACATAAAAAAGATATCTCGAGTTGGATTAGGAATATCTAGTCGTATTCTAGCGGTTGGAAGTCCGTTTGTATGAAAAGGATGCATCGCATAATGTTGAACTACAGGAATTTGTAAATCTGCCAAGCGAAATCTGTTAGCCTCATTCTGGTCCAAATATACATATTCTGCCATAATATAACAATCGCCAAGTTGTAAATTATTTGGCATTTGTATTACTCCATTAGGACCAACAAGTGCTGCGCCAGGATTTTGAGGTGAAGGCGGTGGAGCAGAATAAAAATTAGAACCAGAAAGAGGCCATAAACTAGTTCCAGGGTCGGTTGATGTATTTGGAACGTGAGTATCAGTGTAATATACACCATTTAAGTTTCTAAATCTTATACCAACGCGTACTTCATCAAAGGGAATAGCGTCAATTGGTAAGGCGCAACCAAAGTCTCCACGTGAGAACCAGAAGGGAAGAGGTACAACTACAGTTTCTTTATATGGTTCTGCTCTAACTAGCTGAGGTCCAGCAGGTGGCCATCCAAAACTCTTTTCAGTAAATCCGTGATCTTTACGCTTAATAAGTTTATTCATCACGGGTACTTTCTCCAAGGGTGTATTGTATTCATCCAGAATTTCAAGTAATCGACTATCAATAGTTTCAACACGAGCAGAAGCAATATCAAGAGTGAGTCGTTCAACTAAAGCGTGACCTAGAGAGTTTGTCCAACCGAATCGCGGATAAGCATCAGTACCACCGTTGGCTATGGCAGCAGCGCGTTGAGTTGTATAAATGTCGGGCATAGTAGCAACCAAAAATAAGCGAGTTACGAGATGACCTTTTCTCAAAATGCGAAAATAGGCCGTATTTCCAAATGTTGGTGTGTTTTCAAAATCTAAGCGCCCCCATTGTGTTGTAAATCTACCAGCCTTGATCCATATTTTCTTAAAAGGGTACATAGTGTGTTTAAATGTCAGTCGTTCATCTTGAATTCCTGACGAAATAACTTTTAAAAGACTGGCGACCATCCTTATTAATTACAAGTATTATATAATGCTCTAAGTGGGCTTTTTCAAAAAAGACCCAAAAACGATACTAAATATTATACATTTTAAGAATATACATAATATAAATAATTGTTTTTGCGCACTTTTTTTGAAAAAGTGCTTAGTTGGAAAACATAGGATTACAAATACCATTTTCAAATCGCAACCAATTATAGTGAATAGCAAATACAAATACTTCCCAACCATTCACCGCAGCCGCATCAAATACACAAGGAGGACTTAAAGAACTCAAGGGACGCTGAATGGGTTGATTAACACGCAAATTGAGTGTAACAGAAGTTGCCCTACTCATATTAGCAGTTCCACTTGGTTGATGTTCCTCAGGATATCTAGCAAATGAATAACCATATGTATAGGAATTGTATGTTATGATACCACCTTTATGAGCCGCTGCAATATGCTCTCTAAACCATTCGCCATCAGCTGACACCAGTTCAGAACCATTAATTCGAATATTAGCCCAATCTAGCCAAGCTGGATACACTGTATTGGGATTTGTTTCAAGACCAATTGCTGGTGTAAAATTGGCCCATTCATTATTCACTAGTACTGCTTTGCGTCTAAAAACCCATAGTAGCTCTGTAACAGGATGATTTAGCTCTAAAGGTAATTGAATTTCAACTGTATCAGAATTAGGGTTTGATTTACTAACAATATACTTCAAGGGTTCCTCAAAATGAAATGTCTGAACTAATTTAACAATTTGCTCAAAAGGTCTATGTAAGTATTTTTCTCTTAGAGAACCTGTAATAAGGGGGCATACTGTTAAAATTCGGAAGTCCCTAAAAGGCGGAGCACATTCTGAAGTCTGAGTTGTAACTGTTCCTTCCTCAATCACCTTGTTAAATGTTACAGAGGACGCCAAAGGCGTTTGCCCACAGTTTTCTCTATATCCTATATAACGTCTAACTACTTGATCAAAAGGTCTCAATTTAATATCAATACGTACAGAACCCTCATTACAACTTAAGAGTGGAAATACTTCTTTTAGCCGAGTGCGAATAAAAAAGAATGGAAGAATACAAAAAAATGTTCCATCTTCGGTTGGATAAGGTCTATTTGGATTTAGTTCTGTACCCTCAACAGTGCCAGTAGATAAATAGGAAGCGGGTGTAGTACCAGTAGCGTCTGTAGCAATTCCGATTAGATTATTAATATCAGCAAAAACATTAAAATATGCTTTAATAAATTCTCCTGATATACGCTCTATAGTACTATCACCTACAATAAAATCAGCATATTCTATAATAGCAGTTCCTAGGTTATTAATATAAGTCCAATATTCAGAAGCATTATTTACCAAGTCAGCTGTAATATTTCCAGCTGCTAATTGATTAATAATATATCCATTATACCAACTACCAAGTTTGAATTGTAAGATAACTGCTTGTAGTAAATCACCTGCGGGTAATGCACCTATTTCAAAACTAAATTTTTGCCCCCAATCTGCAGGACCGCGTTGAGTAAATTCTTGAACGCTTACAGAGGAAGGATAGACAGTTTTATGATCACCGCGATGAAACCAGGATTCATTTGTATCAAGTGGAAAATAGGTATTATCTTGTGAATCTCTGTCCGTAAGGTCTAAGACAGTTGTTATATCACCACGCGGCCTATTATAATCCTTAGCAGACATTACTCTACAAGCACTTTTTAATAAAAATAAAAAAACTTTAAACTATTAAAATATTTATAATAAATTATTAGAATATAGATAATATTTTGGGGGGATTTTTTCTAAATATGCCAAATTTTATAAGAACTATCAATAACTGACTGAATATAATCAGTATGTTCTACATTATAAATTGTACCACGCTCATTATTATTTTCAGTATCACGATACTTACTGAATATGAATTGATAGGACTTTAGAGGTGTCATTAGCAGATAGTTTTCTACATCTGGACATAAATCCATAAATCCGAGGAGATTGAATCTGAATATCTTTAAAGTATTAGCAGGCGCTCTTACGCGTAAATATAATCCTGAATGCTCTCCAGTATTAATTGAGGGAAGTACCCAGTTAGTATTGTGCCATACTCTAGGTGCTCTCTCTGTAATGGGTGAAATAGAGTACGTATAACCATCTTCAGTGACAAGGATTAGTTCTACAACAATATTATCCTTGAAACCAAAACAGTGGTAGTTAAAATTTGTCCAGTATGTGTTACGAGAATACGGGAATCGCAAAAGTACATTGCCTTCAGTATCAACTGATTTTGAAGATTCAGGAAAGGTGTAAATTACAGACTTGGAAAGAGGATCATCAAAACTTGGATTAACCTTTAGAGGAATATCAATGGGAGGAGTGTCCATCTTGACTTCAAACTTTATGTTCAAAAAAATATATAGACAACCTTCTATTCAATTTTTTACATAACCAGTCACAAAAAATTTGAAGATGGAATCCAACAAATAATTTATTGCAATAAAATGCTCTGTATTTCAAGATACACAGATGATACATATGCTCAACATTTTGGAGATAACAAGCACAAGTTCTATCTAGAATTTCGATGTAATAGACCGTGCATTAAAGATATGACGTGTTGTGCTAAGTGTGCTGAAAAGACATCCACTGTACTACAGCATTCAAGAAAGTTTGACCACGGGAATGTAAATGAACCTATTCCAGATAAATCACACATATTTGGTGGTAATTGGTATAATCAAGGCGTTAAAAAGTGGGGCGCCCCGCCTTCAGAAATTATAGAGTTTGCTTTAAAATATCAGAAAGACGCAAGAGGCGACTTTGTAGTTGAGCAAGAAATAAAAGAAGACATCCCCACAACAAAAAAACGTACAAAACCTAAAGTAGCAGAGAAAACTGATGATAAACCTATAAAGCGAACTAAAAAGCCAAAGATAGCACCTGAACAAAAAACAGAACAAACAAATGAAACTATAGAGGAGCCAAAAAAGAAATCAGGTCCTAAGAAAAAAGAAGAGTCACCATATACAGCACTTGTCAATAAGCCAGCTCCACTTGTACATAAAGAAGTATCATTACCAACACATCTTGAAACTGATTTGGAGCAAATTGATACAAGCGATTATGAGATTGAATACGTACGCCTAACACCATTTGAAGCAAACGGAACAACATACTTTAGAGATAGTAAGAAAAATAAGTTGTATAAAAAAATTAAAGAGAAGGGAATTGGACCTTATGTAGGTAGATGGAATCCAAATACGGATTCAATAATAACAGATATTCCTGATTCAGATGATGAAGAATAATAACAACCTAAAATTAAAATATTTTTATTAAAAAGAGATGGATCCAAAATGTCGTTTTTGTTATTCATATACTCCACCTGGACCAATTGAAAATTGTTGTATCCCGCAAGTATGTGCTACTAATGGACATATTGCATTAGTCTCATCACTTCCAGTAGTAACTAATAATAGCCATAAAACAACAGAACGATCACTTTTACTGGCAACACAACAACAAATGTTTCAAGCGAATAATACAAACCAGGTTAATAGTATTGTGTCAAGTACAATTGCAAATAGTGCGAGCATAACAAGTACATTACAAGGTCAGCTCATAGGAATACAAAGAGATCGATATTTACCCTATAGGCCTTATATACCAGAGGTAATTCCACAATCTGTTATTGATCTTCAAATGAACACGGCAAATGCAGGAGTACCGCATTCAGTTTTTACAATTGCTAATTGTAAAGGTGTTCAGTTTGTTACCACTTGAGCTTTTTCAAATTAGAAAACTAGTTATCACTAGTTTTGCGCGCTTTTAGCAAAAGCGCTAAAGCTCCCAAAAACGGCGCAAGCGCCCAAACATTAAAAATAATATATTTTCGTATATTTATACTATTTTTAATGTTAATTTATGATTATGTATTGTTGGTTTTGCGGACTTTTGCTAAAAGTCCCTTATTTGGCCTTAGGTACAACCTTCTTCTTCACAATGGTTTTCTTGGGGGCAGGAATTGCCTCTACATCATCACCTTCCTCATCATCAACTGGATTAGCAGCAGCCTTAGGCATTACAGCCTCTAGAACAGATGGCTTTTGCTGCGCTACAGGAGGAGCACGGAAAGCTGCATCGTCATCAACCTCTGCACTCTCCTCCTCTTCGTCCTCTACATCTTCTACAGCAGGCTTAGCAGCACCTAGACCCTTGAATGCAAAGTCTGAAATGCGCTCAGGTAGCTTGTGAATAGCAATCTGCTTAGCACGCCAAGTTAGACCAAACTTAGAACCAGCAAACCATACGCCAGCACACTCAATAATTGCAGTTACTTGAGTACCCTTGACAAGTAGATCTTCTACTGGAATACCCTTGTAAGGATTGCCATTTACATCATAGAACTTGGCCTCAAAGTCGTTATTTACCTTGCGTAGCTTCAGCTTCAGGTTAGGAGGATAGTCTAGAACATTACCCTCCTTGTCCTTACTGTACTTTAGTGAAGGAGTGTAGAATGCCTTGACTACATCGCGACCGAGGTCTGACTTGAACCAAGTCTTACTATTCTTAACACCCTCCTCTAGCATCTTCTCATCAATTTGAGCAATTACATTCATAAACTCCTTAATCTCAGGCTTTTGCTCGTGGCCACGGAAAGATAGCTCAACTGAATACTCAGGTGGGCCAAACTTATCTGCCACATTGAGACCGAATGGAACAGACATACTTACTGCAGTCTGCATAATCAGTCGCTCACCACCATAATTCAGGTATGCCTGCTTGGCACCACTCTGAAGAGTGCGAGGAGCACTGATGGTGATGTTCTTGGAGTTGAAGCTGGAAGGATATACAACGCTTGAGGACATTTTAGATCGGTCTATGGTATATTTTATGCGGCTTCAAACCGTCAAATTTTATTTTCTGGTCTGTACTTATGGAGAAAAAAAAGTTATATTATACTTGATATAAATTAGACTAAAATAAACTTACTAAAAAAATTATAGCTTTTTTTTATTGAAATAAGCAATTTTACTGGTTTAGTCAATTTATATTATTATTGCCATTACATTTATTTTCAACTTTCATTTTAATAATAGTTAATTCTAAGTATATTAAGTAAGAAAAAGAAATGATCCTTGATATGTACTGTACTTAACGAGTCATTTCAATAAAAAAAAGTGATTTCCGACCTCGATTTAGACTCCAGGTCAAATTCTATGATAAAATTTGACGGTCGGAATGAACACAATATAGGGCATAACGCGTTTAAAGATGTCAAATACTTCCACCGGTACTAGTACAATGAGCAAGACCCCCGCCAGCACCGCCGCCAAGCGTGTAAGCAAGAAGACTGAAGCCCCTGCCGCAGCTGCCCCTGCAGCCCCCGCCCCTGTAGCTGAGAAGCCTGCCAAGAAGACCAAGCCTGCAGTAGCTCCTGCCCCTGTAGCAGCTACCCCTGTAGCTGAGGCTGCACCTGTTGAGACCAAGACTGTGGAGCAGGAGATTGCCTCCCTGATTGCTTCTCACCAGAAGATCCGTGATGAGGCTGTGGCTAACATCAAGACTCTACAGCGCCTACAGAAGCGTGTGGCCAAGGAGGTGAAGGAGGCCAGCAAGCGCCGTCGTCGCGCTAAGCGTGAGGGTGAGGATGGTGCTCCCAAGGAGAAGCGCCCTACCATCTTCACTACCCCTGTGACCCTGAAGGATGAGCTGTGCGGTTTCCTGGGTAAGAGCAAGGGTACTCAGATGACCCCTGCTGATGTGACTCGTGCATTCAGCGCCTATGTGGATAGCCACAAGCTGAAGGATGCTGAGAAGGGCCACACCATTCACCCTGATGCAGCAATGCGTAAGGTACTGGGTGTAAAGGAAGGCGAGACCCTTACATACAGAAATATCCAATCTTACCTGTACAAACTATATGTTCTACCTGAGAAGAAGAAAACTGCAACTGCTTAAGTAGGAAATCAAAAATTATGAATAAATCATAAAATAATATTTGTTCTTATATAATTAAAAATATTATAATATTTATTGTATTTTTAATTCTTTTAAGTATTTACATATTTTTCACTTCTTTTCAATTATTTCTTTTTTGTTACATATCCTAAACTCAAACATATATCCATCTTTTATTACTTGGTCCTTCTTACAATTATTTTGATCTAATTGTTTATTGTATGTATAGGGAGATTTTACCTCAATAATTCTCTTTTGAGATGGAATATAAATATCAGGATAATATCTATGTTTTTTATCATTGTATTCATACATTATTTTAGGCATTAACTTAACATCATTTGTTATGTCATCCTCTTTAATGTCTTTAAGAAGTTCATCAAGGGCTATGTTCTCGTACCCTTGATATACAATTGTCTTTCCAGAAGGTAAAGTATATTCTTTTTTCTTAAAAGAATTTTTAACAACCTTTTCAAATATTTCAGGATTCTTCATAATATCCTTATCTCCATACCTTTCTTCACACGTTTTATCTTTCTTGTCTTTTATTTCTTTACATTGTAGTGGATGTTCTGCTCCATACACTTCAATCATAGTATTTTTAATTCTTTCTTTAATTTCTTGATTTTTTAGAACTTCATCTGTATTATACTTTTTCATATTTGTTTCCTTTCTCTTTTTAACTATTTCAGGATTTTGTAAAGCATTTTCTGCTCCAAACTTTTCAATATTTGTTTCTACTCTTTTTTGTTTAATTTCATTACTTTGAATTGCGTGCTCCACTCCATATTTATCAAGCATAGTTTCTTTCCCTTTTTCTCTTATTTCTTTTACCTGTAAAGTATGTTCAACGTTATATCGCAATAAGTTAGTTTTTCTCTGTTTAGTTTTTGCTTCTTCTGTTTTTGATACAACTATTTCGCCATACTTCTCCAAACAGGTTTTATCTTTTTTATTCTTTATTTCCTTACTATGCAAAGCTGAACGAACTTTATATCTTTCAAGCATTGTTGCCTCTCTCTTTTCCACAGTACATTTACTACATTTATATTTACTTTCAATGTTATGTTTTTCACAATATTGCATTTTAATTATTTTAGGGCGTAAATTTACAATCAAATTTTCACTTCTTGTATTATTTTATTCAAAAACTAAAGAGTCTTTTTAATTAGAGATGTCATTTTCGCAAAGTGGATATGGATGTAATTCTTGCCCTCCACCTCCACCACCCAATCCATATAATAAAGGATGTCCTCCACCATTTCCAACTTATCCATTAATTTGTGTAGCAACAGGCCCTACGGGTCCAACTGGGCCAGCTGGCCCAATGGGTGCTCAGGGTGAAATGGGTCATCAGGGTTTGGCTGGAGATGATGGTGCGCAGGGATCAACAGGAGCACAAGGATTTCAAGGAGCGCAAGGAGAAACAGGAGCGCAAGGAGAAACAGGAGCGCAAGGAGAAACAGGAGCGCAAGGAGAAACAGGAGCGCAAGGTGAAACAGGAGCACAAGGATTTCAAGGAGCGCAAGGAGAAACAGGAGCACAGGGTGCAACAGGAGCACAAGGAGCACAAGGAGCAACAGGAGCACAAGGAGCAACAGGAGCACAAGGAGCTACAGGAACAATAGGAGCAACAGGAACAATAGGAGCTCAAGGAGAACACTGGTCCGACTATTTATATTGGAATAATAATATAATACCACATTCGTGGCAGGTTGGATCATCAGAAGTACATATTGGTAAAAATGCAGGTAAATTTAACCAGAGTACTGCTGCAGTTGCAATTGGACTACAAGCAGGTTATCAATATCAATCAACTAATGCTATTGCGATAGGAAATAATGCAGGAAATCAATTACAGGGAAATAACTCAATAGCAATTGGATATGAAGCAGGATATCAAAATCAATCTACAAATACAATTGTACTAAATGCGCAAGGAATTTCATTAAATACTCTATCAACAAATTCACTATATATAGCACCTATTCGTGAAGATAGATTACAAAGTACAGGATACTTATTATATAATTCATCAACTAAAGAGATTGTATATAATAATTCACTACCAAGTGCATTTTCAGGTACTTGGTCATTAGCTCCAGGAGCTAATAATGTAAGTTTTACTGTTCCATCAAATAATACTTATAATATGTGGGTCTCAGGTAATATTCCTAATGGAATAGTTAAATGGAATGCTACAGTTACAATTTCTAATCCAAATGTACCAGTGTTAGGAACTCAATATGGATGGTACTATAGTCTTGGCAATCAATTAGTATTAACATCAATTCCTAATCAAATAGTTGGAACAGCTGGTATAATAAGTACAACAAATACATATTTGGGTGCTACTAGTAATCAATTTGATTTTGGTATAACTAATAATAGTGGGACATCACAAATAGTTTCATATGGATATCTTAAAATATCTTAAATTATATAATTAAAATTACTTATAAATATGTGTATTTTATATAAAACTATAAAATACATATATATACTTAATAGAATGTCATACAATCCATATTGTACTCCAACAAATTACCAATATGGGTGCCCACAACCAAATGTTCAATTCCTTCCTATTGGGTGTTATCAGCCCGGTACAGGAAGCTGCGTTGAATATATCCCACCTTGTACATATATTGGACCAACTGGACCTCAAGGTTCTACAGGCCCTCAAGGTTCTACAGGAGCACAGGGTTCTACAGGAGCACAAGGCGCACAAGGCGTAACAGGTTTTGGAGCACAAGGAGTGACGGGGGCACAAGGAATACCTGGAACACCTGGTGGTCCTATAGGAGAAACAGGAGCACAGGGTTCTACAGGAGC
>JACCDO011267799.1_pt1 | contig 10120 bp, 8 predicted proteins | sample 7446101 | NCBI WGS metagenome assembly JACCDO01 (sample SAMN15323440, study PRJNA562643) | freshwater metagenome | isolation source: river surface water | place: USA:Blue River Watershed | collected 2017-08-16
TATTATCTCTTGTAGGTAAAAAGAGATATATACAAGAATATAGCTATATGCTTATTCATCAGGTAAGTCATTGGACTCATGGTACTTATGAAAACCTTAAAGATGAAAAACAGAATATGGATAAACTCATGGAGCAATTTTATAAGTTCTATAAAAAGTATAGTAACCTTAAAAAGAAACAAATTGTTAAAATGTTAAAAAGAGATTTATGGTTTGATGCTGATGAATGTTTAAAATATGGGCTTGTAGATAAAATTATTTAAATATCCTCCACCCATCTTCTAAATAACCTAATAATATCATATATTCAATTCTTGTGTTTAAAGACAACTTTATCATCGTATTATCACCCTTATAAAGAGTAACTGACCTGCAATTAAAAACAAAACCCTCTTTAATTGCAGTATAAGGATCATATACTAATACAGGAAGCCCATTTAATAACATCTCATACATAATTTTTTCTATCTTATTCTAAATGAAATCTTATCTAAGGTGTCGTTTATAAAGAGATTATTTCATATAATAACAAACTAAGAAAGCGAGTTTATTTATGAAATATAAACAAAAAGCAATACTATTTGAAAACACCCCTCTTAATAGGGATATAGCTATTTTCTCCCCACTAAAACAAGAAGATCGAGAAGCTATCTTATCTCTATGTAAAACTTTAAATATGACCCATGTTTACCTATCTGATGTAGGTGAATTTGAGGATGAAGATAATGATGTAATGATTCCTGTCCCTCAAAAGAAATGGGAACTAACACCTATACTAGATATTATAAATGACTCCCATGTAGTCTATAACATTGAATGGTTTTTATCTATTGACCTTTCTCTTAAAACTAAAAAACAAGCATCCCTTGTGTGTAAAATAGATAACCGTTTTATAGCTAAACTAAGTCCTAAACTCTTAACAGATAAAGAATTTGTCCTATCCTTAATAGGTGATAAGAAACTAGACATTAGAAACACAGCCAATATCCATATTAAATCAGGTTTTGATTTTCACTATTTAGAAGATGCTTTAGAACACTTTAATGACGATAAAGAGATTGTGCTTAAACTCTTACCCTATAACCCTTATAGTTATATCTTTACATCCCCATCATTAAAAAATGATAGAGATGTAGTCTTAACAGCAGTGAAAGGTGATTCAGAGATATTTCAGTATGTTGGAATATCTTATAAAGATGATTTTGAGGTAGCTATAGCCTCTTGGTTACAAGATGAAGAAAGTACTTTTAATGAAATGAGTCCTAGACTTAAATTGTTATTTATCTTTGGTATGAAGATGAAAGCTACTTGTTAATACTCTCTTAACTTCATCATTACCTATATGGTCTATAACATCTTGTATTTGAGTGTCTACAGGTATTTTAGTGGAATAATAAGATAAGGTAAAACCTAATTCTTGCTCATCATATCCTAAGAGATGGGCAACTTTAATACATAAAGCACTATCGTGTTGGTAAGTAAGACATAAAATTAAGTCATAAAGGTCAATATTCATAAAATCTCCTTAAAATAATATAAGATAGGCTGATAGCAGAAAGGACACAATATGGCTATTTTAAACAAAGAATTACAAATCTCAATAGCTAAAGACTTCTTAGCTAAAATAGATAAGAAAGACAAAAAGACCTCAAGCGAAGAGGATTATCTAGCTACTTGTAAAGAAGAATTTCTACAAAAGCTCTTTCCTGAGTATGACTTTATTTTACAACCTAAAGGGTGTATTGAAAAGGATAAAGTCGATTTACAATGTAATCACAATGGTAAGACAATCTTTTATTTAGAGGCAAAAAGCTATGGTGATCCTTTACCTGATGATACAGAACAACTCTTAAGATATAGAAGTAATTACAAGAATTTGGTATATACAAATTTCGACACCTTTAAATTCTATAAGAAACAAAAAGATGGGAGTAGTCTTTTAATCTTAAATGTTTCCTTAAAAGAATTAGGTGGTGTCTTATTTGAAGATGAGTCTTCTAAAACAGGAGTTAAGTTTGTGTCTTATATTGTAGATCAAATAGCATCTTATTCAGATGATGCTATACCTATCGGATCATCTAAAGAATTAGCTATCTTATTAGCTAATAAAGCTAAAGAACTAGATGAACTGATTCAAGTAAAAATAGAGAACAATCAAAGTAAAGTCATTGATGAGTATGAACTCTTTAAAAAATACCTCCTCACTGATTTAAGTAAGGAGGAGTTCTCTTCTTTATATGCTCAAATTATTATTTATGGCTTATCTTATGCTAGAATCCATGCCTTAAAAGAAAATGCTACTTTTGAATTAAAGACAGCTTCTGAGCATATCCCCTCAATTCATTATTTACTTAAGTTCTTTTTAAAGACAGCTATTACAGATAATTTAGGTGAATTTAGTAGTATCGATTCAGATTTACAATTACTCCTAGATTCTATTGTGTCTATGTTAAATAACACATCTAAAGACATTATGAGTTTTGACACTACTCATTTTTATGAAGAGTTTCTAGTAAACTACAATCGACAAATGAGAAAAGATAAAGGTGTTTGGTACACTCCTGAGGATGTTGTCGATTATATGATTAAATCAGCTGATGTCCTCTTTAGTGATAGATTAAAGATTAATGACGGTATTTGTTCAACAGATACCTATATTCGTAATGGTGTTAAAGAGTATAAGGTACAGATTTTAGATCCCGCTACAGGTACAGGAAACTATATTAGGCGAATAGTTAAATATATACACTCTAAGATGAAAGACTATAATTGGTCTTTATATTCAAAGAACTTGTTAGATAGGTTTAATGCTTTTGAGTTAATGATTATAGCTTATACTTTAGCTAGACTTAACTTGTTAGATGAATTTGAGAGTACAGGAGTTAAGTTTGATGGTGATTCTTTAAATGTGTTTTTAACAGACACCTTGAGTCCTGCTAATACACAAAATTCATTTTTAGGTGCTACTCATTTACTACAAAGCCTTGTAGAAGAAAATAAACAAGCAACAATAACTAGAAAGAAACCTATCTCTTTAGTGATAGGTAATCCACCTTATTTAGGTGCTTCTACAAATAAATCAGATTTTATTATGAACCTTATCTCTGCTTACGGTAAGGGTAAAGTAAATGATGATTACATTAAATTTATGAGATATGGGCAACACATTATAGACAACACTGGATTTGGTGTCTTAGCCTATATCACTAATAACTCTTTCTTAATGTCGCCTACTATGAGAGGGGTGAGGGAATCTCTTTTAAAATCCTTTGATGAGATTTACATTCTAAATTTCAAGGGTGAAAATGTCTTTGATATATATAAGACAGTTTGTATTTCATTCTTTGTTAAGACAGGTAAAAAGAAACCTAATGATTTAGGTAAGGTCTTTTATAAGGAAGTAGGTGGGACAAGAGAAGAAAAGTTAGAGTATTGTAGAGAACATACAATACTATCTGATTCATCTTTTGTAGAGATCAAGCATATCTCTAAAGAATTGTTCTTTAATGTTTTAACAGAGGATCAGTTTAAGTCTTATAATGATCCTAGTTTAAGTTTCAGTATTTCAGATTTATTTCCACATAAATTAGGTGGGATTACAACATCTTGTGATGATTTAGTAATCAGTACAAGTAAAGTGGATTTACAGAAAAATATAGGGGATTACTTAACTAATGGGATTTTACCTAAGAATACAACAGTAGGGAATAGGAGATTGAAAGCTCATTTAGGGAAGTATAGTAAAATTCAATATAGGTGTTATGATGTTAGGGAGTATTATGATTCTAGTTTAACATCTAGTCCTATGGAGAATAACAGTAAACATTCAAGTATAGATGGGAATTTCTTTATTAGTTTTAATAAGACTCCACAAGAGGAGAGTGTATTCTCTAACATTTATATTTCAAAAGAGTATCCTGAGCATAAGTTATTTAAGGGTTCAAATCCTATTTTAGTTGCTCCTTATCAAATTTCAATAGATGACCCTATGGGTATAATAGGAAGTAGTGTAAGAGATAATATAGAAACACTTACAATAGTGCCTAGATTTAAATCTGTTTTAGGTGATGTTAGTTCTTTAGAGATTATAGATTATGTTTATGGGTATTTACATGATGGGGATTATATAGCTCAATATAATGAGGTCTTAAAATTAGACCTTCCTAGAGTGCCTTATCCTATAGACAAAGATCATTTTAACAAGTATTGTGGGTTAGGGAAGAAACTAAGAGAGATTCATTATAGTTTAGAGCCATCAAGTAAAGAGCCTATACATAAGGTTTTAGTGGGGTCTGATTTTAAAGTAGGTCGGATTTCATATAGCAAAGGGAATGTATATTTGAATGAAACTACTTATTTTAAGGATGTTCCGTATGCAGTATGGGCATATAGGATAGGTGAATTTAATGCTGTTCAGGCATGGGTTAAAGATAGGAGGGGGAGGTTATTGAGTAGTGATGAATTAGGTGTATTTTCTAATATTTTAGGAGTAGTGAAAGAAACACTATTATTGACGGATCCGGATAGTTTAAATATTAAAGGTGGGGATGAGTGTGGTGAGGATACTCTTTTTTAATTAGCATCAGTAGAAACTGTCATATCAATGATAACACCTGTATCTACTGAAGATGCCATATCAGTGATAATACCTGTATCTACTGAGGGGATGATACTAACATCTACTGAAGATGACATATCTGTTAGAGGTAACATATCAGTAATTAAACCATTATCGATTGAGGATGCCATATCTGTAATTAAACCTGTATCGGCTGTGGGTGTTGCCATATCTGTAAGACTGGAATCAACTAGTGTAGAATCTGTAACACTGGTATCCATCATTTTTGGGGTTTCTGATTTCTTATCTTCACAAGCAATCAGTAGGCAAAGAACTAAAAATAAATTTTTCATAATAAACCTCTTTTTTAAAGTAGAATCTAATATTGGGTATGCAAATAAATTATTTATTCAAAAACAGATAAGTGTAAACTTCAAAGAGGGTGGATAGAAAATGAAAAGAAACAACACAATATTTAGAAATTTAGTAAAGATAGCATATATTAACCCTAAGTATAGGCATGAGTTATTTTGTTTATTAGGTCTAACTTATAAAAACCATAGGCTGAGAAAAGCTGGTGAAGAAGAAGCTGCAAAAATAATGGAGGATGCAAAGCAAGGTGTTTTTAGTGGGTATACTTTAGGTGTGTTAAGTGCTTTTTATACAAATAAGGGTAAGAAATTCAAGAATCCTAATCCTGAGGGTGGTAAAGATCAGATTGCTATGAGTACTTTAGCCAAGTATTATTCTGAGAGGGATGTTAATCCTGAGTATAAGAAATTTGAGGGACAAACGATAAGTGAAATACAGAGGGCATTTAATGACTTTTATAAGGAATTTCAGAAACAAAAGCAAATGAGTGATGAGCTTAAAGGGAAAGATGAGAATGCAGTAGAAGATGAATATGCAGGTATGACTGAAGAGGAGATAGAAGAAGCTAAAGAGAGGGAGTTGAAAAAACCTAAAGCTATTAAAAAATTACAAGAGAAAATAAAAGAAAGTGAAAGAGATATGATATTAGATGCTAAGGAGGGTAAATTACATAATAAGATATTTAATATTTTAGATAGGATAGATCCGTTTAGGGAGATGGAACCTGAAAAAGAAAAAGAAGAAGTGGAGAAGATGTATGAGGAGTGGGAAAGTAAATTTTTTGTAACAAAAGAAGATGGTAAGGTATATCTTGAGAGTGGGATAGAAGATAATGAGAAAACTAGAAACCTTATTAAAGGTTTATTGAGAGACAATTTATCAGATGAAGATATAAATAAGATATTTGATGAGGCTGAATCTTCTAGGAAAGGTGCGATTGCAAATTTCTTTGATAGTAAAGTAGACAGTACTTTAAAATTTTTTGCTAAACCTTATCTAGAAATGGTAGAGAGAAATGCTAATTTAATAGTAAAAGCTTCTAGTTATGTCATTAAAAAGTATGAAGAGAGACAGAGGGAAAAATTAAAAGACCCGAACTATAAGATAGATGTTGAGAATCCTGAATTTCTTAAGGAGTATTTTGAATACTTGGATGAGAAGTATACGAAAGAGTTAAATCCTGAAGTTCGTATTGCGATGAGAAAAAATTCAAAAGCAATGATAAATATTTTAAGAAATTTGGGGGATAAGACAGGTGCGACTGAATTAGCTAAAGATCTTACAGGGAAAGCAATACATAAGATACAAACCTCTGAAGCAATTCAAAAGACTATTTTAGAAACAAAAGAGTTTGGTAAAAAATGTTATGAAAAAGTAGTTAAGCAAGAGGAGCAAGTTATTGAGGAATTTGTTAGAGAGAAATTAGTGGGTAAGGTAAAAAGTGGGATAGTAGATAATATTAAGAATGGGTTATCTAAAGTAACGGGGGTGGATTCTGAAATTATCGGTAATAATATTCTAGGGAATGGTAAGACAGAAAGTGAAATTTTATCAGAAGCTTTCGAGAATAATGGGTTGAGTGCAAGTAGTGATGAGATTGAAAAGATGATATCTGAAATAAAAGGTGCGCCTGATAAGATATTGTTAGAATACATGAAAAAGAATAACTTATCTGTTTCTGAAAATGATGTGCATAATCTAATTTCTTCTTTTAGTGAGAATCCTAAAAGAGATATAATTAACTTTGTGAAAAAGAAAAGTATAGAGGGCAAAGAAAAAGCAATAGAAGAATTAGTAAATTCTGGTTTGAAAGAGCCAAGTAAATCTTTAATGAAATATTTTAAAGACAATCAAGTGAATGCTTCGGAAAAAGATGTAGCTGAATTAGTGGCTTCTTTTGGTGCTGATAAGAAGAAAGACATACTGAACTTTATAAAAGAAAAGAGTATTGAGGGTAAAGAAAAAGGATTAGAAGATTTAATATCTAATGTAGATGCTAAAAGTATTTTAAAAAAGGTTTTTGAGAAAAAAGGTGTAGCTCTTGAGGATTCAGCTTTGGATAGTTTAACTCTAAGTGTGAGAGATACTCCTGGAGATGCATTTAAAAATATGCTAAAAGAAAGAGGGGTGGCATTTGAAAAAAATGCTATTGAGGGTATTGTTAAAGGAGTGAGAGAAAAAATAGAGTTGTTTAAGAACGAGGGATCAGCTGAACTTTTAGATGTTATTAAAAAAGATTTAGAGAATCTAAAAATACCCCCAACAACATTTGAGGATAGTTGGTTATCAACGATAGGGAGTGCAGCTGATATGGCATCCACAGCTAATAATGTATATAATCATGGTGTTACAAGAGTAGCAAGAGCTGCTTTAAATGCTGTAGAGGGGGATGTGGAAGGTATTAAAAATTCTTTTGCAGATGATTTGGCGACTAGCATTAAGAAAAAGGTAGCTGAACAAGTAAACCAAAAGTTAAGAGAACAAGGTTTATTAGCTGCCGATGCAGATGATATTCCTGTAGAAGAAATTACTAAAAATTTTGGTGTTGATCATTGGGTAAATGCTTTAAAGACAAAGGCTACTTTTAAAATAGATGGTGTTGCTGATGATGTTTTAAATAAGGTTTCATCACTTAAAGGAGGGTTTGATGCAAAAATAGAAAATCTTTCTGTCCCTCAAGAAGCTAAAGATGCTATTAAGGGTGAATTAAATGAACATACAGATCAAGTTTCTAAAGCAATTTTAAAAATTGAAGGTGCTGTTGATGAGAAAACTAAAAAAGCAATAGATGAAGCTTCTAAAAATCTTAAAGAATCTATGGAAGAATATAGGAATAAAGCTGAAGCTGCTCTTGTTGAGGGTTATGAAGAAACATTTAAAACACTCCATCAAAAGATAGAAGCAGGTAAACTACAATTAAATAATATACTTTCTCAAAGTCAAGGTGTTACAGATGAGGTGAAAAACCAAATGAAAGAGCTTGAAGATGGTATAGATTTTTTAGGTGACACATCTAAAAAAGTGTTAGGTCTTTTTGGTAAAGACACTAGTGAAGTAAATGATTTCTTAGCTTTGGGTGACGAAATAAAAACAAAAATGAGGAAAAATGTAGCTAAAGAATTAGAAGATCATTTAAATGAAGTAGAGGATCGAGTAGGGGATTTCCTAGAAGAAAAAACAGGTTCAATTTTAGATAGTTCAGGTAATCTTCTTTCTTCTCTTTCAGGTGTTGTAGGTTCTACAGTAGGTCTACCTTTCTCTATTGCTTCTAAATGGGCAGTAGGAAAATTTTTAAGTAATTCTTTTTATGAAGAAATTAAAAAAGATGGTGGAGATGCTGCAGTATTACACCAAAAAATGTTACAACAATCAATGCTACCACAAGAAGTAGATGATGACTTTAGAACTAAAGCTATGGATATTGTGAATGATAGTAAGCTCACAGTTGAGCAAAAAATTAAAAAATTGACTGATATGAAATATAGGTATGATGCAGAGGTTAGACCTATTATTGCTAGGGCTCTTTACCAACTCGGTAAAAGAGATGCTACTAATAAAGATATTGATGGCTACTTTAAACAAAAAGCAGAGTATCTTAAAAGGGGTTCTGAAGATGAAATTGATTTTTCTACTTTCTTTATCCGTATGGCTGATGATAATGATGTCTTGTCTGATGAAGAGAAAACAGAAAAATTACAAAACTTTTTAAAAAATAAAAAGAACAGTGGTCTTGTACCACTAGATCTTCTTATAGATTCACATATAAATAAAATGAGTCTTGTAACTAACTTAAAAAAATCTTTTAAGAATTTTAGAAATGGTGAGAACCTCAATGATATTATGGATACTATTACAGGTAAAAAACCCATAGACCTTGAGAGTTATGAACAATCTAAAAAAAATAAGATGTCAGAGATTAGTAAAAAAAAGAAAAAAAAGAAAAAATAATACTATAATAGGTGTAGTATCTTATCACTTACACTAACTACATAAGGACTTACACCATGAATAAATGGAAAGCCGATGAAAAAGAAGACCTCGAACTTCTCACCCATGCTATTGCTAACTGGCACCCCAACCTTATCGATATTCAACATGAAATCGCTATCGTCTTTAAAGACAAAGGCGGTAAAATCGGTGGCAAACATAGTTTAGGTAAATGCCTAAAAGCTCCAGGCATCCTCGCTGTTCTTGGGGATAAAGAATATCAATTCATTCTCGAAATCGGTTATGACCTTTGGACTGCTCTCGAAGATACTGATCGTCTTGCCCTTCTCGACCACTTACTTTGCCATATCACAGCTGAAGAGAACCAACAAAATGGTGAAATGAATTATGCTATGAGAACACCTGATGTTTCTTATTTCTCAGAAGAAATTGAAAGACATGGCAACTGGAAAAAAGAAATCTACGATGCCTTAGGTGAAAAAGAAGTTCAAGAAGAACAACAAAAGAAAGAAAAGCAAGCTAAAAAAGGTAAACAAACCTCTCTCTTTGATGAAGAAACAGAATAAATGGACTTTAAAGATAGCTTATATGTAATTTTTGAAAATTACGAATTTACTATATTCAAAAGAAAATCAAAACACCCAAGCTATCTTGTCTATATCCCTAAATATGATCTTAAAATTATATGCTCACATAAAATCTCTTTTAATCCTAAAGAAATTGAAAAAGCACTTACTAACCCTAATTACTTCTTTATTGAAAAAAATCTATACTATGTTGAGATATCAAATAAGTACCAATCTATCTCTAATTTCTTTTTTACAATAGGCGACTTAGAGAAATATATATTAGATAAAGTGAAGTTCTGTGAAGAGGACTTAATATAATATATGCCATAGCAATTATGCTATATAAACCCATAGGTATCTATTATGGCAAAAAGAACCCCTATCAGAAAGATCAGTCCTAAACAACATCTGATCGAAAGAATTATCACTCGTTTAACAGGTGGCAGAGCTTGTGTTAAATCAAGACCAAGTTTAAGAGAATCCGAAGCTTGGTTTAACGATTCAGCATATGGTTTAACTCGTAGAAGATTTTCAAATCCTATCGGTCCAACATGGAATAAAACATCTGATGATGCTGTTGATAGATCAGAACTTGCTCTACTTACTCCAGAGCAACAACAACTCATTTCTGATTATTACAAGCTAACTGATGATTTTTATAAACTAGCTAGAA
>JACCDO011837087.1_pt1 | contig 10120 bp, 3 predicted proteins | sample 7446101 | NCBI WGS metagenome assembly JACCDO01 (sample SAMN15323440, study PRJNA562643) | freshwater metagenome | isolation source: river surface water | place: USA:Blue River Watershed | collected 2017-08-16
CTGCCCTTTTTACCACTGCCCCTGGTGAAGCTCCTACGACAGCAACGACAAATGCAGGTGCAAACACATTTAGCTTTCCTAAAGGCCCTCGAGGTATTGAGACTGCTGCTGCACGTCGCGTCCTCGCTCGTTTAAGAGCATTTACAGATGTTTCTGTCTTCGATGGTGCTGCAATGAGTTCAACAGGTTCTGTTGGTGGGGGAGAGGGGCGGCTGGTTGAGCTCGATATATTCGGTTCAATTTGCAAGGCTACTGGCCTGCCACTTAGTGACGAGGAGCTGCTCATTCTTGCAGACGCCACTGATTTTCATCCACTCGCCAACCGAATACGTTGTGATGTTGTATTGGAAGCCATTTCTTTCAAAAACTCAACAACAGGTGCCATCGCTGGATCGGCCGAAAGCGACAAGAAGAAAACGAAAAAGTCACTCATGGATCAAGAACTCAGCAGCAGTGCAGCTTTTGCTCTGAAGCACTTGAAAGAACAAATATGGAACACTTGCAAGCGACTGAAGCGTACTGCAGATGAGTGGATCAATGATGTGAATTCTGTTTTCCGAGGCTTTGACAATGGTGGTGTAGGCTTTATTACTACCGATGATTTCACTATGGGCCTTGCACTTCTCAACGCACCTTGCAATGCTGACATTCTGCGTGATATTCCCAGCGTGCCGGAAGGTCCAGGCATGATATCTTATAAAGAAATTTTAGATGCTCTGCTTGTCCCACCTGTTTCTATGTTTGCCGGTAAAGATAAGGATAAAAACAAAGGTATGGGTCCTGCGCATTCATCCGGCTCAGGCAGAGCTGCCTCTCAAGAAAGCAAGACAGCTGATGTCAGCGATCGCAAGAATGGTGCTCCCAAAAAGAGTGAGAAGTTGACACAAGAAGACAAGGACAAAAAAGAGCGTGAGCTTGCAGTGAATATGCTAGTAACTGTTGTTCGGAAAAGTATTAAGACTTTCATTATTCGTGACAGTAGTCTTGAGGAAGCGTGGATGTGCTTAGTGAGAGCATTCCGCAGATTCGACCCAACGGAGTCCGGAAAAGTTGCCCCGCGCGACTTTTGCCTAGCTGTCAGTGTGCTGCTGGAAGGTGATGAAGTGCTTCTCACGGAGAGCCAATGGACAGACATCATAACATACTTCACTGATGCTGGCAACAGCAAGGATAAGAAAAAGAACGTAGACACTAGTCATGCGCTGGGTGCACCGGCAACCACGCAGCAGCTTGTAGATTACATGGAGTTCTGCCAAACCATACTGGATCCTAAGTCTTGTAAGGAGATGGCTTTGCAAGCTAGGTTAAGTGGTGGGCGTAAGGAAACAAACTCTAAGGAGTCCAAGGAGGTCAATACTAAATCGGCTGCTGTGAAGAAATAGGTTCTCGACAACAAAATATATTATGTGTATACATAAAGATTCGTTATCATATTCTAATAATGTCATAGTTGCGATTTATAAATCTCAGGCGCCCTTGTATAACATTTATATTTTGCATTAGATACCTCACAATTTATACACTAAGTACTTGCAATATTCTATCTACCCATGGTGGAATATTGCCCGGTTGCTGTTACTTCAGCTAGATATTTTAACTCTCGCTCCTTTTTGTCGATGTCTGCTTTCATGCGCGCAATAGTTTGTGCCAATCGAACTTGTTGCCTTTGAACTTTAACCTCTGTCTGGCAGCGAACAAGCTCTGCCTGCATGTCTTTAGCAGCACTTTTGCGCGCTTTTTCTTCTTGAGTTTTTCTGAACAAGTCAACAGGTTGAGCACTTGCTCCCATTATATCTTCATCTTTATTACCCAAAATTAGATATTTGTCATCCGGAACCCCAATTTGGCCCGTTGTCAATTTCTTTGATGGTCGTAACTTTAGCGTCAGATGATGATCTTTGGGAAATAACGGGAAACCATGAATATTTGTACCATGAGCATTTGGATTGAGAACAGGATCTCCATTAAGTTGCCGTGGCGTTGCATCACCAGCCAGGGGATCACGCGGTCTCGTCATTATATCCCTCAACGTCTTAAAATTTTCTCTGTATCTTTCTTCATGACTTTGAAGTTCGTTTACTGCTTTAACCTGAGAGGCTGTAAAGCTCTTATGACCATTTGAGAATGGGTTCCCATACTCTCCCCAGAGATCAACGACAGTGCCGTCCTTTCGGAGCTTCTTTTTGCCGATTTCCATTTTAGACTAATTACAGTAATTTCAATAAGCTATGAAAAGTTTGTGGAGATTAAATCTCAATGCTGCATTCAAGTCTGGTGCAATCCACCTTGTTTTTCGGCAAGTGCAAAACGCGTTGGGAACCCAAGGACCACTTCTTTCATACATCCTTTTTCCAGGAAACAGAATTACCGTTAACAATTAAAAGTTGTGTAAGCGTTTCGTGCGTTGTGATTGTTAGGTTGTATTAAGTTCACTGCTAGCGAGGTTGATTGAATACCATAAGAAGTTGACGAATTACTGGAGTGTTCCTTGCTCCTTCTCGACGTTAGAAAATGCCGTACGTTCAATCAGATGGCACTGTTATTGAAAAACGCAGCTTATTTCGATTAAGCATCATTCCTGAAATATTGTGGTCGGTCGTTGATTTCATTGCGATGTTCTTCGACACACTTATCAATCCCAATAAGGAATTGCCGAAGTCAAGTAGACAAGCGGCTGAAAATATGCGGAGATCTAATTTAAATTCGTCTACATTTCGTCCGCCGACAGGTAGCAATATTAAAACGTTACCTAAAGGTGGTTGTGGTCCTAAAGGCTGAGGTTAAGCCCTTTGCGGTCTTGAAAGGACTGCGAAGGGCAATAGGCAAATGCCAATTATTACTGTATATATTTCTTCTTTGATAAGCTGTAGCTAGCGTTTAAAGTTTTGAATCGCGTGGTTGTAATGACAAGCATCATTTCGTGTACTCTTTCTTTGAGAACTAAATGTGACGCTTCGACAAACCAAATTGAAATGACGCAGAGCGCTAGTTTTTTGTTAACGCTGACGAGTGCCACAATGCTTTTATAGAGCAACCACTCATCAGCTTAAACAATAGAGCAGGCCCTGTGTACGCTAAGCTCAGACATTCGGACTCACAAATTTTGTAATTGCTTTAATTTATACATGTTAACAAATAAAACATTTCACACTCTGCCTTTAAATTTGTACTCCCGAACATATTTTTCGTGTAGCTCAGCGTGCACAGCACGTGCCGCTTCGCCCAGTGGTGCGAGTGCTTGCTTTGTTTCCTTGTTAGCGGCACAACGATCGATCAGAGCAAACATTCCTGGCTGCAATGCTTCAAGCCTTTCCTTGGGAATGGAAAAGGTGCTGTTGCTCATTAGATCTAGCAGTATAGACAGTAACAAAGGGGCGTGCCTACCTGTTTCTTTTGCTTGTGATGCAGCAGCAAACACTCTGCATGCAGCGCTGATCGCCGCCATTATCTGTGATGCATATGGCCCAGCTGGAAAGTGAAGAAGAATATGCACACATTGTGAAACTGCGATGGCAAGTGGCCCGGCGCCTGTACCAAATCCATCCTGCGATGCCCCTAGAAGTAGAACTTCAGCAGCAGCTAATGTTTGAGAAACGAGTTCACACACAACGGGTGTTGGTTGCTGCAGCTGGCACCATAGCATAGCTTGTGTTGATAGTTGTGAGACAAGTCCAACCCCTGCTGGAGTCCATGAGGCGACTGCACGTTCAGTCTCATCGTCATCCTTGCCATCGGCTGCCTTGCTTACAACCAATCTTTGTTTTTTGGAAGCAGAAGCACTGCGTTCCATGCCTAGAACCCTACGAAGGAAGAACGCGGCCTCTCGGAAAAAGGTCAATGTATGATTTTTGGTAATAACCTCATAGCTAGGGTGTTGCGATGGGCGCGGCAAGCGCGAAGGGGAGTGTATCAGTAATTGTTGGGCCAAGCCAATAATTCCCGTGCCGATGTGGCGCGCGTGCAAAGTTACTGCTTCCATAAACGCGCTGCTCATGCGAAGACTTAGTAATGGCTGTTCTTGTACTTTTGTAGCCAAATGTGAGCTTAACTTCATAACATGGTGCGAAGGAGCAGCTAGCAGTAGCCCTGACACTGCTAGCGAAATCACCGATTGACAGGGCAAGTGAGCTTCACTCTGAATAGCTCGCAGAGTGTCTATCAAATTTTGTAAGGATCGATCACAACCTTGCAAGTCTAGAGCCAAGCCTCGAAAACGCTGAGCATGCAACCACGTTCCCAACAAGTATAGCCAGGCCTCGCGAATTATCAATTCGTTTTCAGCTGCACTGGTCACAAGCGCAGCAGGTAGTGTCACGCCCGCCAACGGTGCTACAGTAGGATCAATGGCACTATTCTGCTTCGTCGATTGTATACGATAAATCGACTTGAGTATATCCGCCAGAACATACAGCGCTTCAGCAGGCAAAGTGCCAAGAGGTGCGGTGTAAAGAGGCTTGACCAAGTTCTCAAGCTCTTTCGAAACAATCGCTGCTGAGCCGGCAGCACTTTGTGTGCCCCAGTCCACAGCAGTAAGCGAAGCACATAAGACTCCATAAATTGTGCGCATATTGCGCAGACGAGTGTGCTGCACCTCTGTGAGAGCAGTTGCAGATGAGCTCTCTTGTATTGCGCTTTCAAACCAGACACGTAAAGACAAGAATATGTCTGAAATTTCTGCATTTACCGAAGAAGCGGATAAGGCATGAGCACCTGTTAGTAAACCTACCAAGCGCGCATCCAAAAGCATACACACTAAGTCGAGTGTTGGGTTATGCATCTGGGACTCCCTTGGGGATGAAGAGCATGCGAGCGCGATCATCGATTTCGCATTATTTTGATGCCATAATGCGTTTTGATCAATCGAAAGCATTGAATTGCATGCACGAACATGTCGAAGTAGTGATTCAGACAAAACAGCGGCTGATTCATTCACTTCTTTCATATCTGAAGCAGTGGAGTTGACTACCGTGTTGGCGGCTAAAGATAACGCTTCTACAAGCGCCCCTACTAATCCAGATACTTCCTCTGGTATAATTGTGCTAAGTACGTTTGCTTTATCCGACAGATCCGAAGGCAGTTGAGACAGGCAAAAATCAAGGCCCAGTCTGATAGCATTTATCGTTTCAAAGGCAGTACCTTTCGTACGGCGGCCTGTACTACGCCAGAATGCACCCAACCTTTGCGCGCCGATTTTTGCAGCAGCTCTCAATGCTGCACCTAGAAGTGGCGCATCTGCTACAAGCACGCGCAGCGTTTCTGAGCGGCATTCAGTGTCAGAAGGCAATAGATCGAAGTGAGAGTTAAGCAGCACCTCCGATAATGAAGTCACTAGAGCCTTGCTATCGATCTGTTGACCCAGGTGGCTCCAACAAGGCGCTTGTTGTACGAATAAACGCACAACTGGTATGAGGATATCCTTCATATTAATTGCATGCGTCCGGTAACTCTGGCAAGCACAAACCAATGTATCGACAACTCGTTTAGATATTTCTATTCCATTTGGCAGTTCTGCAACGGCACCTAGTCTCTCCGCTGCGATAGCAGTGAAATTCGACACAGCTAATAAAGCTGACGCAGCGCATAATACAGACTCTGCATTTTGCTGCTGAACTTTATCCAAATAGTTTGTCAAACCAGCAAGAGGCTCAAGAATAGACATATTCGATGCGAGCTTTGAGCATACCAAAATAGCTAGTGGTGTCCACGCTCCTGTCGCCACATCTGCGGGAGACAGTTGAGCGATTGCCGATGCACTGACGCGCAGGATCGCAACAATAATTGTGTGAACATCAGCGATCCCTGTCATTGAAGAAGTGGAATATGCATTCGGAACCACCGATGCCTTCTTCTTGTTCTTTGCAGAAGGGAGAGTATCACTTGATACTGAATGCAAAGCGTCTAGCAGGGATATTACATACTCCAATATGCCGCGCAGAGGTCCGGGCTCAGGAGCGCTAAATGCGGCAGGCCCACGTACATTTTCAGAAGTTTTTTGTGCGGAAGTCAGCGGACGAAGTACCGGAGACAAAACACAGCCCAGGCTTGCTCGGGCGGAGTCGGCATCTTTGCCTTTCATAGCGGAGAAGTTAATACAACTCAAAGCCAGCATATCCCACACTTGATGCCTTTGCAAAGCAGGAATAGATGCAAAACAAGCCGTCAATTTCGACTGCGCGGCGTGGCCTCCTAGCAATCGACGCAAATTTCTATCGATTACAGTGCTGGGGCTCAGGCAGCTCAGGCGACAGAGATCTCGAGCCAAAATATCCATTCGAGAAAGATCTCCGTGAAGCTGTATGAGATGTAGAAATATATCTTCTTGAGCATGTTGAAGCGCCAAGGAATCATCAGCGAGAGTGGCATCTAATGCCGCAACTGTGTCATCTGGTATGTCTGTCAATGCTAATGCCCTATATAAGTGCTGCAGTGGCGAGGTTGGATTTTGCTTGAAGTCTTCAGCACTCCACTGGTCTTCCGTTTCTATATTTGATGATGTTAACAAGAATCGATGGTCTAATGACGTAAGCCGCTGAATGCAACAGAGTTCCAGCGCGACATGGGCATGGATTCTGCGTTCGGCTGCACTCTCGCCCTCGGAACTGGACTGCATATAAATCTGTAAAAGGGATATAGATCGATGCATTTGCTCACGAAACAGCCCTACATGAGCTTCCAAGCTGTCATGTGTCGGGAGACTGCTTTGTAGAGCGGATGCAAGGGCTTGCATGAGCTGCATGCGACAATAACTTTGATGTAGGTGCTCTGTTGCACCCACTTGGGGGGAGGTAACGACAGGTGATGCTCGCATTATCATCGCGTGTGTTACGCTGAGAAGTCTCATGATATGTTTTCTGCTAGTCACTGCATTGCTGACATATGACAGCAGCGCCCCCGTGTCCCCCGTGTCCAACAAATGGAGCATGCGAACTCTTTCATTGTCTTTCATCGCCTCTTTTGCTCCTACTCCCTCTTCTTGCTCATTTACCAGAGCGCTGGATATTGCTTTATCAAATGCTAGCTTATCTGACAAGGCAACACGTAACGATCCCAGGGAATACAAGTGGAGCAGAGTCGCAACACCGCCAATACGCGAATGCACTTTGTAACCAGAAATACCTGTTGAAACTGCAACACTAACAGGCATATCCAACGGAAGACAACTAAATTTTTCGATGCAGTCATAAAAACCAGAGTAGAATGATGGAGCATACGTCGATGCCGCGACACTGGCGGCTCCCGTATCAGCAGACAATTCTTCACCGCGGGACCTTTTCTTCCCTACATTACTCGTGTTCGTGGTGCTATATGCAGACTTATCCAGTGTATGTGACACCTGAAGAGCAGCAGAAGCTAGTTCTTCCACATCTTTGCAAATGTGCAAACCCAACGCAGCCTCTAGTAATCGACAAGCTTTAGATATGAGCAGCTTCCCCATGTCCGTGTCAGTAGCGGATTTCGGCTCCTTATTAACATCGTCAGATAATGGGCATGGTTGAATGCGCAGCAAGCAATCAAGGATCTGCAATGTTAGCTCAACTGCGCCGCTCTTTGCAAACATTAAGAAAGATTTCTTTTGATTAGCTTGGCGTTTTGACAACATTAACAATGCTTGCAGATACAAGTGCAGTAAGTGCACCAATCGAGCAAAAGTAGCTCCAGCAGGATCCCATGGATTATCGCTACAAATAGCATCCTTAACGATACATGCGATCGGTTTATATATGCTCAGGAGTTGCTCAAACCATTTGGTTATATCAGTTGATGTCATCCCAGTAGCACCTTCTAAATTCAATTGCAGATCTAAATTGCGCAGCGACACAAGCGCTAAGGTGCAGGAATTCACAGTCAAGCTATTGTGCGCATTCGAAGATTTGATAGCCGACTTATGCTCACTGTTCTTATTGGTGCTGTTGTAGGATTCTGCCGCGTGGTCAAGATGCTGCAAAGCGATGCACATGAAAGCTAACTCGAGCATTTCAAAAGAAATAAACGTCGAGCTCCCATCGGTGCCAGATGCCTCAAGTTTTACTAGCTCTGCAATAAGATCTTCACCTGATTGATTTAGTGGTTGTTGAGACGTTGATTGTGAATTCTGTCCTACCGTCGCAATGAACAAGTTCCATGATGTTGAAATCTGTTCACGGAGAGAAGTTAAAAAATAGGGGACTAGATTAACCCCAATATCTGGCACTAAAGAGGCTCTTACTATCTGAATTGCATTAATGTCCATTGGCGAATTGAGGAAGATGGATCCTGCGTTTGGATTTTGTGAAGTCACGCAGCTTGTGGCGATTTATTTAATTTGACTTTGCTTTCTCACCCTATAAATGTTATATTGTGCAACTGACTCAAAGTTCGGACAACAGTGTCACCAGTTCCTGAAGTTTTTTGTATCTGGAGCCCTCCCTTCGCTCTTGCGTGTTGACATGTCAAAAACGCAAAGGTGTGGGCCACGCTAAACCCTGTGGTATACGCAACCTCAAGCAAATCAATCATTTGATAACACGAATAGTACCCCTTGTATCAGGGCACTAGGAAGGCAGAGATTGTGGCAAACTTCAAATTAATTTCCTCGATAAGCTACTCCTTCTCCTTGCCATGTGGGTACGCAGTCGTAAGACTCTCTCAAACTTAACACTCCAGGCGCGCAAAATATCTTATTCTGCTGTTTGCTTTAATCGAGGTCAGCATGGTGGTGGCAAGAAACAAGGATTTAGTGTGGATCGTTCGGGATTACTCGGAGGAGGGAAAGGAATGCAGGAATTTCTGAACACGACCAGTTTAAAAGATAGCAAAGAAGCACTGTTTCGATTAGAAAACGGGCTTGAAGGCACGCCCGAAATATTTGATAATGCTAAGAGTGAAAATATTCATCCTAATAAAGAAGCAATGAGTGTATTGGGTGAGGACCTACAAACATATATAGGTGTACGCGGTCCCATCAGCGTTTATGACTACATGCTGCAATGCTCGAACCACTTTGTGCATGGATATTATCAAACCAGCTTATCAAAAATCGGTGCTCAAGGTGACTTCGTGACAGCGCCGGAAATGTCACAATTATTTGGCGAGATGGTGGGGATGTGGTGCCTTTCCCAATGGATGTCGTTGGGTAAACCTGAGCGAATATCTCTCGTCGAAATGGGACCCGGAAAAGGTACGCTTATGCAAGATATCTTAAATGTTGCCATTAAGTTTCCGCGATTCCATGCTGCACTTCATGTGCATATGGTGGAACTATCGGACAGCATGCGCTCAGTGCAGCGCGCTGCGCTCGGCTGTCCCGAACCCGCCCCCAAAACAGTGAAATCTAATCTTAAACAAACCGCGAATGCGGAAGAAATCTTGCAAGACGGCGCTACACCGCTGCAAAGTCGGGATGGAGTGCCTGTGAGTTGGCACTACGCCTTACAGCAAGTGCCAGAGGACAAAGAAGTACCAATTCTGGCTATCGGACAGGAATTTTTGGACGCTTTCCCTGTTCACCAATTTGTTTACGATGGCGGGGGATGGAAAGAAAAACTGGTGGATGTGTGCCGTAGTGCAGAGAGTAACTACCACTTCAGGTTCGTCCTGTCCCCCACGTCAACCCCGGCGACACGTGCACTCCTCGGAGCGGTGGGTGACAATAGCACCAGTGTGGGGCATCGCGAAGGGGATACTCTGGAAATATCGCCCATTGGACTAGCTACTTGCGAATCACTAGGTGCACGCATTTGTCGTACAGGAGGTGCGGCATTGTTCATCGATTATGGCGAAAATTACACTCAAGGAGATACTCTGCGAGGTTTCCGCAAACATCAATTAGTGAGTCCGCTTTCTATGCCTGGTGTGACAGATATCACCGCGGATGTAGACTTTTCGGCTTGTGCTCGTGCAGCAGCGAAACGGGGAGCTGTGGCGCTGGGAGCTATACCCCAAGGCGAGTTTCTGATTCGAATGGGAGTCGTGGACCGCGCTCAACAGCTCATTGAAGCCAATGCCACAAGTGATGATGACGCTCTACGCCTCTTGAAAAGCTTGAAGCGTTTAGTAGATGTAAATGACATGGGTATGCGCTTCAAAGTGCTGACTTTTATGGATCCACGCAGAGAACTGAACACGATTGGCTTTCCAGTAC
>JACCDO012293436.1_pt1 | contig 10120 bp, 4 predicted proteins | sample 7446101 | NCBI WGS metagenome assembly JACCDO01 (sample SAMN15323440, study PRJNA562643) | freshwater metagenome | isolation source: river surface water | place: USA:Blue River Watershed | collected 2017-08-16
CGCTGCCGCGAAGTTTTAGAAATATGCTTCCCTCCGGTGCAGAGCGTATCTTGTTTCCTATTCGTTATGAACCTACAGTCCGCGCTTGGGCAAAAAAGGCTGGTATAGAAGCAGAGGTTGCACTGGCAATTATCAGGCAGGAAAGTGTTTTTAATCCCAAAGCACAGTCAGTTGTGGGCGCTATGGGCTTGATGCAGCTCATGCCGCCAACAGCAAACCTTGAATTTAAGCGGTTAGGGCTTGATTATGTGAGCCCGCAAGAAAAGGGTAATTTAAAGGAAAAGCTGCGCGAAAATCGCAGTTTACTGACAGAGGATTTGAATATTATTATTGGAATTCATCACATTAAAAGTTTACTGGAGAAATATAAAAGTCCGGTTTTCGCTTTTTCTGCGTATAATGCCAGCCCTAGTGCGGCCCAACGCTGGATGACGAATATTCCAACGGGTGACCCTTTAGCCTTTATTGAAAGAATCCCCTATAAAGAGACAAGAGCCTACGTCAAGTTAGTCTTAAGAAATTATTTTTATTATAAGAGGTGGTATGGTTCACCCTCTGCTCCTCTTCCTCAACTAGAAGTCGTGGCATCGCAAATGTTAGAAACATTAAGGTCAAAGAGTGTGGCAAATACAAGATTGCCCCCGGGAACTAAAAGTGATGAATCGCCAATAAAGGTGATTTCTACCACGGAAGAATTGCAAAACTAAGTAGAATATCTAGTAATTACTGGTAGATACTGGATTTATATAAATAGGGGCTAAGATTTTTTTCAATCTAGCCGAAAGGCCTTTGGGGGAATTTTCCCTTTTAACCAGGGGTATTCATAGCTTGAAATTGCAGACTAAAATCTTAGTTCAAATCGTTGTTATCACAACTGTGGTGACAGGTGCTTCTGCTGTTTTAGAAGTTACAAAACAAGTGAGGTCAAATACAGAGCTTGAAGATCGATTTAGAGTGAGTCAAGTATCAGAGATGCTGCCGACTTTGGAAAATGCGATATGGAATTACGACAAAAACGCGTTGGATGTCATGATTCAGGCTTATATGAAATCCAGATGGGTTCGAAGGGTGGTTGTCTTTGATGAACGTGGACGGGTCCTTTCCGGTGCAGAAACCCAGGAGCCATCGGGCCAGATAAAATACATTAATGGTGACGCGGACTTTGTTAAGTCTCCGTCAGTCCCTTTTGTGGAAGCAAGTCGGCTTTCAGGTGGCACGATCGCACCCATTGAGGATTTAGGTAATAATATCAGAAGACTCAAAGCTTCACTTTGGCAACATGATGCTTTGAGTGGGAATACCATTTTTATTGGTAATGTCCTGATTGATTTCTCAAATAAGGAAGTGGTGCGACGTGCAACTGAGGTTATGTTAAGAATTTTGCTTAGCGGTCTGCTTTCATGTAGCGCTATGATCCTCCTTATCTATTTTACAACTAGGCGAGCCGTTTTAAATCCTGTTCGTGCTTTAGCGCGGGCGAGTGCACAGGTCGCCGGAGGCGACTTAGAAGAGAACGTTTCATTCTCTGCCGACGATGAATTCGGTGAATTAGCACGCAATCTCAATGCAGTCAGAGAACGCGTTCGTGATATTGATCGAAACATTGCGGATATAGTCGATCAAAGAACCAAAGAAGCCTTAGATCATGCCGGGCTGACCTACAGAACAAGTTATCGAATCGCTATTATAGGCCTTAAAATAACGGATTCTGAAGCCCTAACAATGGCTTTGGAACGTCAGATTACTGGCGAGAAAGTTGTTAAAGTTTTCGATCATATCGCTGATTTAAAGTCATTTCAGGAAGATGTGTCATTTGATTTAGCTTTTTTAAGCTCTGATCACAATCATTCGACGATGGTAGAAGGCATTAAGTTATTATCCAGTCTTGGATTGCCAGTCATTATTATTCGTAATGAGCTAAATGATACTGATTGCGCCCAAATTGCAATTCGTGAAGGAGCTCAGGATGTTTTACATGTCAAAGAAATTTCGTCAGTCAACCTATTAGATAAGATTGACTATAGCCTTAATCGACATTCTGTCGCGAGAGAGGCAGAACTTGCACGGGATGCGGCTGCGCATGCAAATGAAGCAAAATCTTCATTTTTGGCCATGATGAGTCATGAAATTCGTACGCCTATAAATGGCATTTTAGGAATGTGTCATATTCTTCTTGATAGCCAAGTAACCGAGGAACAAAAAGAGAACTTATCGGCAATTAAATATAGTGGTGAGAGTTTGCTTTCGATTATTAACGATGTACTTGATTTTTCAAAGATCGAGTCTGGTCGTCTTGGACTGGAAAATCATCAATTTGATCTCAATCTGATGTTAAAAGATTTCTCAAGGCTTCAGCATCTTTCAATCAAAGGTAAGCAGAAGATGTTTCACTTGGTTGGTGACGTTAATGAGGAGCTTTTTGTGCTTGGTGACGCTACCCGGATTCGGCAAGTCTTAACAAACTTGGTAGGCAATGCGCTGAAATTTACTGAAGTTGGTAATGTTTGGTTGAGGGTATCAAAATTATATCAACCAAATGGCGATGGGCTGTTCCGCTTCGAGGTCGAAGATGAAGGGGTAGGAATTTCCGATGCGCAAATGGCAAAGCTTTTTCAGCCATTTACTCAAGCAGATTCTAGTACGACTCGAAAGTTTGGGGGCACCGGACTTGGATTATCGATTAGCAAAAAGATGGTCGAACTAATGGGTGGACAAATTGGTGCCCAATCGGTTTTAGGTAAGGGTTCAATTTTTTGGTTTGAAATTCCGTTACCTCGAGTTCAGCTGAACAAGAATCAAACCACGCAGGATAAGGCTTCCCCTGCAATTAGTTCAGAAAAGAGTGTAGAGAAGGTAGGCAGTCTAAAGCTCGGCAAGGTTCTTATCGTGGAAGATAATCAAATTAACCAAAAAATCGCCATTCGATTTGTGGAAAAGTCTGGTTTTAGTGCCGAGGCTGTAGGGAGTGGGTCTGAGGCTTTAGTTGCTCTTACCAACGGTAATTATTCTCTCGTATTGATGGATTGCCAAATGCCTGAGATGGATGGCTATGAGACGACGCGACGAATAAGAGGGTCTACAAGCATAAATCATGATAGATTGCCCATTATTGCCTTAACCGCGAATGTTATGCAGGGAGATAGGGAAAAATGCCTTGCAGCAGGGATGGATGACTATCTATCGAAACCATTGGACTTGCAGGCATTGAAGGCGATGTTGGAGAAGTGGATTCATAAGGGGGGAGATCATGGTGGATCAAGACAAAATCCTTAATTTGGATACAATTATGATGTTAAAGAGTCTTGAGTCAAGTCCAGACGCTACAGACTTCCTTGATGATTTGATCAAGACCTATCTGACTGATGGCCCGTCAGCATTAACCGAGCTGGCCAAAGCAATTGAGGAAAAGAATCCAACCCAAGTTAGGCATTTTTCACACAAGCTTAAGGGGTCTTCCCGGAATTTGGGGGCCACAGTGGTGGGGGATTTATGTGCCGTGATAGAAGCAAATGCGATAAAGGGGGTCATTGCGACAGCTGAGGAACTCTCGGCAGTCGGGGCAGCATTCGATGATGCCAAGGTGGCACTTGAAGGTTGGATTGGGCGGGTTAAGTAATTACTTTTTCCTGTGAATTCATCTTTTATTGTTTTTTTTTTAATCATAGTATGAGGTGGATGCACTAAATAATTCAAAGGAAATTCCGAATCAAAATGGGATTCATTCTTTGAAAGATTAACTTAGTGGCACAACCTAAATACAAAATTTCATCTTTTCTTCGTAGTTCCCCTGGAGGTGATTACTACAAGGGCCGTGATATTACGGAAGGGCGTCCTTGTATAATTAAATATTCAACAGATCATTTAAAATTAAACCGTGAACATGAAATACTACAAGAGTTCGAGTCTGAACATCTTCTGAAATCACTTGCCATCGGGGACTGTATTGGCGAAGCAGGTGAAAGTGATGTTGTGCGTGGACTAATTTTGGAAGATATACTTCATGTTACTTTAGCAGATATTATCAAGGAAGGTGAGTTAAGTATAGAGGATAGCCTTATCTACGTTCGGGCAGTTGCACAAGCCCTAGCTGTGATACATGCTAAGGGTTATGCTCTCACAAATCTGAATCCGAATAGCATATGGGTTGAAGTTAAAACCAAAAAGGTCCTCATTTGTGATTTGGATTCCACATTACAAATGCAGTCTGGCGAGGTCAGGTATGCTCACCGCGACGTGCAGGCTCCTTTTATCGCGTATAGTGCACCTGAACAGACTGGGGGGTTAAATCGGACGGTTGATACTCGGTGTGATATCTACTCGCTTGGCGTGATCATGTACGAACTGCTAAGTGGGTCTTTGCCTTATTCAGCTGAGGATGAGCTTGGATCAGTTCATGCACATTTAGTTAAAACACCACTGCCATTGCAGATACGAGGGGGAACTAGTTACTCGGTACTTAGTTCAATTGTAGAGAAGATGCTGAGGAAAGAGCCTGAAAGTAGATATCAAACCATTTCGACAGTAATTCGTGACATTTCATTTTGCTTAGATAATGTTAGGAACTTGTCGGGTGTGACCTTTAAAGCTGGGGAGGGTGACGTATCGCCAATATTTCGACCTCCACAGGTAGTGGTTGGGCGATCTCTTGAATTAGACATACTGAAAGAAAGTTTCCTCGAAGTAGTCCAGGGTGGACGGAGTTTTGTTAGTATATATGGTCCATCCGGTAGTGGGAAGTCATCCCTCGTGCGTGAGCTCTATCCTGTCTTTATGAAAGAAGATTCTATTTTTATAGAGACAAAATTCGAGTTACAAAAGCGTGACATTCCTTTGCTGGCACTATCAGATGCACTGCAGTCAATAGTGACGCAGTTAGCGGGAGGGCGAAAAGGAAGGTTAAGTAGAATTGAACAAAGGCTGGCATTACTGAACCCAGCAGAAGTTTCGCGCATAATAAAATTAGTACCAGGAATATCAAAGTTGGCGCGGTTTAGCGGTAACCATGCAGCAGAGATTCCATCTAACTTCGACGATTTTGTGATAGCCATCAGCAGATTTCTGATGATGATAGCAGGTGAGGGAACGCCCCTAGTTATATTTCTTGATGATGTGCAGTGGAGTGACACCTTTAGTTTACAGGTTATTAAAAAGTTATTAATGAGCGAATCGTCTCGCTACTGCATAATTATTGGGGCATATCGTAGTGATGATGAAGCTGAAGGGGAAGTTCATAGCGCAGGTTATTTTGAGTTAACTAATTTAGTGAAGTGTACGGATATAAAACTCAGTCCGTTAAACAGTAATGATGTTCATAATATTTTAGTCGTCACATTTGGCAATACAGCAACTAACTTGGATGCTTTGACTCGATTTGTATTCACTAGAACTGAGGGTAACCCGCTATTTGTTGTTGAGTTGTTGAAGAGTTTGGTCTCGCAGGGGATCGTTGCTTTTGACTTTAAGGAAGGTCGGTGGCAATGGGATGAATCTAGTGTAACTTACTTTAAAGCTAGTGACACTCTCATTGATTTTATGTGCACAAAGATTAGGGGGCTATCTCATCCTGCTCAAGTATTGCTTAGGCAGGCGGCATGTATTGGTAATACATTTGAAATAAAACTTTTATTGGAAATCAGCGATTCAAGGCTTGAATGGGTTATCTCAGTTCTCCATGATGCTGAGAGACTCGGCTTAATTAGTAAACTTTCAGTGGATAATGGAGCCGACGCAGAGGTTTATGAATTTTATCATGATAAGGTCGTTGAGGCTCTTTATAAGTTGAATTCAAACTATGAGGTGGCATTAACGCATTTGCTTATTGCCAAAGCTCTGCGCCGTGATCTGGAAAAATCAAATGAGCTCGTTCTCGAGGTTGCTGCCCATTATAATAGGGCATTCCCCGTAGTACAAACTTCAGTTGATAAGCAGGATTTAGCTAGACTGAATCTAAAAGCTGCCCAGCAGGCTATTTCTTCGGGTAGTTTTAACACAGCGGTCATTTTTTGCGATTTTGGGCTTAAGTTCTTGGTAGAAGAACAGGGTGAAGACGTGGAAATTTTGCAGAGGAATCTGCAAGTAGAACGAGTAAGTGGGCTGATCTCTCAATCTAGATATGAGGAAGCGATTCAAGGTCTGTCTGGTTTAGATATGAATGTCTTACCTGCAGACCTAAGAGCGCATGTATTCGGACTTTATTCTACGATCTTTGCATTACAGGGTGAGTCTAGACGGGGGATTGAAGCAGGTGTTAAAGCCCTCAAAATTTTGGGCGTTAATATTCCGGATAAAATTGGGATTTTGAGCTTATCTTGGGCTAGGTTTAGACTTTGGATTAATATCAAGTTACATGGGATCGAATCCCTAAAGTCTAAAGAACCCATAACTCGGCCCCAAGTTCTGCTGATATTAAATTTAGTTGCACGATTGAATGCTATGTATTTGATACGAGGTGAGTTCAAAAAGTTTGGCTACGGTAGCATACTTCGTTTGCTAGTACATTTTAGGTATGGATATGACAGCAAGTTGCCCCGGGCGTTAGTTGGGTATGCCAATTTTCTCGCAACGTTTGCCGGTAAGTATCACGAGAGTAAAAAAATTGCTACCTTTGCAAACCAGCTTGCTGAACATGAAGGTGATATCTCACAGATGGCTGCAGCGGCCGGGTCATACGCGGTTTCTAGCCAAGGGTGGCATGAGCACTGGGATAGGATCGCCGATGGAGCTCTTGTGGGAGTACGATCGGGTTCAATGGGTGGAGATCCTATTACCGTAAGTGTTGCCGCGGCTTTTGGCTTACGCTGGACGCCGTTTCGGGGAGGTGATGACGCTCGAACGACTATGGAGCTATTTTGTCAGACGGCAGAAATGACAAAATCCATTGGTGTGATGGCTGTAACTAAAATGATGCGGCGTTATCAAAGTATGCTCAGTAATGAAACACCCAGTGACTATAGAAATAATTTTTTTGAGTCGTTAGAACTCGAAATTTCCAATCTCGAATCAGCGAATTGGGATTTTTATGCAATTACTCTGCGGGTCATGCGCATGGAGGCAAATTTTCATTTTGGCGAGATTAAAAATGTTTTAAAAGATTATGAATTTCTTCGTCAAAAAAAGGATTTTGTGCCTGTTAATATGGATTATGTGCTATGGGGTGTATACGGGCTATTAGCGATGTTTTATTTAGATTATAGTGCAAAGGGGCAAGCTAGAACGCAATTTAAAGCGAGTTACAGATGGTTTCATAAAGAAGTCTTAAGGTGGAGCCAATATAATCCGGTTAATTTTATGCATATTCAATACCTGTTAGAGGCAATCCACCATGCTTTCGAAGGACGAAACGATTTAGCAACAGCTTCATTTCTAGCAAGTGCAGAAAGTGCTAGAGAAAATCATTACGGATTTTATAGGGGGTTGGCACTTGAAGTCTATAGTAACCTCCTTAGGCGCCTAGGTAAATCAGAACTTGAAGCAGTGAACTTAGAGGAAGCTAGGAATGCATATGTGGGAGTCGGGGCGCACGGGAAAAGTGCAATGCTAAAGGCAGTGTCCCCAGCGACTGAAGGAGGAAAAGCTAACCCTTTAAATATAGAAGATGAGCAGCCTGTTGTTGCTAGTATGACGGATGCTGAATCAATCGGCTCTTTTGAGATAGAATCTCTATTAGAAGCAGTAACAGCGATATCATCAGAGTGGAATGCTGAAGGTGTGAAAGAAAAAATGCTGAGGTTCATACTTTCTGGTAGCGGCGCAAGTCGAGGAATTTTTGTCAGAACCGATGGTCAAGGCAAACTGTATATGGATGTTGGTATTGAATTAGGGCGTCGCATTCCAGCTATTGAGGGAGATAGTCAAGAATACTTCTCCTCTAGTATCGTGCGTTACGTGGTCGCAACGGGTGAGGTAGTAATTTTAAATAATTTAATTGGTAATATCGGATTTTCGGATAGTTATTTGACGACTTGCCCCGCAAAGTCGGTTTTATGTTTACCAGTTTTGGCAAGGGGACGTAGCTTTGGGGCTTTTTACCTCGAAAATTTGATTGAAAACACATATTTCTCCAGTGAAAGAGTTACGTTGTGCCGTTACCTTGCTTCAATGGCGGCGACAGCGATGGATAATGCTGCCTTATATGCGGAATTAGACCGCAAGATTTATAATCGAACCCAGGAAATAAGGAGCATACTTGAGAACATTAACCAGGGTATTCTCACTGTTTTACCAGAGTTAAAAATTGCGCCTGATTACTCAAAGGCTGTTGGCACGATTCTCAACTCTGATGAGATTGGTGAGTTAGATGCCTGGAATCTACTGTTTTCTAATACTTTGCTGAGTCAAGAACAGAAGGCGTTGCTCAGGGGGGTGTTAGATTTTGAGCAGGATTGTCCTGCATCACATATCGAAGTCTTAGCAGAGAAGCTACCAGATGAGTTGTTGGTTGAGGCGAAGGATGGGACTGTGTGTTTCGTGGAAGTCTCGTGGATTCCCCGAGTTGAGGGTGGCAAATTAGTTGCCATTTTAGTGACATTAAAAGACGTTACAAAGCAGAAAAAGCTGTTGCGGGACGAGTCAGTCAGTCAGCTGGTTTCCGGTATTGCCCATGAATTTAACAACCCCTTGTCGATTGTTCAGGGTAGTATCGATTCAATGGGTCGCCGCCTTCCCGAATTGGAAGATAGTCCTGTTTTTGTACGAATCCGAGGGCAGATGATTAGGGCCATTGACCGCGTGGTTGTTATCAATAAAACATTACTAGATTTGTCGCGTGCGCCAGAAGAGTATAGGCAACCATCGCAAAACAATTTGTCTAGTTTAGTTTTACAGTCAATTGGCTTGGGGCAAAAAGGATTATCCGGTACATGGGTTGTGGATATAGCGCCTGAAGTGGAGTCCCTGTTTGTACAGTGCAGTGACGCCGTATTTGTAAACATCTTAGGTATCGTCATTAGAAACGCGATGGAGGCCTCTGGTCATGCAGACGCCAGTACTTCAGTGCTTAAATTGAGTGCATCGAAGCAGCGAGGGTATGTTTCAATTGAGGTTGAAGATCACGGGGTTGGTGTCCCTATAGGTATCGAAAAGCGTATATTTTTCCCATTTTATACAAGTAAGCAGATCGGCAGTGGACTCGGGTTGAATTTATACCTCGCAGCGACATATGCGCAAAACGTAGGTGGCGCACTAAGTTTACGAAGTGCTCGAAACCCAACTATATTTAGCCTCGTTATCCCATTAGCTACTAGCCGTAGCGTCATAAATACTAATGCGTCTTTAATTGGGTAACAGCGTCCGACTGTGCTTCGGGTGCTGCTAACTGGCAGGCAGGGGTCGCTAGAACAGATTCATATATTTTTTTAACACACGGAAACTTATTTAAGTCGACGTTAAATCGTTTAGCATTATAGACTTGCGGTATGAGGCAGAGATCAGCAACTGTTACTGTCTCGCCGATAGAAAATAAACCCGTAAAATGTGGTGAAATAAGTTTTTCTACAACCTCTAGGCCCCTTTCAATAAAATGGTGCGCATGTTCACGCCTCTTAGCCTCATCGGGTTCAAAATACGCTAATAACGCCGGATTTTGAAGCGGTTGAATTCCAGAAGCTATGGTAAGCGCAATCTGTTTGGCGCGTAATTTTAGGATTCGGTCTTTGGGGTAGATGGACGGCGAAGGATAGACCTCTTCTAGCCAATCGATTATCGCCAAAGATTCGCCAAAATGTTGGCCATCGATTTCTATGCTAGGCAAGTAACCGCTGGGATTTATCGCAAGGTACGAGGGTGATTTATGTTCACCGGTCAGAATATTAATGGGCTTGGAAATGTAGGGGATATTTTTTAGGTGCAAACACCATCGTACGCGCCATGAGCATGATGAGCGCCAATAGTGATATAGGGTCAACGGCTTCATCAAAATTTCTCCTGGAGACCTTCTCCTTCAGGGGGAGTAGGAAAGGAGAAGCCCTTCGGCGAGAACCGACGCGAATGCGTCGGAACTGAAGTCTTCTCGGTGTTCGTTGAAGCCAAGATAGCATAAGAATAACCATCTTGGCGTTGCTGAATTTTACAGTACTTCGAGCTTATTCCTTGGGTTATGCTCTTGTCTTTGGTTTTGATATTA
>JACCDO010589699.1_pt1 | contig 10118 bp, 11 predicted proteins | sample 7446101 | NCBI WGS metagenome assembly JACCDO01 (sample SAMN15323440, study PRJNA562643) | freshwater metagenome | isolation source: river surface water | place: USA:Blue River Watershed | collected 2017-08-16
ATCGACCGTTTCTTCAGACTTTTCGACAACCACAAGTATGCATTCATCGACCCAGCCGAGCCACAAGAAGACCTAACCCGTTTTGTTGAGGTTGCGCCAGACGAGCCATTCATTTTGCACCCGGGCGAGTTTGTTCTTGGTTCGACCTATGAGTTCGTTAAGTTGCCTGACAACGTTGCCGCTCGACTAGAGGGCAAGAGCTCACTCGGTCGCCTAGGCCTAGTAACCCACTCAACCGCAGGTTTTGTTGACCCTGGCTTTAACGGTCACGTGACCCTAGAGCTTTCTAACATGGCAACTCTGCCAATCAAGCTTTGGCCAGGAATGAAGATCGGTCAGCTGTGCTTCTTCCAGCTGTCATCGCCATCTGAGACCCCATACGGTTCAGCAAAATATTTGAACCGATACCAGGGGCAGCGTGGCCCAACCGCATCACGCAGCTTTATGAACTTTCACCGCACGGATGTTGGCACCGCACCCCTAGAGGGCAACAACTAACCAATTTTTGAAGGGCTGCACATTTTGAAAAAAATCGCGAGCGGCTTCGCCGCTTTGGCACTTGGCCTTTCGGCCGTTCTTGGCATTGCGGCACCAGCCACGGCACACGCCGAACTGGTTGAGGCATCGCCGGCTGCCGACTCGGTTATCGGGGCGCTACCAGAATATGTTGACCTAACCTTTGGTGAAAACATCATGACCATCGATGGCTCCGAAGGCTCGAACATAATCACCGTGGTTGACTCAAACGGGGCCAAGGTCGACGACGAGACCATCGTGGTGAATGCGGCCGTGGTTTCGGTGGGAATCACGCCGGGCTTCGGCAATGGCAGCTACACCGTTACCTATCGGGTGGTTTCTGAAGACGGCCACCCGATTGAGGGTTCATACAAGTTTGAAGTTGGCGAAGCCGCACAAACCAATGTGATTGCGCCTGCTCCTTCGCCCAGCTCATCACACACCGATGATGAGCACGCTGCTCTAGAAGCGCAGTCGACCGCAAACACCTTGATCGCAATCGTTGCTGGCACAGTTTTGGTCGCAGCACTGGCATCAATAGTTTTGATTCTGCAGCGCCGCAAGAAGCAAGCCAGCTAAGGTTTTGCTTGTTCTACATTTCGTAGAGTAAACTAGTTTCTACGCAACGTAGAGGAGAAATTATGCGTCGTTCAACCCTGATTGCCTTGGCACTCGTGCCGGCTCTTTTTGCCCCTGTGAGCCCTGCTGCAATTGCTGCGCCTGCCCAGGTTGTGGTTACCGATGCGTGGGTTAAGGCATCTTCGTTTTCAGATCACGCTGGCGGAATGACCGGGGTCTTTATGAAGGTCACCAACAAAACCAAGCGGGCAATCACCTTGCTCGCCGGCACTAGCAGCACCGCCGCTATGGTCGAGACCCATCAGGTTGTTGACGGGGTAATGTCTAAGACTGCCCGCGGCATTAAAATCATGCCTGGCAAAACCGTGATTCTTGAACCAGGTGGGTTACACGTAATGCTTATGGGTCTCAAGAAAGCAATTCTGCCTGGCACCAAAGTTGATCTCACCCTTACTTTCGCGGGCGCTAAGCCAGTTGCACTCAAGACAATGATTGCCAAGACAGTTGCTGCCGGCGAAGAAACCTATCACCCGGGAATGAAGCACTAACCATGCTCACCCGTCGTCAGATTCTGCTTGGTGGCCTTGCGACAGCGGGAGCTAGCGGCGGCATTTTGACCGCGACGGGTGCGTCAGTCGCACAAGCCTATAAAGACGGGTTCGCAGCGGCCGAACTGGGGGCTCAGACAAGAGTGGCCAAACAGCGCTCTCGCTTCAACGGCAAACACCAGGCTGGCATAGAACAGCGAGCTCAAGCGCACGCCAACTTTATTGGTCTTGACCTAAAGCCGGGCACAACCAAAGATGACATGTTGCGTTGGATGGTTTTGTTGACGGACGACATCACCAGGCTGTGCAATGGAGAACCGGTTCTTGCCGACCCAGAACCAGATGTGATGATTGGTGCGGCAAACCTATCGGTCACTGTGGGTTTTGGCCCCGGGTTGTTTAAGAAGCTAGGGCTTGAATCAGAAATGCCAACGGGCTTTGCCGAATTGCCCAGCTTCAAGATTGATCAATTGCGTGACGAATTCACCGGTGGCGATGTTCTGATTCAGGTGGGTGCCGACGATCTTTTGATTTTGAGTCACGCCAGTCGAGCTCTGATTCGTGACAGTGAGAGTTTTGGTCAGGTGAAATGGCAGCAAGCCGGATTTACCAACGCCGTTGGAGTGAGCCCCGAGGGAAAAACTCAGCGAAACCTGATGGGTCAGGTAGATGGAACCGACAACCCAGAATTCGGAACGAGTGACTTTGCTCGACAAGTGTGGATAAACGCGGGGCCAGCCTGGGCAGTCGGAGGAACTCAATTGGTTCTGCGTCGAATTCAAATGAACCTAAACACCTGGGATGTGTTGGGTCGAACCGACAAAGAAGAAGTAATTGGTCGGCATCTTGATAGTGGTGCACCGTTAGGTCAGATGCACGAACGCGATCCCATCGACTTCAATGCAAAGAAAGAGAACGGTCTGCCGGTAATTCCGCCATTTGCTCACATTCGCCGAGCATCTGCAACCGGTCCTCAAGAACAGTTTTTTAGGCGCCCGTTTAACTACCAGGTTGTTGGGGCTACTGCCGGTTCAATTGATGCCGGTTTGCTCTGGACTGCCTATTCAGCTGACTTGAGCAAGCAGTATTTGCCAGTTCAGCAGCGGTTAGCGGACTTTGATTTGTTGAATAAGTGGACGACACCTATCGGATCTGCCGTATTCGCGATCGCGCGTGGTTTTGAACCTGGCGAAATTTTGGCCGAAGAGCTTTTTAGCTAGACAAAAATCGCGCGAGCAGAGCTCAGCGTGCCTGCATCGGTGTTGCGAAGAGCCTGCTTGTCGGCAGCGATCTCGCAGAGTCGATCAACCTCGGCAACGAGTGCCTTAGATGCCGCGAGCCTCGGGCTTATGGTTCGAACAAACCCAGCCAACTTTTTGAGGGCGTTGTGACTGCCTTGGATGTGTGCATGTTCGTGCCAAAGCACCGCTTCAAATTGTTCTTCGGTGAGAACTTCGCGAACCACTGAAGAAAGAACTATTTGCCTATTGCGAATAAAAGCCACGGGCACCGGCAAAGTGATTTCAAACACCTCGACACCCAAGAAGTTTTGAACCGGCCGAAGCGCACCATCAAAAAGGGGTGCCGTTTGCTTGGCTGCGGTAACCAGGGGTTCGATACGCAGGTTGATGACGGCCAGGCTAATGCCCGCTGCTGCCAGCAATAACCAGGGAGCAAAACTGACCCAAAAAGCCGACAACCAATTAGCACTTAGGGCAGCGTTTAATTCGAGAGCCAACCAAGTTTCAATCAATGACCAAACGGTTACGGCCAGCGCCGCCACTGCTGCTAGCCCAGCCGAAAGAAGGCTGGCAAACCAAATGGCTAATCCCAAGTTAGGAAATTTTAAAAAGAGCCTTCGGCTCGGAAGGAAAATTGGGGCAAGGGTGGTGACCAAAATCACCCATTCGAGGGCAATCGGAATAACTAACAGTGGAGCGGTCACGTTTCAAGGCTAGCGACAACTAGCCAAGTGAATCGCGCAATGCCTTGATTTGGGCTTTGCTCAATCCGCTTGCAAAGTGACTAAAGGCAAGTGCCGGGTTTCCGGCGTTTGTGACCAGGTTGAGCATTAGTGCGGCGGCATGCTGTTCACGCGTTTGGGCCGGACTAAAGAGCAGAGAGCGTCCGTCGCCTTGCTCGCGGGTGACTAGTTCTTTTTCGACGAGCCGCGAAAGAACGGTCAGCACTGTCGTCAAGGCCAGGTCGCCGTTGTTGCTAACGGTTTCAAGAATCTGCTGCGAGGTCAGCGCGGTTTTGGAATCCCAAAGGGTGTCGAGAACCAGCTGCTCAAGTTCGCCTTGCTGGCGACCACGCTTATTATTCATGTGGCCAATTCTACATGATGTCGAATTCGGGCTCTAGAGCTGCCTTGATCATTTGGCTCTAGATTTCGGCAAAGATGAACGCCGCAATAGCGGCAAAGGCAATCGCGCAAATCACATCCATGACCAAATTAAACTTGGCCGATTTGATGGTCTCGCTCAGCTTGACCGCCCCATAAACGATGACGGTTTGCCAAATAAGTGCGAAGCCGATGAAGATACCCGAAAGCATGCTCAATTGCAGCGGCACATTGGTTGCTGTGCCAATAAAGAGCGGAAAGAATGCCAAGTAAAACAGCAAAGGCTTGGGATTGGTGACGTTGCTAATTAGCCCCTGCAAGAACGGCGACGATTTTTTAACGCGAGCGGCTTCGCCGCTTTGGGGTGCAGAGGAATCGGCGGCTCGAGCAGAATGGCCAGCGAACCTGGCACTCGCTCGCCACGCGGCGCGAGCGGCCATGACAGCCAAATAGGCCATGTAGAGACCACCGAGAACCTTGAGTGTCAAGATTGCCGGTTCGAATTTCGAAACCACGAGGCCCACGCCCGAGATCATGAGCAGCGCTTGGCTGGTGTTGCCAAGATTGATTCCCCACAAAGCACGCATGCCGGCCTTGATGCCCTGCGAGTGCGAGATTCTCAGCAATACAAATGAGTCTGCGCCTGGCGACAAAATGATGATTGCCGAGGCAATTGTGAAAGTGAGCAGTTGCGAAAAGTCGAGCACCTAAATAGTCTGCCCTAACCTTGTCTTCGCACTGAATTAGGCATCAAGCACTGCTGGGCGTGGGTGCACGAGAAGCAACAGCAAAAGACCGACAACCACTATCACCATTAGGCCCCAGATGCCCCAGATCGTGTTGCCGTCTGAGCCCAAAATGGCATTGGCGGAGCTGATCGACAGGGCCCAAAAGGTTCCAGACAAGAACGAAATTGCTCGACCGGTGGTTTGATATAGACCAAAGACCTCGCCCTCGCGACCATGTGGTGTGAATCGCGAAACGAAGGTTCGGCTGGCTGCCTGAGCTGGCCCAACGAATAGGCAAAGCGCTAAACCGCCGATCCAATAGGTGATGGTGCCAGCACTGTAGAAGAAAAATACGCTCAATCCGGCAACGATCAAACCAATCAGTGAACCGATGATCACGCTGCGACTGCCAAGGACGTCGTCTAGGCGGCCACCCACAGCAGCACCAATCCCGGCAACAACGTTAGCTGCGATTCCAAACAGAATGATGTCGGTTTGGTCGAAACCAAAGGCGAGCGAACCCAGCACCGCACCAAAGGTGAACACGCCGGCAAGGCCATCACGATAGATGGCCGACGAGATCAAGAATTTGAAAGTTTCGGGAGCCTGAGCGCGAAGACTCTTCAGCTGGCCCCAAAGCAACGAGTATGACTTGAGAATGCTCTCTTTTGGCGCACCCTCGCGCTTGGCAATTTCAGGAACTCGCAACATTAGCGGAATCGAGAAAACTAAGGTCCAGATGGCACTGAACAAGAAGACGGCTCGAATGTTGATTGAATCTTCGGTGCCAATACCAAACCATGGCACGTCGGCCATGATGAAGCCAACCAGCGAGACCAACAGCAAAATGATGCCACCTGCATAACCAAGCCCCCAGGCATAGCCCGAAATGCGACCGATGTTGCGCTCGGTGGTAACCGACTTCAGCATGGCGTAGTAGTTGATGAAGGCTGATTCTTGAATCACGCTGCCCAGGCCATACAAGACCAAGCCAAACAAGAAGAACTCGGGCTTTGGTGCTACAAAAAAGCTCGCAACCATGATTGCAACCAGGATGTAGGTGTTTGCCATTAGCCAGAATTTGCGGCGGCCGCTGGTGTCTGAACGGCGCCCAAGAACGGGGGCAATCAAAGCAAGGATGATTCCGGCGATGGTTGTGGCAATGCCGATGGCAACATCTGGGTTTGAACCCTGAGCGGCAACCGCGCTTGCAAGATAGACCGGAAAAATGAAGGTCTGCATGATCGTGGGATAGGGCTGTTCGGCCCAGTCCCAAAGTGCCCATGCGAAGGTTCCGCGTCGTTTGTCTGCGAGGCGCTGCGCCTTCTTGCTTTCACCATTGAGAGTCATAACTACAAGTTAGTGGAGCGCTCGCAGTTATGACCTCAAGATAGTGAAGTGTTTACTAGTCGTTGCAGGTGCAGAGCTGCTCTTGAGGAACACCCTCGAGGGCTTCTTCAATGTGACCGCCACAGCCGGTCCAAGTAACTTTTGAGCATTCTGGGCATAGTGCTGGTGAGCACATGATGATTCCTTTCGGGGTTTAGTTGTTCTTTTTGCCAAATAGGCGAGCAAAGAAGCCGGGTTCTTTAGGGTCGTTAGCGTGACCCTGGCAGCGTGCCGACTTTGGAATGCCTCGCATCACCTGGTCAACGTGCTGGCCGCAACCCGACCAGCTGGCTTTGCCGCACTTGCGACAGGTGGTTTGTGAACACATGGGTTTATCTTTCTTCTAGCTTTTTACTGAACGATGTTTAAGCCGGTGACCGATGCCGCATCGGCTAGTGCGCCGGCATTCGTTAGCGTGCCGGTGAAGCCAAGCGATTTCATCTGGTCGATTGCTGCACCTGCGCGGTTGCCCGAGCGGCAATAGATCACATAGTTAGCGCCCTTGTCTAGCGTCTCTAGTTGGCTGTTGAAATCTGAGCCTTGAATGTCGAACAGCAGTGCTCCCTCTAGATAACCGGTTGAGGTCTCGGCCGGGGTGCGAACATCGATGACTGCAGCAACGGTGCTCATGTCGAGCGGTTCAGAAGTTGAGCAGGCCGAAAGCGAGCCAACCGCAAACATTGCGATGGTGGCAGCGATCAGCAGTTTGAAAAACTTAGACATTTAGTCTTCCTTTCGTATACCCCCTAGGGTATAGTAGAAATCACAAAATATGCAACTATTTGGGAGCGAAAATGCAGATCGAACCGACCGAACTTAAAAAAGCCCGTGACCGACTCGTGCGTGTGCAGGGGCAAATCGGCGGCATCGTGAAGATGCTCGACGAGGGTCGCGACTGCACCGAGCTCTTGAACCAGCTATCAGCTGCCAGCACCGCACTCACTCGCGCCGGATTCACAATAATTTCGACTGGCATGCGCCAGTGCGCAACAAACCCCGAGGGTGACCCCGAGCGCGTAGCTCTCGAAAAAGCGTTCATGTCGTTGGCCTAAGCATCTAAATAAAGAGGACATTGTGAAAGTAGTAATCATTGGTGGCGTTGCCGGCGGTATGTCGGCGGCGGCTCGACTGCGTCGACTAGATGAAACCGCAGAAATCACCGTTTATGAAATGAGTGAGCACGTTAGTTATGCAAACTGTGGATTGCCCTATTTTGTAAGCGACGTTATCTCGAAGCGCGAAAACCTATTGCTGCAAACACCAGAGGCGCTGTGGAATCGTTTTCGCATCAAAGCCAATGTTCGATCAATGGTCACCTCGATAAATCGATCATCAAAAACCGTATCGGTCAAAAACCTGGCCACTGGAGAAGTTTTCGAAGATAGCTACGACAAACTCGTGATCTCGACCGGCGCACGACCTCGACGCCTCGAAATTCCTGGAATTGAAAGAGCATTGTGGCTGCGCAATGTGACCGATGCAGATGCAGTTAAGGCTGCGCTTAAAGAGACTGAGAACAAGTCGGTAGCGATTCTTGGTGCCGGATTTATCGGAATCGAACTTGCTGAGAACATCGCCCACATGGGAATCGATGTCACCATCATTCAGCGCAGCAACAGCATCCTTGGGCAATTTGACCCAGAGATGGTGCAACCGCTGCACGAGAAGTTGCTGAAGCACGGCGTAAAAATTGAACTAAATGTTCAGGCGGCAAAAATCACCGCGAATCAGGTGGTGTTAACCGATGGCCGAAGAATCGATGCGGGCCTAGTTTTCACCGCAGCCGGTGTTGACCCCGACAACACTTTGGCACGTGAAGCTGGGCTCAAGATTGGTGAAACCGGTGGCCTTTGGGTCGACGACCAACAGCGCACCAGCGACCCTGATATTTTTGCTGCCGGCGATGCCGTTGAAAAGAACGGTGTTCTAACCGGTGAGCAAACTCTGATTCCGCTGGCCAACCTGGCAAACCGCCACGGTCGTTTGGTTGCCGATGTGATTGCAGGTCGCGAGGTGCGAGCGCACGCCGCTGTGGGCACAGTAATTTTGGGTGCCTTCGGCACCGCTGTAGGCATTACCGGTCTTAGCGAAAAGGCCGCGAAAAAGGCCGGCATCGCCCACCAGATTATTCACATTCACCCAAACAATCACGCCGGTTATTACCCGGGCTCAAAACGCTTGTCTATGAAGGTGTTGTTTGACCCGACCACTGGCAAAATTCTTGGCGCACAGGCCAACGGTGAAGATGGTGTTGATAAGCGCATCGACGTGATCGCAACCGCGATGCACGGGGGTCTGACTATTGATGACTTGATGGATCTTGAACTGGCCTATGCCCCACAGTTCGGTTCTGCTAAAGACGCGATTAACATCGCCGGTTATGTGGGCAATAATGCCTGGAACGGCACTACCCCGAGCCTGCAGTGGCACGAGCTAGAGGCAGCTCGGGCTGCCGGGGCCCAGGTGGTCGATGTTCGCTCGGGCGGCGAGCACGGGTTTGCCCACATTCCGGGCACGCTAAATATTCCGGTTGAACAGCTGCGTGACCGCCTCGACGAAATTCAAACCGAAGACGTAGTGGTTTATTGCCAGGTTGGTCAGCGCGGTCACATTGCAACTCAAATCTTGAAGGCCAATGGTGCAAATGTGCGCAACCTGGATGGCGGCTACCTAACCTGGGCAGCTGGCGAGAAGGCTCTGACTTACTAGTTAGTCGAATTACTAGCCAAAGTTCGGGGTCGCCGCAAGGCTAAAGCCGTCGCCCGAGATGGCAATTTCAACCAGTCTGGCGCGCTCGGCCGGGGTGTCGTTTGGCCAGTGAAAGACCACATAGTCTTTGCCGGTCGATGCTCGCAGAATCATGCCGTGGCCACCATTGCGCGCCCAGAACGGCTCGTCGCTTTGAACCCAAGGCCCCAGGATGTTGCCACTCGCCGACTTAGCCACACCCATCGCATAACCCGCTTCGCCGAATGCCGACCAGAGCATCAGCAGCTCGCCCGATTCGGTCTTCACCAAAAAGGCACCGTCGGTGAAGTGCGGGTCTTTGGCAAGGTTCAACTCGGGCTTAGGCTCGACCCCGGGTGGCAAGGTTAGCGGTTTGCTCCACTTGGCTGATTTCGAGGTGAATAGCAAGATCGGGTCGCCCACGCCCTCACTCAAATCAGGCGACAGTCTTCGCGCATACATCTCGCCATCCGCGATGCCGGGCGCACCACCGGGTATGCCTTCGGCGCCGCGACTGTAAACAATCCAAGGTTGGCCGTTGTCTACATACAGGGTGCCATCGAGGCAGGGCACATCGGTTGGGGTGACCGGGCAATCGCTGTGAGGCACAAACGGCCCAGTTGGTTCAGAGCTAACCAAAACCGCCGTGCCGCGCACCTTTGGGTTGGCCGTCGCGGTGGCAAACGTGGCCAACATATAAAAGCGCTCGCCATATTGGTGAACCTCGGGTGCCCAAAATTGGGTTTCGCCCCAGAACCCGGCAGGCGGCCTGAATGCCGCAATTGGGCCCTGCCAGTTTTCAAGATCGGTCGAGGTGTAGCAATCGAAGCCGGTGCCAGGCCCGCCCCAAACATTTTCGTCGGTGGTGCCAAACAACACGTAGGCGCCCGGTGTTGATTCGAGCACAAACGGGTCACGCATGCGAATCTGATCGATCTTCATTGACATGCTTCAAGGTTAGGTGTGGTTGGCCAGCAAGCCCAATAGCCCAGTGAATAGGAGCTATCGGGCTTGCCAAATCAAAACTTGAGTCGAGAAGGCTTAGATTTTGCTGAGAATTCTTGACAATGTCACACCCTCATGTGAAACTTGAGTCAACAAGGCTCAGGTATGAGCTGAGGGCACTAAAACATTGGGCCACAAGCCCACCACACAGAAACATTAGAAGGAGAAACACAATGGCACGTGCAGTAGGTATTGACCTAGGTACCACCAACAGCGCAGTTAGCGTTCTAGAGGGTGGCGAACCAACCGTTATCGCGAACGCCGAGGGCTTTCGCACCACTC
>JACCDO010902341.1_pt1 | contig 10118 bp, 4 predicted proteins | sample 7446101 | NCBI WGS metagenome assembly JACCDO01 (sample SAMN15323440, study PRJNA562643) | freshwater metagenome | isolation source: river surface water | place: USA:Blue River Watershed | collected 2017-08-16
AATCTAACCTTGTGAAAATGATCATCTCAGTCATGAAATCATATAATACGTTCATATTCACGGAAATAATCAACGATTTCAAACATCTTGATACAGTTTGGTTAACTAACCAAAATTTAGAAGGTGTATTAGACAAAATGTCTGTCATATATCTTATATATATATGTTATATATAACACAATTCAATCAATCGCACTACTGCATAACATTCGTTTTCAACGGGCCTTGTGACGAACCGTCAACGGCGGATGGACTCGAAATCAGTTTACAATGTTTTATAACATTGAAGTAGTACATTATTATCACTATCTTCTTCTTTAAGTGTAAGATATGAACCTCTAGATACAAATTAACTTTGTAAAGTAAACATACTTTTGATGAGTGTCACATTGGTTTTCATGTCGATTTCATTCCCACGAAAACGCAACCCTTTGATTCGATTGATCATACCTATTCGAGAAATTGCATTCCCTACTCGAGGAAGTAAATACACTTCTTTTCCGAATGTTACAGTCATATTAGTGTCGTTGGCATCTGGTATAGGTACTTCATTGGGATTAATACCCGAGTGTAATTTGACAATGGCATTTTTATTTGTTGCTAATACTTTGAATCCAGAGACAGCACGAAATGCGGTTATCAAGGCGCAAGGGCTAATGGTATCCACATTGACACCAGATGCTCTCGGATCAATTATTGGTCGTTCACCTGCGATTATTGGATTTGGATTGTCATGCAAGACAATAACATCTAGATGACCTTCTTTTCCTTCTTGAGGGTCAAACGAGCAATATACACACTCTCCTGGCAGTACCACTGTAAAAGAAGGTCTAGCCGCTTCAATTATAGCCCAATTCTTATCTGCACGACCCGTTTGGACTTTTATGGCAACAACATTTCCACTCTTGTTAATAAATTCAAATAAACCAGACATGGATGGACTCACTGCAGGATCATCTATACTACTACGCTCTCCTCGCGAAAGTTCAAATCTGCGAGGCGCTGTTTTTTCTGACTCAGTAAGATTTAATACTAAATTTGATGCTCCTGAGCCATTTGAGTCATTTTTTAACATATCAGATAGAGATTTTCTGTGGCTACCAGATCGAGACTTTAATCCATTTGTAAGAACAAGCTGAATTATGTTTTGTAAGGCACGTCCTGAACACTCGCCCCTGTAGCATTGAGTGCAAATTCTGATAGCATCATCTTCTTTGTTCATGTCACCAGTAAAAGCTTTGCTCGATTTCGTTACTGAATTTGAATTAGTTGGTCTAACCACGCAACACTCTTGACAGTAGCACATAGCGCAAGATCTGCAATGGTGGCGATGATTTGTTCCCAATCCGAACGGGGCATTGCAACTACGGCAACAAATGGAATCTTCGTTCTTTTCCCATAACGGACCGTAGCGTCCAGACACGTCTTCCGTTACTACAATTGCACCCCCGCTAAATACGCTTGCGACTTTACTCCACATTTTGACTTGAATGCGGGAAATAGGAGAGGGTTTCGTTTTTACAGACATTGTACATCCAAAAATTGACGCTCGTTATCAACTTGAGGCTTCAAAAAGGAGCCTTGGAAGATTCCTTTCACTATTACAAGTACTACATATTCTTTTTAGATCTAGCTAACGATATTATTGGCAAATATTAATTGTTTACAGATCGTAAAGTTTTAATTTTTAAATAAACTAATTTCCAAGGCGCAACGTTCCTCAAAATGTCGGACTTAGCAGCATTAGCGATGAAGAAAAGTCAAGCGAAACCCGAAGAGGGAAAAAGTAACGATTCAGATGTCGCTCATCGACAAGCGTTTGAGATAGCATTGCGTAAGCGCGTTCAAGAGATAGGTATTACTGAACCAGAATACTACTATATCGCAGAACGTAGCCTAAAGCATTCGTCATTGCCGGCGAATTGGATTGAAGCGTCTACAAACGATGGTTTTATTTATTACTTTAATCAAAGTAGTGGCGAGAGTATATGGACGCACCCGAAACTTCCTCAATATAAAGAGCAATATGAACGTGCGAAGCTCACAGATGCGCAGCAACGAGCTGTTCGGGAAGTTAATGCGTCTGGACTCCCAAATAAAGCGGAAGAAATGCAATCAGTAATAAAAGCATCTGAACCCAAAGACTCCAGAGACCACAATAGAAGTTTAGACAGTGTAAGTAGTCGTGGTCGCAGCAGGCGTCGCAGCCCTCGCTCCATCACTCCCCGCTCACATTCTCGCAGTGCGGACAGTCGCTCTTACTCTGGTAGTGGCAGTATCTCACGTAGCAGGAGTGGTAGTAGGAGTCGGAGCTGGAGTCGAAGTCGAAGCAGAAGCCCATCGGATCTAGATGGCAGTCACAGTCGAACTGCGGATTTAGAAGAGAGTAAAGACAGTAAACTTAGCATAGCAGGTGCCGGAATTTCTGCGGTAAGCTCCATTCAAGCACATGCAAAAGCAACAGAGCAATTAGAAGGGAATCAAATGGCTTGGGCGGTGAAAGAGCCCGATTTGCCACCATTGACTGCACGTGGGGCACCTTCACATGCATTGAAACCTTCTGGATCTGAGCCTACTTCACTGCCAGCCTTAACTGAAAAAGAGAATTCAGTAAATGCTGCAGGTCATAATCTCACATTGAAGGCTGTCAACCCCGATGCTCCTCCCATGGTGGGACCTGGGCATGCCTTGTCCCACTCTCAACCAAGTGCACAATCAAAAGAGCGCGAGAACGTAGAACCACCAATGACCGCCCGTGGCCTAGCATCTGATACAGCGCCACGAAAACCCGCCAAAGCACCTAAACCAATCAGAGACCATGACACCCACCCGCTGATAGAGGAGCATACCACTGGGCATACTCCCACTGAAAGCGAAAATGAGAAAACTATCGTAGAACAGAGTATACCCATGAAAAAAACACAATCGCACGATCAGGACAAAGATCTGAATGCTTTGCCTCATCCAACCATGCAAACGTTGACCGTAAGTACTATATCTACAGCATCTGCTGCAGTCGTTTTCCCAGTACCTACCAAAACTCAAGATCCTTATGATTTTGTATCCACGAGTCAAGATGTGCCAACACGAAGTTTATTGGCAGCAGGGGCAGGGGCAGAATTAGAAGGATTACCTGCATCCGATTACTGGCATCAAAAGCATGAACAAAAATCGCGGGAAATGTTACGTATGTCAGCAAATATGGCACAGATGGAAGAACAGTTAGTCGCTTCAGTTGAGAAAGAGAGTCGTCTATTAGGTGCTCAGTATTCTGAACAACAGCAAATGAAACATGCTGTACATATTTTGCAAAAAGCTATTTCGAAAACAAAAACATATTTGTTATCTCATTCGGTACCCTTGCCTGCATCTGACACAACCAACAATGTCACACCTTCTGACCAATTGGCAAATACTGTCACAGAAGCTGCAGCTTATATTCGTTTTATTTCAGATGAACATGCACAAAGTCATCGTGATGAGCGTGGATATCAACGCTCTTGGCAAGGTGTTAGCATTCGGCTCACAGAAGAACTGCAAAGTTGTTTTCCACCTACAGGACTCACTGAATTACCTTCACAAGAAAAGCAACGTCTCGTTAGCGACTTGGCGATGCGACTAGAGGCACTTGCGGGTATCATAACTACATTTGGGGAATATATTCCTGCTTCTCAACGCAGCTATTTACCACCACTTGTGAAACATATACGCCAGCAAGCACCTGGAAATACTATGGTACCATTAGAATTGCTTGTACAAAGCTTGCAAGAAGCAGGAATTACGGATAATTCCGTTAGATTTGGTGAAGGGAAACATCCGTTGGAGGCCCCCAAAGGAAGTCTGGAAGCTGGGGTAAAAGAAAAATTAGCACTGGTTGCGCCCTCTGAATTGAATGCGCTGCGTTTGCAACTGGAGGGGTCTCGCCAAGAAGCCATTAACTTACGAGAAAAGTTCCATGCTGCACGACTGACAATTGAAGAGGTCACAGCAAAATATGTCGCTGCAGAGCAACGACTAGAAGATTCCCGTCTGCGTGAAGAATCGGCATTAAACAAGTTCTCTCAAGTGGCTAAGCAACTGGAACAGGTCTTTGTACGAACTGAAAACATCCCTTCAAAAACACAACAAACGACTGCAGCTGTGAACCAAACGATACCACTCTCTGAAGTCAGCAGACTTATTGACCGTCTAACCACCATGCAATTTGAAATCTCCGCCACCGAACGGCGAGCTGTGGAAGCAGAGCGTAGATGTGAGCTGTTATTGACGGAATGTCGTAGCTTAAAAGATACTCAGATCCCTGCTTTAAAGGTAAAAAATGAACGTAAAAAGGCCAAAATCAGAGAAATTGCTGCCAAAATGCTTGAAATTGAAGCGATTAGCCGTTCCTATTACTCAGAATTACAATTATCTCTAAATGCAAATACTAAATATGAATCTGAATGTTCACAATTGAGAGTAAAATTGACTCATTTAGAAAAGGAAGCAGCACGACATGATAATAAAATTGTAGCAGATTCTTCACAGGTGCGAGGATTTGGCACTGTTGGTCGTATTGAGAGTAATGCAGATGGTCCAATTAATTCTAGCAACACTTTTAGTGTTGCCACTGCATTGATGCGTCAAAAAATGACAGACACAGAACAAGCGCTGATCAACGAGCAGCAGTCTTTGCGGGAAATGAAATTCATTTTTGAAGCTGAACAAGCAAGTAGTGCTAAGTTAAATAGTATTAATGAAGCTTTACGAATGCAAAATTCAGTGAAAAATCAAGAGATTCAAACACAAGCAGAACAATTACGTCAGAATGCTACTCAGATACGTGACCTACAAAACCATGTAAGCATTTTGCAAGCTTCAGAAAAAGCTCTTAAAGCCTTAGCAGTTGGATTGAATGACCAAATATGCCAAATGCAAGGAAATTTTCGTGTGTTCGGTAGAGTTCGTGGTCGTGCAGCTGACGAAGAAATTGTCCCAGCAGAGCGTTTGCATCAATTATGTAAATTTATAGACAATACTTCATTAGAGTGGGATCATGCTTCCTTTGAGCTTGATCGTGTGTTCACCCCTCAGGCCACCCAAGCACAGTTATTCGAAGAAGTGTTACCAGCTTTACGTGCAGTATTAAATGGAACACCTCTCACTGTGTTATGCTATGGACAGACTAATGCAGGGAAATCATTCACATTGCTTGGTCCTAGTGGAGATGCTGTAGATGAGAGAGAAAACCGCGGCATTGTCCCGAGATCTCTAGAAAGTTTATTTGAATTAGCCCAACGCGATGAAAAGGAGTCAGCATTTGCGATTCGTATGAGTATATTAGAAGTATTTAATGACCAAGTCATTGACCTGGTTCCTCGGGATGCGCCATTAAAACCAACTCCTGAATCCTTTCGACGTATCGAGCTAGATGTGCATGGCGGAGGAGGTAGCGCAGGCCAAGTAGTTATAGAAGGTCTAGCGCGATGGAACGTCGCTTCTTTGGACGAAGCATTAAATTTACTTGCCCGTGGACATGCTAACCGTCGTGCAGCATGCAATAACTCCATGGAACATTTACATCGCAGTCATCTGTTGATTAGGGTACACGTAGAAAGGACAGCATTAAATGGCCAGCTGATACATGGACTTCTGACGTTTGTCGACCTAGCTGGTAGTGAACGTATCAAAACTACAAACATAAGTGGACAACGATTGCGTGAAGTGCAAAATATTAACAAGAGTTTGACTTGTTTAGGGGATGTTCTCGTGAAAATTGCAAATGGTTCAAAAGGTGCTCTGTATCAGAATCACAAACTTACCCATGTCTTACAAAGTGCTATTAAACATGATGCGCGTGTTTATTTGTTTGTAAATTTGGCACCACATCCGGAATGCTCAACAGAAAGTGTTTGCTCATTGAATTTCGCGACTAAGTGTCGACGCTCAACGAGTAGTGCTGTGAGCAAAGAGCACAAGTGAACTTACAACGCGAATATTATAAATATTATACATTTATTCTTTAAGTCTAACAATGATAAATATGTAACGCTATTGGCAGATAATACAAGCAGTCATCTCATTTCAACACAAAAAATAAATCACGGGGCAACAGAGTGTGGGGACTTTCGTTGCGCGATGGAAAATTCCCGAAATGTATAGTGTAAAAAGAAGCGTTATAAGCTTCAAGCTTGGAATACGATGGCGATAAAGCTTGTAATTGTCATTGTGCTTATATGTGCGCTATGTACGCGGTCGTATGTTGTTGACTTGGACGAGGCCACACAATCTCAGATTGCCGATATCGTACGCGTGGCGCGAGAATCAAGCGGGAAAGAGTCTGAGAGTGTGGATGATTTAGTGCGCAAATACGAAATGATGAAAGCAGCTTTGCAATCGATTGTTGATCGAGATCAAAAACTAAGCGAAAAGGTAAACGTGCAAACGATACTGGCTAGTGTATCCCCTGATGGAACTTCAGAAACTTTAACATCATCATCTGATGCAAATGCAGAGGTTAATGTTGCTGTGCAGACCGATGCAACTGCGCCTAGTGTCATAGCTTCTGGTCTTCCTAAAAGCTGCGAATCGTTTATGGACTGTAATTCTTGTGTAGTTAATCGATGTGCCTGGTGCGTAATGGGACGTAAGTGCAGGCCGGATCGTGCGTGGGAATGCCAAGGCGAACACGATCACGTTGGTCTGGGAGGTGTGGGTACACATCAAGTTTGTCCAAGTTTAGAAGAGGAAGATCGAAAGCGCGCTGAACGAAAGCGACGAAAAGCAGAGGCCGCTCAAAAGTTAGAAGAGGAAATTGCCAAACATAAATCGTTATTGAAAGAAAAAGAACAAGCTGAAGCTTCGAATAAATCAGAAAGTGGTGAGAATCGCAAAGAAAAAGAGCCTTTTGACAAGATCGAGCGTTGGAATGAGCTGAAGCGCCGTAGTAATTTAGCTCTGGAAGGCTACGGAGCAAAGCACCCATACGAGACATTGGAAATCCCTAACACAGCATCCAGTGCAGACATTAAAAAGGCATATCGTAAACTTTCTGTCGCATTTCATCCTGATAAGAACACAGGTACAGAAGAATCCGAGATGGCATTACATGCTTTTAAAGATATTTCTGCAGCTTATGAACTGTTATCAGATCCAGAAAAACGTGCGATGTTTGATGATATCGGTTCTGATGAAAAACACGAATCTTTTGATACCCAAGAAGCATACGAAAGATATGGTCGTGCGAACAAGGATAACTTCTATCAAGGGCATAAGCACATCACACCACTGACGGAAAGCTTATGGGAACGACGTGTGGGCTCTGGCGATGAAGTCTGGCTTGTTGAGTTTTATGCACCATGGTGTAGTGCATGTCAAAATTTATTGCCAGTCTACAAAATGGTAGCAGATGAGCTAGCAGAAGATGCTGGAATTGAAGTTGGTGCAGTCAATTGTGTGACCCAGCCGAACATTTGTCAAGATTGGTTTGCTATTTCTGCTTATCCGACATTAATTGCATGCAATGATAAGCACGGCACAAGACAAGAATACCATGGAAGTAAAGATAAAGATAGTATTACTACATGGATTCGTGCTGTGACCCGTGAATGGCGCTGGTTATTTGCAACGTCCAACTTGATTGATATTCGAAATGAAACACATTTTAAGGAAACTGTATTAAATAGTACTCAATTTTGGGTCATTGCTTATATGGATGGAGTGGATTGCTCTGCTTGCAAAACAGCGAAAACAAATGCTATGCGATTATCTGCTTCTTTGCGTGGTTTCGATGATGTGCGTGTTGGTATAGTGAATTGCGAAGAAGAAGAAACGAAGTCACTCTGCTATGCTTCACAAGGACTGCCCAATCGGCCTCATGCCCCTGTTGTAAAAGCTTATCCTAGTGGAGCAAAGCCAGATAATAGTCGAGGTGAAGTTTTATATAATGCCAATGAATTAGAACCTCACATTGCTTTGGAGATTTTAGACCATACGCTACGTTTGGCACTGGCTGATCGGGTGACTGCTGGCACTGTTGGTGTTGCCAATGGGTTTGATGGCTTTGCTGCAGAAGAGAAAGAAAAGGAAAAGGAGAAGCCTCAACCTCCTCCACAACCCATGTGGAACGGGCCAGCGCGAAGAGAACCCCTGCCTTGGAACCTAGGTGGAGCCGGCGGGCCGGTTCGCAGACATGCGATTGGCGGTTAGATATAAGCTTTCGTCTTCCGTATTTTTTTCTAACCCTAACCCCTAATGCCTTTAATTCAGAATTCGGCGGGTGTTAAGTTCGTTGCACAAATAACTTAATAATAATGCAAATGTTGTTATATTACCCTTATCAACCCTAACACTTACACTAAACTACAGAAATAATAAAAGAAATGTGCATTATTTTATTTATTAGAGTTGAACACGCTGAGGAAGAGCAAAAAGATAGGTAAGAAAACCTAGTAGTGCTTCGAACGAGTAATAGTATTTATTGACCTTCCACTTTTTGGATTTTCTCCCTTGTGACAGGGATAAAAAGATGTTTATTCGATTTTAAGACATCTTATGTTACCCTTAGTTTCGCACCTGTTTTTGGAAGGAGATGGAGCGGGCTGGTAGCGTTTACAGACGATCTTCGAACGACATGCAATGGTGTCTAACCTTAGGTGCACGACGGACGAAGCGGGAAGCGGGAACTATTTTCGAGCCGCCCAACTTTGACGTTCTACGGCCCATAACCTTTGACGTTCTACGGCCCATATCACATCAAGAACCTAGTATTGGCGAACAAATACTTCTAACACTCGACGAAGCTTCGCGGAACAGGCATCTATTCACAGTCTCCACTGTAAGGACGTGATGACTCGCAAATGCAGCAGGTGGTGGATTCAGCTCGTGTGTTGTTACATTTGTGCACTCAGTTTTGCACGAGCACTACAGAGTTTGCAACAAGAAATGCTGTTGGTTGCTCACAGGAAAAGATGGAACAAAGCACATAACATTTCTAGAAGCTCTTCACAAACAGCGCAGCCTGCAGCGCTGCCGACGATGAAGCCCTCTCCACTGAGTGATAGGATTTGGAAAGCAGTGCATGAAATAACTAAATCAATAGATCATTTAGGTTCATTAAATATATCGATCGAGCCTGAGGTGACGCCTGAGTTCGTGCGTGCGGGAATCATGCCTCACGGATACAGGGGCAACCTTGATAGATTTCGCACGAGTTTTTCTTACTTATTGAATAATACAAATGCGAAAGTAGAGAAAAAAACAAAGGCAAATACAAAAAACGAGGAATCCGAATTCGGTAAGAAGCCGCTTACAGTGTGCGTCATAGGAGGAAGCATGACCTGGGGACCAAACATGACAGATCCTAAGAAAAGCATGGCTTGGCCCGCACAAACAGAGCTGCTCTTAGCAAATACCAAGCTTTTCAAGAATGTTTCTTTCATTAACATGGCAATTCCTGGGTGCCCAAGCACATGCCAAATCATGTCAATATCTAACTCGCTAAAGGGATGCGGCCCTAGCGTCGATCTGGCAATCGTTGACTTGGCTATCAATGATAAGTGAGTGAGAACAACAAAAGAACGAACGGCGACTGCATCGGTGTCGGTGAGCAAAAAAGACATGCCACATATCTTACATTATTCAAACTAGATTCTAGACATCTAACCCATCTAACCTTCTCGCCCCTCACTTTTTTTAGTCCAGCTCACCCCTTTTTAAAAGATTTAAATAATTCTTGCAGTACTGCTGGAGGCGAAGTACTCATGGATGTTTTAAAAGTAGCTTTGCCTAGTCATGTGCCAATATGGTACGTCGAAACTTTTGTGAATAAAAACAAGCGACACCCTGTGATTCATCAACCAAAAGATGTCTTATCGCTTTCCACACCGAATGAATGCCATGCAATCTCATCATGGATATCCAATGAAAATGTCAACTTATGCCCTTATGATGTTTCAGACAACTTTCATTGGCTTGGGGCCATAAAACGTGGAATTCCTGTACTATCCTATGCTGATATCGCCTGTCCAATTTGCCAAAATTCTACAAAATGTTCTCAAAGAAGTCACCGAAAGAGTGCTTTTTGGAATGCTTACCCGCATCCTGATAATACAACTCATCACTTCGTTGGTCGGATTGTG
>JACCDO011102749.1_pt1 | contig 10118 bp, 10 predicted proteins | sample 7446101 | NCBI WGS metagenome assembly JACCDO01 (sample SAMN15323440, study PRJNA562643) | freshwater metagenome | isolation source: river surface water | place: USA:Blue River Watershed | collected 2017-08-16
GCTCACTGGGCCCTCTCAAAACGCACTACGACGGCATCTCGCCCCTCCGAGCCCAGCGATGGCCAGAATCCGCACATGACCTACTCCGCCTCTCTATCATCCCTTAGCCAAATCCATAGCGAGCAAAGCACCGCCTTCGCTATTACTCTTATGGAGCACTTGGTTGTCCCCACCTTTGTGCTCAATGCCCATCAAGAGGTGCTGATTTGGAACAAAGCCTGCGAACGGCTGACCGGCATTCCCGCCCATGAGATTGTGGGCACTAAAGAACACTGGCGTGCTTTTTACGAACATCCCCGCCCTTGCTTGGCGGATTTATTGGCGCACAACGATTGGGCCACCATCGACCAGCTCTATACCACCCATGAAACACCGGGAGCACTCAGCAGCGGCGTCCACGCAGAAAACTGGTGCGTCATGCCCAAACGCGGGCAACGGCTTTATCTCGCTGTGGATGCTGGGCCGGTGTATGACGAGTCGGGCCAACTACTGGCCGTCATCGAAACGCTGCATGATTTAACCGAGAAAAAACTGGCGGAAATTCGCGTCCAAGAACAAGCCCATTTGCTGCAAAAACATTTTGAAGAACAACAGCGTGAGGCGGAGCTGGCACGCGCCATTCTTAACCACCAAACCCGTGGCGAATTATTGACCGCCTCGGGCATCAAGTATTTTGTTTCCCCAACCTGCCACTTCTCTGGGGATTTAATTCTCGCCGCCCGTTCTCCGACCGATAGGCTCTACACCATTCTGGCCGACGCGACCGGCCATGGCTTATCCGCCGCCGTCAGTGTGCTCCCCATCGTGCAAGAGTTTTACCGCATGGTGGAAATCGACATGCCCTTGTCGAGCATCGTAGAGTCCATCAACTTTTTGCTCACCAATTCGCTCCCCGTGGGCCGTTTTGTGGCCGCTGCCATTATTTCCATTGATGAAAAAGAACGGCGGGGCGAGGCTTGGGTTGGCGGCCTGCCCGATGTGCTGTTAGTGGATTCGTCCGGGCAATTACGGCAGCGTTTTAACTCTCGCAATTTACCCTTGGGCATCATGCGCTTGCCAGATATGGTGGGCAGCACCGATTCCTTTACATGGGATGAGACGCTGCACATGGTGGTGATGTCGGACGGCATTATCGAAGCCACCAACACATCGGGCGAATTGTTTGGCATGGAGCGAGTGCTCTCTTGTTTAGCGTCTAACCCCACTGGCACGATCACCACCGCCATTCAAACAGAGCTCACGCATTTCCTCGACGGCGCCCCCGCCCATGACGATATGTCTTTGCTCGTGATTGATTGCCCAGCCGCCCAAGCCGCCACCGCCCCCTAATGGCCTAGCCAAAAGCATATACAGGCACGCTGAGCGGCTTAGCACTCCTGTAGTATCATTCCGCCCCCTCGTGTATTCGTGTTAACCCATCATGTCTGCTGCGACTCGGTTTTGTTTGGTGCGCCACGGTGAAACGGCTTGGAATGTAGAAAAACGGCTACAAGGCCATGCCGATATTCCTTTGAATGCCACAGGTGAGGCCCAAGCCAAAGCCGCTGCCAAATTGCTAGCACAACAGCAGTTCGATGCTATTTACAGCAGCGATTTAAGCCGCGCCATGAATACCGCTCAGGCCGCAGCCCATTATCTGGGCCTGCCGGTGCAAGCAGAGCCGCAACTGCGGGAGCGCCACTGCGGCGTGTTCCAAGGCTTGCCCCAAGATGTGGCACGGGACAGCTACCAAGACGAATACGCCCGCTATCGACAACGGGACCCCGAATTCGTGATTCCCGGCGGGGAGAGTCTGGAACAGCTGTGCACGCGCATTTCCACCTGCTTAGAACGCTTGGCAGACCATCACGCCGGGGAAACGGTGCTGGTGGTGAGCCATGGTGGCGTGCTGGATATTGCCCACCGGCTGGCCACAGGCAAGCCCCTAGACCTTCAGCGGGACTTTGCGATTTCTAATGCCGCTCTGAATTGGATCGAGCGCGACGAGCAAGGCTGGAAATTGCTGGTTTGGGATCAAAAAGATCACCTGAATGACGCCCTGGACGAGCTGCCGGGCTAAAAAAACCGGCACATAAGCCGCATTAAGCACACTTTTTTTACCAATTTATGATCCAGGCTCCGGCGATCATGTCCGGCAGGCCCTGGTTTCGCGCTAGAATCCCGCCTCTTTTTCAGACCTGTTGGAGAGCTCATCATGTCTATGGCCGACCGTGACGGCTTTATCTGGTACGACGGAAAACTCGTTCCCTGGCGCGACGCCACTACCCATGTCCTGACCCACACCTTGCACTATGGCATGGGGGTATTTGAAGGCGTTCGTGCATATAACACAGTGGATGGCACTGCCATTTTCCGTCTGGACGAGCACACGGAACGCCTGATGAACTCCGCCCATATCTTCCAGATGAAGATGCCTTTCGATAAGGAAACCATCATGGAAGCCCACAAGGAAGTGGTGCGGGCCAACAAGTTGGAATCCTGCTACCTGCGTCCCATCGCCTTCTATGGTTCTGAAGCCATGGGTATCGCCGCCACCACCTTGTCGGTGCATGTGGCCGTGGCCGCTTGGCCCTGGGGCGCCTATCTGGGCGTGGAAGGCATGCAAAAGGGTATTCGCGTTAAGACCTCCAGCTTCACCCGTCACCACGTGAACATCAATATGTGCCGCTCCAAGTCCGTGGGCACCTACACCAACTCCATCCTGGCCCACCAAGAAGTGGCCCAAGACGGCTACGACGAAGCCATGCTGCTGGATGTGGATGGTTATGTGGCCGAAGGTGCAGGCGAAAACCTGTTCATCGTCAAGAACGGCAAGCTGTACACCCCGGACCTGACCTCCTGTCTGGAAGGCATTACCCGCGCCACCGTGCTGACTCTGGCTGCTGAGCTGGGCATTCCGGTGATCGAAAAGCGCATCACCCGCGACGAAGTGTATTGCGCCGACGAAGCCTTCTTCACCGGCACCGCCGCTGAAGTGACCCCGATCCGGGAACTGGACAACCGTCAAATCGGTATCGGCAGCCGTGGCCCGATCACCGAACGCATTCAGTCCATGTACTTTGATGTGGTGAATGGCCGCGTGCCCGCCCATCGCGACTGGCTGGCCTTCGTTTAAATTCCGAACCTGCAAAGGGGAAGGGTAGGCTCACGCCGCCCCTCCCCTTTGTTTCGTTGTTTGTGTCGTTATTTATTTCGTAATTCATTTGCGTTTTTCTGGAGTTTGAAATGGCTGACAACAAAGATACCGCCCGCGCCGTCGATGTCACCGCGCACGACCTGCCCCTGGCCTGCCCCCGTCCCGATAGCCCCCTGTGGGCACGCCACCCCCGCGTGTATCTGGATGTCACCAAATCCGGCCACGCCGATTGCCCCTACTGCGGCACCCGCTACACCCTCACCGGCGAACTGCCTAAGGGTCATCACTAATTTTGTGAGGAGTGAGGGGCGAGGAGTAAGGAGTTACACCGCCTTTGGGCAGCGCTTTGCTTACTGAAGCCCCTTACCCGCACTCTGTATAGACACCATGTCCCACGCCTCACCCCTCACCCCTCACCCCTCACGTATCTTAATCATCGCCCCGTCTTGGATTGGCGATACGGTGGCGGCGCAGCCTTTGTTTATGCGGCTGAAGGCGTATTACCCGCAGGCGCGGCTGGATGTGATGGCGCCGCCTTATGTGGCGGCGGTGTTGAAGCGTATGCCGGAGGTGAGCGGCATTCTCGATAACCCCTTCGGCCATGGTGCGCTGAATTTATCGGGGCGGCGGCGTTTAGGCAAAGACTTGGCCCAGCAGGGCTACGACGCGGTGTATGTACTGCCCAATTCCTTGAAATCGGCTTTGGTGCCCTTTTTTGCGGGCATTCCCCAGCGCGTGGGCTTTGTTGGGGAAATGCGCTGGGGTTTGCTCAATCACGCCCATCGGCTCGACAAAAACCGTCTGCCTTTGCAAGTGCAGCGCTACGCCCAGTTGGCGGAAGCCCCTGGAGCCCCCTTGCCCGAACCCCTGCCCCAACCACGCTTGCAGGTCAGTGCCGAGCAAACTCAAACCACTTTAGCGGCGCTGAATCTGGCCCCAGAACGGGCGCCGGTAATTTTTTGCCCCGGCGCGGAATACGGCCCGGCTAAGCAATGGCCTGCGGCCCATTTCGCCACCTTGGCCCAACGCTTGGCAGAACGAGGCTGGCCGGTGTGGCTGGTGGGCTCCAAGAAAGACGCCAAATTTGGCGACCAAATCGTGCAGGCCAGCGCCGGGGCAGCGCGCAATCTGTGCGGCGTCACCTCCCTGGATCAAGCCATCGACTTGATCGCGGGCGCGGCCTTTGTGGTGAGCAATGACTCGGGGTTGATGCACGTCACGGCGGCCTTAGATCGGCCCATGGTGGCGCTATTTGGCTCCAGTAGCCCTGGCTACACCCCACCCTTGTCAGACCACGCACAGGTTTTGTCTTTGGGTTTGTCATGCAGCCCGTGCTTTAAGCGAACCTGCCCATTGGGACATTTGCGTTGCTTACAAGACCTCAGCCCGGAGCAGGTGCTCCAGGCCATAGGCCGCCAGTTGTGGTCTTAATATCCCATGGCTAAGACCCCACGCCCTTTTTTCAGCACCCCGGAAGAAGCCGAAACGGCTTTCTACGAAGCCCTAGAACGGGTAGATCTGGACGCCATGATGGCTGTCTGGTCAGAAGATGATGATGTGGTCTGTGTCCATCCAGGCAGTCCGCGCTTAATCGGCCTGAGCGCCATACGCGAAGCTTGGGCACAGGTGTTCCACGGCGTAAAAGGACTGAGCATTCAGCGGGTTGGCCTGATTCAAAACCATGCTTTAATGCTGGCCGTGCACAGCGTCGTGCAATATATTGCCGTCGCGGGCGATACGCGTACCGTCCCCCCGGTCATTGCCACCAATGTGTGGCGCTTGGGTTCTGATGGTTGGCGTTTGCAGGCTCATCATGCCTCTGCGGCCCCACCCGCTCCGCCAGAATCTCAATTGCCAGAACCACGCATTCTGCATTAGGTACCGCGTCCTACGCGCTTGTCTCGGTTTTGCCCCCTCCCGCACAGGGAGCGTGATGTTGCTCTAGCCGCAAGCGCAGTACATTAGGACATTTCCCCCGACAGCAAACAGCGGTTAGAAAGGATTATCGTGACCCGTAAAGCCTATGTCGCTTGGAACTCTGCCCTGGACTTGGGCTTCCACGATATTGATGAACAACACCGTGGCCTCATTCAGCTCATTAACGATCTGTGGCAAACGCTCATGTCCCGGCAATCACGGGAAACCCACATCGGCATCGTGCAGCGTTTAGAGCACTACACCATCGAGCACTTCGCAGCGGAAGAGCAGATGATGGCTGACCACGGTTTTCCCGGCCTCATGGCTCACAAAAGCAGCCACCACTATTTCGCCACCCAAGTGGCCGCTGTGCGCCAACGTTTGGAACAAAACCAAAACGTGGGCCTGGACTTACTGCGCTTTTTGACCGACTGGCTGACCTATCACATCAGCGTGGTGGATCGCCAATACGCTGACTTTATTCGCGCCCAAGAAACCGGCCATCCGGGTGAAAATCCCGAATAGTCCCCAGCGCCAGCGTCTCAACACGAAAATCCGCTCCAGCACAGGAAATAGTTCGCCTCGCAGCACCTGAGACGCTTGGAACTTAGCCCATCTCCGGCTATCTTTTTAGCAGAGGATACGAAGATGAACGCCCTAGCCATCACCACCAGCTCGTACAGCAGCTACGCCGACTCCGCCAGCGCTCTGGTGAGTGGCCTGCGCACGGGTGCGGCAGCCTCTTCGGCCTCTTCAGGCACAGCGGACAACAAGGCCAACAAGCAAGCCAGCAGTGCCGAATCCCCCAGCACCGTTGTCCAGCTCACACCAGACGAGCAACGGCGCGTTGCCGAGTTGCAACAAATTGACCGGGATGTGCGCGCCCACGAGCAAGCGCACATGGCGGCAGGCCATGGCTTAGTCACCAGCGGCGCGTCCTATTCCTATACCTACGGCCCAGACGGGCGCCAATACGCCACCAGCGGCGAAGTCGGCATTGATACCTCTGCCGAGAAAAAAGCCCAAGACAACATCGACAAGGGCATGCAGATCCAGTCTGCGGCCTTAGCCCCGAAAGACCCCAGCGCCCAAGACTATCGCGTCGCGGCCAAGGGCGGGGAGCTGCAAGAAAAAGGCCGGGCCGATCTGGAAAAAGAACGTCGCCAAGCCCAAGCCAGCGCCCAAGCGCAACAACAAGTAGAACAACATTACGCCAGCGTCGGCGTAGCCAGCCAAAACAATCAAATCAGCGTTTACGCCTGATTGCCCCGCATCATCCCGGCCCGTAATACCCCTCATCTGCTTCAGGATTTATTCATAACTCCTTTGAGTTATTGAGTTTTTCCCGTTTTTACTGGACTTTTACCCCCCCCTTGCGTACACTTCCGCCTCCCTTGAACGGCGCTTGCCAGTGGTGCTCCCACCCTTGTCCAGCGCCGTTCCTGCATCCTGTTCAGACGTTGCAACGAGGAATTCAGACATGGTTTGTACCGACAAGTCCCCTTCCGAATTTCCGTCTTACGTCTTCCGCGCCCTGTTAGCGGGTGCTTTCAGTCTCTGTTACTAAGAAAGCCTATGCGCGGTCGTCTGTTCATCACTATTTCCGATACCACCCAGGTTCACCACCAAATTGCAGTGCGCCCTTCCGTGGGCAAGCTGTTGATTTTTCTCTTATCGGGCCACACCCTGCTGTTCATTCTCGGTTTTGCCGCCCTGGCATGGTTGGGCTGGGAGATCGACGCCCTGCGCTTCACCAAGCAGATGCTGTACAAGGAATACCGCATGGAGGCGGACGCCAAATCCCGCTTCCACAACGATGCCAAAAACGAAATGGAGCGCATCGAAGAAACCTTGCGCAAAAAGCGCGAAGAGCTGGGCATCATCAATGAAGTCACGAAAAGCGTGCCCGACAAGCCCGACAAGCCCGAAGTGCACGATAAGAAAAAGGCCTCACTCAATAACTCCAGCCTCTTTCATCACTTTCTGCCGGTGGGCTCCCCTACCCCCGGTGTTGTCATCGCCAGCGCTTTTGGTATGCGCTTCCATCCCGTGCAGCACCGCATGGCACCGCACAATGGCGTGGATTTTGAGGTTCCCGAGCGCACGCCGGTGTACGCAACCGCCGACGGCATGGTGGAAAGTGCCCAAGACTCGGGCGATGGCTATGGCACGGCGGTCATCATTCGCCATCCCTACAACTTCTTTACCCTCTACGCCCATCTCAGCAAGGCCCATGTGCGCCCCGGACAGATCGTGCGCAAGGGTGAGCTTATCGCCCGTTCGGGCAACACGGGCCTGTCCACGGGCCCGCATGTGCACTACGAAGTGCTGTATGACCGGGAGCCCCTCGATCCGGCCCCCTTCGTTCAATCAGAGACGGACCCCAGTTCTTTATTCCGTCGCAACAGGAGAATTCCATGGGCCTCTTTGGTGGCATACCGGCAGCCGTAGGTGAAAAAGCTGAAAAAACAGTGATTGCGCGGGGCACGCGCATTACCGGCCAAATCCACACCGACGCCCTACTGCTCATTGATGGCATCGTTGAGGGCGATATTGTCTCGTCCACTGAAGTCTCCATCGGGAACAATGGCCGCTTTAAAGGCACAGTTACCGCCAACCATCTCACCGTTAATGGCAGCCTGGAAGGGCAAGTCCGCTGCGACAAACTGGAAATTCTCAAGAGCGGTCTGGTGAAGGGCGACATCACCATCAAAGACCTGACCATTGAGCCGGGTGGCTGCTTCTATGGCCAAAGCCACGAAGCGGAATCCCTGCTGGTGACGGTGCAAGACGAGCCGAAAAAGCTACTCAAAGCCTAGCCTGAACAGCGCCCCATCCCACGGCTGCGCCCCCACCTCGGGGCGCATTTAAGGCACATTCTTCCTGCGGCTTTCACGTAAAATGCCGCCCTTTGCGTGGTCAGCCCACGCGGCCCCGCCTAAGCACTTAGGCCAGTTTTGCATATAGCCCCGGATTTCATCATGGCACGTCCGAAAAACGACACCTTCCTCCGCGCCCTGCTGCGCCAGCCCGTTGACTACACCCCCGTTTGGCTGATGCGCCAAGCAGGCCGTTATCTGCCCGAATACTGCGAAACTCGCAAACGCGCTGGCAGCTTCTTGCAACTGTGCAAAAACAAAGAACTGGCCACCGAAGTCACCCTGCAACCCCTGGCCCGTTACAACTTAGACGCGGCGATTCTGTTCTCGGACATCCTGACCGTGCCCGATGCCATGGGTCTGGGCCTGTATTTCTCCGAAGGCGAAGGCCCCAAGTTTGAGCGCCCCCTGAGTGAAGAATGGGCGATTCGCAATCTGGCGGTACCCGATCCCTTCGGCCCCCTGGGTTACGTCATGGATGCGGTGTCGGAAATTCGCAAAGCCCTGGATGGCTCCGTGCCCCTGATTGGTTTCACCGGCAGTCCCTTCACCCTGGCCTGCTACATGGTGGAAGGCGGTTCCTCCAGCGATTACCGCAAGATCAAGACCATGATGTATTCCCGGCCCGATCTGCTGCACCACATCCTGGACATCACCGCCCAATCCGTCACCGCTTACTTGAACGCGCAAATCGAATCCGGCGCTCAAGCCGTGATGATTTTCGACTCTTGGGGCGGCGTGCTGTCCCACGATGCCTACCAAGAATTCTCCCTGCACTACATGCGCCAGATTCTGTCCGGTCTGATTCGCGAACGGGACGGCGAAAAAGTGCCCGCCATCGTGTTCACCAAGGGCGGCGGTCTGTGGCTGGAATCCATCGCTGACAGCGGCTGTGATGCCGTGGGTTTGGATTGGACGGTCAACATCGGCCAAGCCCGCGCCCGCGTGGGCGACAAGGTGGCCCTGCAAGGCAATCTTGACCCGTCCATTTTGTTTGGCACCCCGGAAACCGTGGCCAGCGAAGCCAAAAAAGTGCTGGACGCCTACGGCCACGGCACCGGCCATGTGTTCAACCTGGGCCACGGTATTTCCCAATTCACCTCGCCGGACAACGTCACCACCCTGGTGAACACCGTCCACGAGCATAGCCGCCAGTACCACAAGTAAGGCCCAAGCCTCACACCAGCCGCTCCTGCGGGGGCGGCATTTTTTTGTCTGCACGGAAAGCCTCATGCCCATATTGCGCGTCGCCCTGGATGTTCCCCTGCCCGGTTTGCTCGACTACCGGGACGACAGCGCGCAAGCCAGCGACGTGGGCTATCGGGTGCGGGTGCCGTTTGGGCGGGGCTCTGGCGAAAAACTGGGCGTGATCTTTGCCGTGCAAGCCCACAGCGAGCTGCCGGAAGACAAAATCCGCCCGGCTCTGGCAGTACTGCGCGACATGCCGCCCTTGCCCAGCGACTGGCTGGACATGCTGCGCTTCTGCGCCCATTACTACCAACATCCCATCGGCGAGGCCGTGGCCTTTGCCTTGCCGCCACAACTGCGCCGCGCCGAAGCCCTGCCCGCGCCGGAATCTAATCCCCTGTGGCGCATTACCCCCGCCGGGGAAGCCGCCCGCGCCAGCCTGCGCCGCAATTCTGTGGCGCTGAAGATTCTGGACACGCTTCTGGCCCAAGGCCCGGTCAGCGAACAGGAGTTACGCGCCCTCTCCAGCGCCGTGCGCAAGCAACTACCCGAATGGCAGGCCCAAGGCTGGCTGGAACAAGTCGCCCCAGACCGCCAGCCCAGCCCTGGCCCGGCGCTCACGGACGAACAAAGCCAAGTACTGGAGCATTTGCTGGCGCGGCTAGGGCAATTCAGTAGCAATCTATTGCACGGGGTGACGGGCAGCGGCAAAACCGAGGTTTATCTGCGCCTCATCAGCGCCGTGCTGGATCGCGGCGAACAAGCCCTGATGCTGGTGCCGGAAATTGCCCTGACGCCGCAATTGGAAGGCCGGGTGCGCAGCCGCTTTCCCGGTGCCCACATCGTTAGCCTGCATAGCGGTCTGGCTGATGGCGCACGGGCGCGGGGCTTTTTAGCGGCGCAAGATGGCCGGGCGGACATTGTGCTGGGGACGCGCTTGGCGGTGTTCACGCCCATGCCGCGCCTGGGCGTGATTGTGGTGGACGAAGAACACGACC
>JACCDO012078658.1_pt1 | contig 10118 bp, 9 predicted proteins | sample 7446101 | NCBI WGS metagenome assembly JACCDO01 (sample SAMN15323440, study PRJNA562643) | freshwater metagenome | isolation source: river surface water | place: USA:Blue River Watershed | collected 2017-08-16
ATTATTGTCAACAACTTTTTGAAAATAATTTTTGTACTACTTTTGTTTCTGGTCCGGCGTACAGGAATCGAACCTATATTGACTGCTTAGAAGGCAGCTGTATTATCCATTATACTAACGCCAGAAATCCTTCTTTGTTTGTTATTTGACAATGTAATGTACTCTGCTCCTCAACCTGGGCTCGAACCAGGGACCAACGGATTAACAGTCCGGCACTCTACCAACTGAGCTATTGAGGAATAGAGTACACTACATAAGATTGGTGCCGGATGACGGGTTCGAACTGTCGACCTACCGCTTACAAGGCGGGTGCTCTACCACTGAGCTAATCCGGCTAATTGAATTATTCAATTATTTAGATAGTATTGTAACACCGAGATAATTTATTGTCAACTATCTCGGTGAATTCTTTCTATGAAAGCAATATTCTGCTGTGCTTTGGTACACCGCTCATCAAGTAGTCCATTTGGTCTGCAAGAATGCTACGGTTTTGTAGAATCATATTTTCAAAGTGATTAGGTTCGTAAGGAACATACAACAATTCGAGCTTGGCTTCTTTCAAAGTCTTAGCGCCCTTCTTTGCGTTACATTCTTTACAACTAGTAACAACGTTCATCCAACTGTTTTCGCCACCTTTACTCACTGGGTGAATATGGTCACGACTTAGATGGTTGTAGTTAGCAAAGTGACCACCGCAGTAAGCGCACACGTGCCGATCCCGACCGAACAATGTTCGGTTAGTCAATGCAACTTGTGCATGACGGAACGGGTTGAAGGCACGACCCTTAATAGCAATGATACTTGGTGTTTCTAGGTAACTTTGTGTACCGTCTTTTTGAAATCCACCACGATACTTACCAATCACATCACCCATACTCCATGCGACGGAGTCGGTTGCTTGATAACTGATAGCGTCATCTAGTGAAATCCACTGCCGGGGAGTCCCCGAAATATCTAATGCTAGAACTGGCATGCTTACTCCTTTTTTGATGTTCTACATCTTTATTTAGATCCTTTATTATACGACAAATACTATTATATGTCAATGTACTACTTTTGTTTCTTGGTGGCGTAAGCTGGACTCGAACCAGCAACACATGAATTTTCAGTCCACTGCTCTACCATTGGAGCTACTACGCCATATTGATTGGGGTGTCACACGGGGAACGATCCCGTACTACCAGTTTCACAGACTAGGGTGCGAACCTCTACACTAGTGACACCATAAATTGTTGGTGGAGCCCCGAGGATTCGAACCTCGACACCGTCCTTGACATGGAATGAATTAATTGCTGTATTGTATCCTAAAACAGGATCACTTTCTACGTGTGCTAACCATTACACTAAGGCTCCGTATTGTTGGCGGAAAGCAGAGGAGTCGAACCCCATCCCTTTGTCAGAGAACCGAGTTTTCAAGGCTCGTCGGCGGACCATCCCACCTGCATTACTTTCCATTGTTTGGAGGGTCGTACAAGATTCGAACTTGTGACAACTGGTTTCGAAGACCAGAACTCTTCCACTGAGCTAACGACCCGTAGTTAATTAGTTTGTTCTTTTAACCATTGTCCATAGTTAGGAACAAACTGGTAATCATGTCCGATATCAATCATAGTAGACTTGTCTAACAAGTCCCATAAACTATCATCGGGGATCCCCATAACTCTAACCTGTCTTCTACGACTAGTTACTACAGGGACTCCATGAAAAAAATAATCATTTGTTAGATATACCATGTCATCTACTTTATAAGGTACATCAGCATCTTTACCATCAAGCGACCAATACAACGGAACTCCACCGGATGATAAATTCAAATTAATAATCACGTAACCATTCTTATAAACTCGATTGATACCTGCGCTTGACTTAGAACTATACAATCCCATAGCGTCTCGGTGAATCATAGAGAATCCACCTGGTTCAATACTCACACAATGAATACTATTCAGTTTCTTGAATGGCAACGTTTTCTTGATCCACTTAACAATCTCTAAATCTTTGTATGGTTGTTTTACAGAAAAATTATAGTGATGATCCAATGTCTCATTTCTAAATGAAACTCCACCATACTTAGATGCATAATCTAATAATGGATGTGTCAACTGTGTTCTATCAATACCCATTAGTTGAACAAATTGCCAACTTGGGCGCTCACGTTTTACGTATACTGATTTACTGAAATCTTCTCCGGGCACAAATACATCACCGGTATCATAAACATCTGTAGGAACCATTTTCCATTTTTCGTTCAACTGACCCAATATAGGAATCGTTGTAACGTTGTTAGTGATAGGTATCGTATTAGGATAGATATAGTTATCATATTCGTGAATGAATAACTCACGGTCGAACTCTAAATTTAATTTAGAAAAGACTACAGTTTCAAATTGATTGCTCATAATTTTATTTATGAACATATACTTTAGTGTAGGTTTTTGAGAGGCTGACTATCTTTCTCAAGGACTCATCAGTTTGTCTCGATTGGGAGAGTTTAACAACCTCATACTGCTACTGGCGTGTCAGTCACAAGAATAGGGACCTAGCGTATGAGGGACTCAATCCCATCGTCTATCTCAAAACTTGAATGTGTGTTGTAGGATTCGAACCTACATCCGGAGGTTGTTACGCCTCATGTAATGACGCCCTAACATTTATACTAAACACACAAAACTCTATTATCCGTTGGATTGATCCATTAACAGTTTCTTGTACTTCATCAACGGATAATCAAATAACTTTTCGTATAGTCCTTGATTTGAACGTAACGAATCTTTACGATATCCTAATCCAATATAATACATTGCGTCCCAAGACCCAATAGTAGCATTATACTTACGAACCTTAGGATCTAACTCAGTTTGAACGAAATTATATACTTCTGACACAGACCAGTAATCATTTTTCCATAAACCATATTCAGTAGTTGATTTAGCCTGTGATTCAAATGTGTATCCATATTTTTCAGAATTTCTCTCAAACTCACTTAGGTTTTTTAAATTCTTGTTGTTAGTCAAACCCAATGTTTTAAACATAATATGATACAACTGATTTTGTATAAACCAGTCTGCTGTATCAATATTGTTTTCTCTAGTGTCTCCTGGTAAGCCTACAATAAAACTAAGCGATTGTAATACTTGACCCTTCCAAATATCGTGATACAATCTTGGAATATATTCTCTTGCATGTGAGCCACTCCATCCTTTACCGATAGACAGTGCAGATTCTCTATTCAACGATTCTATACCGTGAAAACAAGTTACTAACCCTGACTCTTGTAACATGTAAGGAACATCTTGAAACTTATCTAACAGGTCTGCTCTTAGATAGGCAGTGTAACTTATCTTGAACGGTAATGACATAACCATTTTATGCCATTCTGTCATTTTAATTACAGTGTCATTAAATGTATCACAAATTATGTAATACGATGTTGTGCCCCAGTTTTCATAGTTATACAAAAGTTCTTGTTTGATTAACTCGAAACTACGTAGATAATCTAACTTGCCTCTGCCTAACAATAAGTGACTACAGAATTTACATTTAAATATGCAGCCTCTACTTATTTCAAGTGGCAAAGTTTCGTTGGGTAATATACCATCACTTTTGTGAAAACGAAAGTCATCTATTTCTATATTGTATCTGTCGGTTAGAGGTTTAGAATACACCTTAAACATCTTACCAGTTTTATCATTGAACTCAATAGTGAAAGACGGTTCTTTCTCCTGTCTTATCACAAAGTTAGCTATGTCTGTGAAAATATCTTCACCATACTCAGTAACAGTAGCGTACACTTGGAATTCAGTAATAACTTTAGCTATGTACGTACTATAGCCTCCCAATACAATTTTAACTTCAGGAAATTCCTGAGAAACTGCCGAAATAGAATTCATTAGTGATGTTGGCATCACTCCGGAATCTACTATAAAGGTAGTGCTTATAGCAAGAATTTTAGTTTTATTATCAATAAACTTAAACAACAATTCTACCAATTCTTGTTCAGTAAAATGAGTAACATGGTCAATCACTTGAACAGAGTAATCTTGCTTCCTACAAGCATGTGCAATCTTATAAGCACCTATTGTCCTATAACAAACTCTCTGTTTAGGCAAGAGCGTTTTAAATTTCGAAGGTGACCCTATTCGTTCTTTGGGACCTGAGGTTAGAATTACAATATCCATATGGATATTTATTGTGAATAACACTAACCATATAATATGGTGCTCTATGACAGACTTGAACTGCCTTCTACGGACTACAAAACCGTTATTCTTCCACGTGAACTAATAGAGCATGATTGGCGATCCTGCGGGGAATCGAACCCCGATATCCGACTAGACAGGCCGGTATAATAACCACTATATGACAAGACCATGTTTGGTACCCAGTACAGGTTACGATCCTGTGTCTCACGATTATCAGTCGTGTGCTCTACCATTGAGCTAACCGGGTAAATTTGGTGGATGTAGCTAGATTCGAACTAGCGATAGGTACCGTATGAAGATACTGCATTACCACTTTGCTATACATCCAAATTCTTGGTGGACGATGCTGGGATCGAACCAGCGACCTTCACAATGTCAATGTGATATTCTACCGCTGAAATAATCGTCCAATAACAGGTTCTCTTTTTTCGTGCTACCATTACACCACAGTGAAGACCAACTCACTGCCAGGATTCGAACCTGGACCCTCTTTTTTCCAGAAAGATTATTAAAATTGCTGAAAAGAACCTAACGGTCTAAAATAACAGGATACCTCTTTACGAGTGCCTTTACCAATTTGGCTAATCACGCATGTGCGTAATACTGGAGTCGAACCAGTAAACTATCGTTTGATAGAGTTTGCTGTACGTATCCTAAAACTGGAATGTCGGGTGAGATTCGAACTCACGGATTTACGGATTTGCAATCCGTTGCATTGGACCACTCTGCCACCGACACATATATCTTGGTGCTCCTAGATGGATTCGAACCATCGACTTCTCCATACCAAAGAGATGTTTTACCATTACAAACTATGGGAGCATTGGCGCCACCGAAGAGATTCGAACTCCTGACTCCTTCGTTCGTAGCGAAGTACTCTAATCCACTGAGTTACGGCGGCATAAATTTCTGAGTCGCATTTCTTACACGGCATATACGCCCGTCCGTGATGTTACGGTTACACACTTACCTGCAGGACGCATGTGTAACTATCTTACATTTGGCACCCCCTGATGGACTCGAACCACCGAATGTCGGAATCAAAATCCGATGCCTTACCAACTTGGCGAAGAGGGTATATAAAACAGGATAGAATTTTACTGGTTAGATTAAAAGTCTAGAGTATAAATGTTGCTGTTACTATCCTAAAACTGGCGGGGAATATTGGAATCGAACCAATCAGTTAAGATTTGCGGTACATATTCTAATACAGAATACAGTGCTTCACCTTGAAGCGTATTCCCCATAACTTGGTGGAGACCGAGGGAGTTGAACCCTTCTAGTCAGCAATCTTGCAAGGATCACCCGTAGCCCGCTACTGTCCCCATATTGTTTGGCTCCGTGACCTGGGATCGAACCAGGCTCATTTCTGATTAACAGTCAGACGCCTACACCTTGCTTGCTCTCACGGAATAAATTGTTGGTGCGGGGTAAGGGAGTCGAACCCTTGACTAAACGTTGGCAACGTTTGATTTTACCGTTAAACTAACCACGCATGTTTGGCATCCTGTACGGGAATCGAACCCGTCTCTGCGACTTGAAAGGCCACTGTTCTTAACCGATAAACTAACAGGATATAATTGGTCTCCCTACGAGGATTTGAACCCCGACCGCCTGGCCCCAAACCAGGAACGCTTCCAGATTACGCTATAGAGAGATAATTCTTGGCAGGCGTACTTGGAGTCGAACCAAGGATAACGAGTTCAAAGCCCGGTGTGTTTCCGTTACACTATACGCCAACAAAATTGCTATTCATTAGCACCTAAGCAGTTCCCGTCAGAAGGAAAATGTATTGTTCGTCTTAGTATACTAATGAATAGCATCTTGCGATGCTATGCTAGAGCTATACCCTAGCCTGTAATTTTTCACTACACAAATGTAGCTTCATCCTACAGTCCGCCCATTCGATACATTTTGCGCTGTATTCCGGCTCTCGTTGCCTATTCACGCTTAGAGTTAATAACGAGCTTTCAGGACTAGCCTTACTTTCTTGTCAAACTCTTGTTGACTGAGATATCGTTGAACTTTATCTTCAATCAGTTTTTTTCTTTCTTCCTCAGTATAAGAATGATTCTTCAACCATTCTGTCCTGTCATTGTTAATCTTTTCTTTTATGTCCATATAAGCAAAAACCCCTGAGACTTTTTAGTTCCCAGGGGTTTCATAAAACTTGTTAGAGTGATACTTTAAGCGTATCCATCTCCTTCTATGAAACTCCCTGGTGTTCTTGGATCATTATACTCTGAGCCGCGAATACTAGGTTGTTGTTCTTTCCCCGCAAAGGCTGACACTGGCGTATGTGATAATGACCACATTGCTATGTTGTTCAGCGATTGACAGTTAAAGTTTTTCATAGTATTTTATTTAGTCCTGGTTTAAAAAATTGTGCTTTTTACGGCGTTTTTCTTTCATTTCTGATTCAATGTGTGAATTGTAGCAGACTTTTTATTATCTGTCAACCTTTCAAACATTGTTTCGGGTTAATCTGTTTACACACTGATTTCTCAGTGCATGTTGTGTAGTATATATCAGGTTCTTTTAGTTGTCAAATTTTTTTTGAACTTTGTTGCCCAAAAACAACAATGACTACTTTAGTTTCTGTTCTATAAACGAAGTTACTTCGTTTGTTTCATGTTGCCGTCTTGTCTCATGGTTCAACCCATTTTCGATAGCCCATTCATATATCAATGAACTGTTAGGATCGTACTCCGTTGGTTCCCATTCGCTAGTCAAGTAATCTTCATCACTAGTAATCTCAAACAATCCCAATGGGGTCTGAAAGTACCATGTCGTAGATGAGGAAATCACATGTCTACCCGGACCCAATACTGTCTTAAAGCCTTTGCTAGACAACACTAAACCCTTAGTAACCACATTATACATGTCTTTGACATTAAAAGCAATATGCTGGAATCCCGTTTTCTCATTGGATTCCATGACTAGGATCTGGTGATGAGGGTTCTCCTTTTTGCTTCTTAGAAAGACCGACTTGTCTTTGATGATATCTGAGATTAGAAATCCAATGTCAGCAAACTTCTTAATTGTAGCAGATAGGTTTTCTGTATAGATTGCAATATGCCCAATCCCGCATATCAATGAATCATCTACTATAGGAATCTGTCGATTGATCCTATTCTTTGTACCAAATGAATTAGTCGGGACTGATTGAACTTCGACTTCGTTCAATACATATCGAGAATCAAAAACATGTTTTATACCACTATCTACAAATTCTACACGTTCATTTGAATCTACAGTCACCCAATGAATTTCTGTTAGTCCTCTTAGACCGGGAGAAAGTTCTAAATGTGATCCGTTAAGTGCTGTAAACTTTGATGGTGTTTCTTGCATCAATCCAATGTCGGTCAAACATCCAGAATCAAATGAATCTTGCACTTCAAACACTATCTTGTAGATACCTACAACTTCCATCATTCTACCTTAATATTTAATGTATGTGCAATCTTATTAAACTTCTGTTGATTATTGATGATACGGTCTTTAAATTTCTGCGGACTAGAACCAGACGGAACCATTGCTAGTTTCTTTAGTCTTTCTTGTACTTCTGGTTGTTTGATTATCTCGTTAAAGATTTGATTAAACTCGTTTACTTTCTCAGTAGACATACCCTTAGGTCCTACAAAACCTAACCAACTCTCAAACTCGATACCAGGTACGCCCTGTTCAGCTAACGTGGGGACATTGGGATACAGTGGGGAGCGATTACTGCTTGCGATTCCTATCACATTCATCTTACCTGATTCAATGTGAGGGATGAATGGTAGCAAACTATTCAATGAAACGTCAACTGTTTTATTGAGCATATTGTTAACTACTTCTGAACTTCCTTTAAAAGGGACGTGTGTTAATGTAGTCTTAGCGTTCAAGTTAAACATTTCACCCAAGATATTCTGTGGTGTTGCGACACCTGGTGAACCATACGCTCTCACTGTACCTTTCTTGTTAGCTTCAATAAGTTCTTTAACTGTCTTAACTCCAGTATCACTATTGACAATAACAAAGAAGCCATGCCCACCCAGCAACATGATTGGACTAAAATCATTCAGTGGATCATATTTTGCTGCAGGATAAAAGTAAGTTGCTGTAACAAAAGTACTAGGTACTAAAGCGATAATTGATCCATCTGCTGGTGCTTTACTAACATAGTTAAATCCAATGATACCAGATGCACCCACTTTGTTTTCAACAACTGCAGGCTTACCCGTTACTTCTGTGTATTTTGTAGCGAACAGTCTTGCTAACACATCAGTATCTCCACCTGGTGGGTAGGGTACAATAATTGTAAGTTGGTTTGCAAATGACAATGAACTTAACATCATCAATAAAGTAAATAAAAGTTTTTTCATAGTTCCTCTGGTAAAATAAAATTCTGTTTGTCTGTGTAGAAAAGGTCTAACCCTTTCTGTGTTTTCTCTAAATCTACTGTTGTAGACTGATAGCCCGAACCAATCAGATTAGATAAACGTTGTACTGTCTTTGCAACACTATACCTGAACTCAGAATATTCATCTAATGAAACATTTAAAGGCTGTTGCTTAGAAATGATTTGACATAAACTAACACAATCATGTAATGCTTGTGCGCCACCTTGTGCCATGAATGGTAATGAAGCATGTGCTGAATCACCTAAGAACACAACATTACCTACATGCCAAGGTTTCTCTAAATGAACTTCTTCTACTGCTGTAAAATGTACATAGCTATCGTCATTCAACTCGTTGATTATATCACCCATCAACCCAGTAAAGCAAGAGAACTTTTCACGCATTATTCTAGGTTGATCCTTTTTGTCAATGTAAATCTTCTCAGGCTCTATCATTGATGCCCATATATACATATGTTCTTTACTCAATGGGATAATACCCATTCTACATCCTGCCCCAATCACTGTTACTTTTTCAGTGATTTCGGGTCTACGATTGTGAAGGCTGTGCCATAACCCATATCCAGTGTATGTTGATTCACTATCTTTGATTAGCTTTCTGCGAATAGGACTGTTAGTTCCATCACATGCTACAACAAGGTCGAATTTACTTTCAAAGCCATTAGTCAATCTAATAACATCGTCAGTTGAACCGGTCAGTGACTCAAGTTGAATAGTATTATCAAAGATAAATTTAACATCGTGTGCTACTGCTTCGTTGTATAGAATTGTTAATAGTTTTGTCCTATTGATTCCAACATATGCGTCATATTTAGGTTCTATGGGTTTGTAGTTAACTGTACCAAGAAAGTTTGAGTTGGTATCATAGAACTCAGTATTACCTGGCATTCTCTCACCCTGCGTTAGAACATAACCTAGTACGCCCAACTTGTCTAAGAACTTTAGTGCATTGCTATACAACAAGATGCCAGCGCCATCAGTAAACAACTCTTTTCTTTTTTCTACAACGGTTACGTCATAACCTAATTTAGACAAACCAATCGCAGTTGCACAGCCACCTATACCGCTGCCTTGTATTAATACTTTCATGCTTTATGAATTGAATCACTGTTACAATTTCTCAAAATCTCATCGGTTTCTTCAGTTCTGATACCAGTGATAATTAAGAAAGGTCTTGGCTTAAAGCTGAGATTAACAGATGCATGTGGCACATTTAATGTGTCAAATGTAGTGATAGCGCCCGCTTTCCAACGTGAGTACACTCCATTACCATATGTAATAATCTGTCCAGGCTCATAGTCTTGTAATGCAACCATGATTCTCAATACTTTAGTTGGGTCTGCTGGATTTCTATGCCACAACTTATCAATGTGTTGAATGAAACATTGTCCAGGCATTTGAATGTGCAATCTAGTTCTTAAACGTTTCATTTTCCAGAAGGTAGCTAAACTTTGAATTTCTTGTATCTCATACATAGCAGGTTCTGGGACGATTTGTGTGTAACCACCTTC
>JACCDO011971111.1_pt1 | contig 10115 bp, 5 predicted proteins | sample 7446101 | NCBI WGS metagenome assembly JACCDO01 (sample SAMN15323440, study PRJNA562643) | freshwater metagenome | isolation source: river surface water | place: USA:Blue River Watershed | collected 2017-08-16
AATTATTATTATAATATAACATATTATCTGGTAATAACATATCATCATTCCAATCAGGAACAACATCTTTACCTTTATAAATTGGCATCAATAAATCTTTGTATTTTTGACTAAGATAAATTGAAAAAATACCTATATCAGTAAATCTTGCTTGAAACATATTACTATGAGCATATGGTGAATTTATTAACTCTATATTATTATCATTTATTTCATCTATAGGTAATGTTTTTGCATAATTTAACCATTGTTTTGACCATTTTTTATTATTAATATTAATATTATTGGATCTATTTATAACAAATTTATGATATTTCTTATAATCTAAATTAACAATATAATCAAATGGTGTTTTCTTATCCATATTAAGTCTACCCCAATTTTTATATTTACTTAATATATCTTTTTCTATTTCATAATTACCTTTATTTTGTAGTCTTATTTTTAAAATAAAATGAGCTATATTATTACCATGCATATCTGTTTCATCGTAATTATGATTTTTCATAACATTATCTAATATATATTTAGCTATCTTATAATCACCCGTATTTATAGCTTGTTTATATGCTAGTACGAATATATGACTAGTGCTAATTGGACTATATTTATCCAATTCAATACCTCTTTTATCAACAATATATTTAATTAAATTAAAATCATCTTGTAAAACAATTGGAAAGGAAACGTCATAACCTGTATCATCAACATATTTTAATATATTATTATCTTGTTTTTCTAATGCATCAAGTAATTTTTCAGCATTTGTTTCTTTAAGTTTGGGATTTATAATTAAATTAAAATGATAAGGTTGATATAAATAAGATTTATAATTAAAATTAAATTTATTAATAATATTATTAATAACACTATATTTACCTTGAAGAAATAATAAATCTAAAGGGCTGATATGAGACGTTGAATAAGATTGATACAAAGAAATCCAATCTATATCATTATTTTCTATTAATTCTAAATATTCTTTATCATTTGGTGATAAAAGATGTAAGAAAGATAAACCTTTTCTATTTTTTTTATTAATATAATTTTTATATTTTTTTATAAAATAATCTAATATTTCATATTTTTTTTCTCTAGCAGCTAACATAAAACCATTTAATCCATCATTATTAAATTTATTAATAGGATGTTTATTTATTTGAAGACCTTTTAAATTATTAGTTAAAATTAAATAATGAAATAAATAATTACCATTCATCAATGGCTTATATATTTTGTATTTTTTTAATGCAGTTTTATTCTTAATATTACCTATTTTAATTAAATCAATATTCATAATAAAATAGTATAGAAAAAATATAATATATATTATATATGTCAACTAGTGAAATAACCTTAAATGTTATACTTGTAACAATAATTGTTCTTGTTGGATATATTATATTAAATAAATATAATAAAATTCAACCATTATTAGATAATTTTAAAAAATTATTAAATAAATACACGGAAAAAACTGAAACAACTACGAAAGCTGAAACAACTACGAAAGCTGAAACAACTACAAAAGCTGAAACAACTACGAAAACTGAAACATTTGAAATAAATACACAATTTAATACTCTTGGCGATGTTACTGGAAATATGATAGAATATTTAAAATATTCATGTCCTAAGTTAGATATTAATGAAATTAATAACTTGTTAATAGAAAATGGATTAAATAAAACTGCAAATACAATATTTAATGAACATAAATACATGCTTCCTCTTACATTTCTTGAAAATTTCGAGTTAGCTCCTATAACAAGTTTTTATTTATATAATACATTAGCTAATGCAACAGATAATGAATATAATAATATATTACGTTCATATATTATCTCTTCTAATTTATTAATTAAATTATATACTAATGAAAGACTTTCTATAGATTTAATTTATAAAATGAAATATGGAAATATTGACAAAATAGACATTGAATTTGATCCTGACTATAATACTAATGATGTAATAAATATTTATTTTAGAACATCCAAGAATAAAAACACATTAACAAAAAATGCAGAAAATATTCCTAAAAGTAATCTTCCTGAATTTAAAAAATGCTTTAATTCTAATAAATTATGTAAAAAAATAGAAAATATTAACAAAAATACTATAGAAAATTTAAGTAATCTCTTTAGAAATAATAAAAAAAATATATCTAAATATTTTAAATTACTTTTTGTTAAAAACTTATTTGATTTAAATAATTTATCTAACTATGGTTTAACAACTATTGCTAATCCTGTTAAATTACCAAATGATATTATTAAAGAAATTGAAGAATTAAGAAGTGAATTAAATAAGAGAGGATTGTATACAATTGATTATTTAGAAATTATGTAAATAATTAGAAAAATTGATATAAATATATTAAAATTATTAATATATTCATATTAATCCCAATGGAAAAAGACTTGGACGATGTTATATATGGTATTTCTAAATATAATAACACAACTGGTGTAATTTGTTATATGAATTCTATTATGGCTATTTTACAACAGACACCTATTTTTGCTGATTATATTTTAACAGCACAATTTAAAGATAAATTAATGAATTCTCATAATAATAATTTATCATTAAGCGATAGTATATTATTTCAATTTTATAATTTATTAAATATTAGTCATACATATGATAATTATAATATAAATCCAGACACATTCAGGACAACTATTACTAAAAAAAATAGTATGTGGGGTCAAAATCAACATCAAGATTCTCAGGAGTTTTTAACATTTTTACTAAATAGTATTGAAGACGAATTAGCTGAAAAAATAATGTTTGTTCCTGGAAGAATTATTGATATTAATAATAATCAAAATGAAATAAATTTAATAAATTTAATGGCTAATAATTGTTGGCAAAATTATCTTAAAAATGAATTTTCAATTATTAAAAATTTATTTGGTGGAATGTCTCATGTTGCTATCACATGTAGTTATTGTGGTAATAAATCTCATAATTTTGATTTTTTTCAAGTATTACAATTAAGTATTCCAAACAATGCTAATAATATTTATGATTGTTTGGATGAATTTATTAAAGAAGAAAAAATAGATGAACATAATATGATTAAATGTAATTTATGTGGTAGATTTAATAAATCAACAAAACAAACAAAATTATGTAAATTACCAAAAATACTTATAATTCAATTAAAACGTTTTCGTGTTAATAATTATGGTATTATTAACCAGAAAATAAATAATATGATTGAATATCCTATAAATTTAAATTTAAATAAATATAGTAATAATAATAGTAATAATAATAATAATTATAATTTATTTGCAGTGAATAATCATTATAATATTGGTCCTTTTAATTCTATTAATTTCGGTCATTATACTTCTCATGTTATTAATAGATTTGATAATAAATGGTATAAATTTGATGATTCTAAAAAATTAATAGAAATAAATAATAATGATGAAATTATTAATAAAAATGCATATATGCTATTTTATATTAATAATTTAGTTTAAATTTTTTATTATATAATATAATATATATACAATGATTTTAATTATTTTAATGTTTGTAATTATAACATTAGCAGTTATATTACTTATTAAAGAAAATAATTTAATTACACCAACTAAAACTACTCAAGTTACAAAACAAGAAAAACAAACATCAACATCTACACCTGAATTAACATCAACCACATCCACAACACCTATATTAACATCAGTTGCATCCACAACTACAATACCAACAACAACAACAACTACACCAACAACAACAACAACAACAACTACACCACCAACAACTACAACAACAACTACACCACCAACAACTACACCACCACCAACAACTACAACACCAGTAGCAGAAACTACAACAACCACAACTAGATTAACACCACCACAACCACCAGAACAAACAACAACTACTACAACAGTTTCAAATGATAGTCCTTTACCAGTAACTGTTGAGAATTATGATTTTACTGGAACACCTTTTGATGGAATTAAAATTACAAAAATTAAAAGATTATTACCATCTAAAGTATTGTCTTTTCCCGAAGGAAGTAATATAATTCATATTGGACCTGGACCTTCATCTCCAAATGCATCATTATTTCTAAATGACGATATGAAATTTTCATTAATTTCTATTATAATTCCACCAACCGTAACATCAATAGGTTCAAGTGCATTTAAAGAAGCTAGTCGTTTAACAAATATTACATTTATGAGCATTGTAGGATTTGAACCATCTGTATATAATATTAAAGAAATTGGAGAGTTTGCTTTTCAACGGTGTGTTGAATTAAAAAAAGTATTTTTACCTAAATCAATTCAAAATATTGGAATAGCTTGCTTCGCTAACTGTCATAATTTAAAAGAAATAATATTTGAAGATAATTCTGAAATAAAAACTATCCCTTCCAGTTTTGCATTATTAAATAATTTAACATATATTACAATACCTGGCAGTGTTACATCCATTGGAGCTTATGCATTTTCTCAAATTGAACTAGATAATGCAACACAAGAAAAAATCAGAGAGTCAAGAAATGGATCAACTATAAAAGAAATAATATTTATAGGAAACAAACCAACTATAGATCCAACTTCATTTTTTGGTATAAATGAACCACTTAAAATATATTATAATTTTGAAGCAACAAACTGGTCCGATGATATCATCAATATTGATTTCACAGGTCGGAAAACATATTCTATAAAACCAAAACCAATAGTCGCATTTATAAATAGTAATTATGATTATACAAGTGAAAATAATAATTATACACTAACAAAGATAAAAAGAATATTAGACAATGGCGAGGTATATTTCCCATCAAATATTAATATTATTCAAATAGGCAATGATTCAACTCCAATTATCAATAAAGATGATAATATTGCATCACGATTTAATAAAATTATTATCCCACAATCTGTTATAGTAATAGGTTCTAAGGCATTTCAAGAAATTGCTAATTTATCTAGTGTTGAATTTGAATCGCTATTATATAATACAACTTCAGTTCTTACTACTATTAATAAGTCTGCTTTTATGAATTGTAATAAATTAACAAATATTAGTATACCATATACAGTAACATCCCTTGGAGAAAATTGTTTTCAATTATGTTCTAACTTAAAAAATATTATGTTTTCACCAGGCAGTATTGTGAAAACGATACCAGATAGATTTGCATATTTATCAGGTTTAACAAGTGTTGTTATTCCTGATAGTGTAACTAGAATAGAAGAAAATGCATTTGCTCAAGTTGAATTAACCGTTGATGGAACAAGGCTCGTTCCTAATAAAGGCATATCAACAATTAAGGAAATAATATTTGAAGGAAATAAACCCAGTATGGATGAAACTTCATTTTATGGTATTAACGAACTTCAAATTTGTTATTATACAAATACAACAGGTTGGACTAACACAATTAGAAATAGAGATAATGATAAAGTAATTTATTTTATAACTCCACTTGAAATATTACCATTTAATAATAATAATTATACAACATCTCAAACACCCACTCCAACATTAACAGCTATTAATAATATATTACCATCTGGTATTATATATATACCATATTTTGCAAATATAAATACTATTGATGGTAACACATCTACTGACGTATGTAAAAGTATAATACAATTTGGAGAAGATTATAATTATAATATTACTATTCCACAAACAATTACATCTATTAATTCTTGTGCATTTAAAAATGCACTTGGATTAACTAGTATTAATTTTAAATCACCTAGTTATATTAGTAATATTGGTGAAAATGCATTTAATAATACAGGACTAGAAAATATTACTATTCCTAAATCAATAGTATCATTAGGCAAATTCTGTTTTGATTCATCTTCTAAATTAACAAACTTAACAATTGACATGCAAGATTCATACTTGGAACTTAAAGAAATTCCAGAACGTTTCGTATCACTTTCAAGATTAACAAATTTTACTGTTCCAAAAGGTGTTACTTCAATTGGTGAATATGCATTTGCTCAAACTGTTGGTAGTGGTGCCCAAACTACTAGTGTTACATCTACAATTAAATATATATATTTTAGATCTGATTTACCAAGTAAAATTCCATCTACTGCATTCACAGGTATTGATAATCTTCAGATTTATTATAATTATAATTCAACAGGATGGCCAGCAGGAGGCGCGGAAGGTTTATATATAACAGGTTCTAATGGCACTGCATATAAAGTCACACAAAAACCAGTCTTACTAATAGACCCAACTAATTATAGATATGTATTTGATAATACTACACCTAATCCTGATAACATAATATCTAAAAAATATAATATAATTATTAATGAAGTATTAAACACACTTTCAGGTACAGTACTTTTTGCATTTGAATATAATATAATCGAAATTGGTGATAGAAATAATCCTACTACTGCTTCTAATAGGAACCTAATAACGACACTTAACGGTAAATTTAATAATAGTGGAACAGCACTATTAAATCAAAAAATAGGTGAATTAATTATTCCATCTAGTGTAAGAAAAATAAATAATTATGCATTATATTATGGTACAATGCTAAGAAGTGTTTTATTTAATTCAAACTCGACTCTTACAGAAATAGGTATTGGTGCTTTTCAATATTGTATAACATTACCAACTATAACTATCCCTAGCACAGTCAGAGTAATAAATGATAGATGTTTTAAAGATTGTGATTTACTTACATCTATTACATTTGGTAATAATTCTAATCTTGAAACAATTTCATCCCAAGCATTTGCTTATAGTGGTTTAACAAAAATAACTATTCCAGCAAGTGTTACATCTATCGGTGATTATGCATTTGCAAATTATGTAGCAGAAGAAGGTCTTGGAACTGGACAAAATTTTAATATTAAAGATAAATCACTAGAAATAATATTCGAAGGTAATAAACCAACTATGGGTAAGCAAGTATTTAATTTAATTAAGGACCTTAATATTAAATATTATGACGGTGCAACAGGATGGAATACTGATATAGGTTATTTACCATTGACTGATGGAACAGATCCTACATCAACAGATCCTAAACTAAAATATAATTTAACATTAACTGTAGGTAAAGCATTGAGAGCACGCGCTATTCCTCGTGTTGCAGGATTTTCAAATAAAGAAAATTTTGGTCAAACATCATTGAATAAAACTCCATTAATGAAACAAATGACAAATTTTGGACTTTTATAAATTATCATTAAAAATAAATTGAGATATTTAAAAAATTTAAATATAAATTTTTTAAATCAATATTTAAATTTTTATAATATATTATATTATATATATGATTTTTGTAGTTTTTATGATTGCATTTGCAGTTAGTTTAATTGTTTATTTAATATTAAATAATAATATATTTTCAACAAGACCACATATAACATCAACATCCGCAGGTGAAATAACATCAACATCAACACAAGCTCCAATCACAGTAGTTGCATCAACCACACTTGCAGAAGTTACATCAACGCCAACAACCATGCCTGCATCAACATCAACACAAGCTCCAATCACAGTAGTTGCATCAACCACACTTGCAGAAGTTACATCAACACCCACACCCATGCCTGCATCAACCACTATTGCAGAAGTTACTTCAACACCAACAACCACACCCGCATCAACCACTATTGCAGAAGTTACTTCAACACCCACAACCACAACAGTAGAAGTTACTTTAACACCAACAACACTAGTAGAAGTTACAACAACACTTGCAGAAGTTACTTCAACACCAACAACAACAACACTTGCAGAAGTTACAACAACACCAACAACAACAACACTTGCAGAAGTTACAACAACACCAACAACAACACTTGCAGAAGTTACAACAACCACGCCCACATCAACAACACTTGCAGAAGTTACAACAACATCAACAACACTTGCAGAAGTTACAACAACATCAACAACAACAACACCAACAACAACAACATCAACAACAACAACACCAACAACAACATCAACAACAACAACACCAACAACAACATCAACAACACCAACAACAACAACAACAACACCAACAACAACATCGACAACACTTGCAGAAGTTACAACAACCAGTTCGCAGAACATAACTACAACCACTGGAATAATAACTACTACACCTATATTAACTTCTAGTGCATTATTAACATCAACTAGTACTACATCATATTCTGGTCCAGTAATATTACCAGTAACTATAACAAATGATGTTGTAACTCCAGAAAATTTAGGTATAAATACTGTTAATATAAATGGATTTACTAATAGTATAAATACAATTGAATATTTTGAAAGTATTGTTTCTTTACCAAATGCAAACCAATTTTATAATAAAATAGCAAAAACAAATCCAAGAACATTTTTAGAGGTCTTTTTACCAGGTGCATTTGCTGATACATCAGTTACATCAGGTGCTAATATAACAAATATTACTCAAAAATATATTCAACCAAGCAATGTAGCTGGAAATACATTTGATACTTTAATACAATCACCTGTACTATTAAATGCTTATATGATGATAGATGCGATGGGAGGAGAATATCAAGCATTTTCAGATGCAACTGTTATTGATATATATTATTTAATGGGAATTTATGAAATTGCATTATTTCAATATTATGATATTAATCCAACTTTATTTGATAGTTTATTTAAGGATTTATTTATAAAAAAATTTTTAAGAACTGATTTAAATAGAACACCAGGTGCTTCATTTTATACTAGTACAGGTACTACAAAAATGGTAAATAATATGTCATTATTTATTAATAATGATTATCAAACAAATGATATAATAACAGTATTTATTAAAACAGAACATAATGAAGCTATACCTTTTGATCAAGCAATTCCATATGTATCTGAATTTCCACAAACATGTTTTACGGAAAACTTATGTAAAAAAATATCTGGAAGTTATTCTGGACGTAAAAATTATTTAATACAATTATTAGGTAATAGAGATAATAGAATTAGAATTTCAAACTTATTTAAAAATTTATTCATACTTAGTATGGCAAGTATATTAATTATGCAACAAGTTGATAATAATTATAATTTTGTTTATAAATCATTACCTGCTCAATTAAAAACAGATATGGCAAATATTATTAATGAACTTAATGCAACTCAATTTATGAATAATATTAATGCAAATGGACAACAACTAACATTAATATCTATGCATCAAATTTTAAATCCATTATCATAAATAAAATAACAATATTATTTATTATTATTTTTTTAATAATATTATTTTTTAAATTATTCTTAAAATTATCAATATTATAATTAAATGGTAATTTTAATACAATTAATTTATTTTTTGGTATCATTGATATAAAATCTTCTATTTTAATATTTGATAAGTATAATTGAATATTTGGATTATTTTTATAATCCGGGCCTCCCCATGGTGGATCAATAAAATAAACATCATTGTGTGTATTAAATACATATTTTGTTGCGTCACCACATAATAATTGATAATTTGTTTTAGAATATTTATCTAAATTTTCTTTTAATATATTATACCTTACTTTATCAAATTCTATCCCAATTACAAATTTAAAATATTTAATAAATGAAATCATATTACCACCACATCCAGCAGTCATATCAACTATTTGTAAATCAGATTTACCCATTATATTTATAATAGTTTCAGATATTATATTGGCATCTTTTGGATGAGTAATTGAATATAAACCTTCATCATCTATTTTTAATCCATTATAATCATTATTAGGAGGTTCTGGAAATATTTTTTTTAATGTATTTAAATTTGTATTCATTATTTATTATAATAATAATTCTTTATAATCATGATTATAATAAAGTAAAAAATTTGAAAAATTAACTTATTGTGTGTGTCTTAATAAAAAAACCTATTGTCATGGCTTCAGTTTGTATCAATGACAATAACACCAAGTGTAAGATTTCCGAGGTTGAGTATTGGGCCGCAAGATCCTGAAGTGCTCTTATTAGTGTGCATAGTATTATGTGTCTTTATTATTTGGACGACTATATAAAATTTGATTTTTTTATTATAAAAATATATATATATATTTATAATAAATGAATGAACTATTAATTAA
>JACCDO011204101.1_pt1 | contig 10114 bp, 8 predicted proteins | sample 7446101 | NCBI WGS metagenome assembly JACCDO01 (sample SAMN15323440, study PRJNA562643) | freshwater metagenome | isolation source: river surface water | place: USA:Blue River Watershed | collected 2017-08-16
AAGTAGTAAAATGAATCGATATAAAGAAGAGATACGTAATAAGGATGTTTTTTCCCCATCCAGGAATGCAGGGTATTGACCCACGAATGTTTCATCAACAACAGACAAAACAAGAAGAATCAGATGAAAAAGAGCAAGATTTTGTAGTGATTATTATGGCGGGTGGAGAAGGTAAGAGAATGAATTCTTCTTTACCGAAGGTTCTACATCCATTTTTAGGAGAACCGATGTTGGTGCGAATTATAAGGATGTCTTTAAATCTTTCACCTCGTAAAATTATGGTAGTGACGGGTAAACATCATGATTTAATTAAACGAGTAGTTGAACAGAAAGTAAAATCATCATTAATAGAATATGTTCAACAAAAAGAACCATTAGGAACAGGAGACGCAATTAAATCATGTTTACCATATCTTGATTCATCTTCATCTGTGCTTATTTTAAATGGTGATATGCCAGCAGTTCAAGAAGAATTAATCGCCGAATTTGTAAATGGGTGTGATGAAGCAGGTATAATGACAATGGAATTGGAGAATTCAACTGGATATGGTCGTATTGTAAAAGATAAAAAGAAGAATTTTAGGGGAATTATAGAAGAGAAAGATTGTACAGAAGAAGAGAGGAAGATAAGAGAAGTAAATACGGGTGTATATTATTTTTCGTCGATGATATTGAAGTGTTATATACCGAAGATCACCAATCAAAATAGACAGAATGAATATTATTTAACGGATATTGTGAAAGTGATATTAGAACATGAAGATTTAGATATTCATCTTTTTAAAGTGAATAAAGAGAATCAATATCAACTTATGGGAGTAAATACACCTGAAGAATTAAAAAATATTGAATCAATTGTATCAAGATTATAATATAAAATCTATATTTTTTTTAAGTTATATGTTTAATCATTCAATTAAAAATATAAAGTGGAGATAGAGGATGGACCCCATCGAAAATCAAAAAGAGACAGAAGAACAGATGATTCAAAAATTGATTAAACGAAATTTAGGTAAATTTTATACAGAGAATTATGAATATATTTTCAAAGAGATGATTTTACCTAATTATCAAACTACATTATTTGTAGAACCTTTTGTAGGAAAAGGACATCTTTTACAATTTTTAGAAAAATATTATCAAGTCAATCGTTCTTCTTTAAAGATTGAATATTATGACTTAGAGTCACATATGGAGAATACAATAGTTCAAGATACAATACAAACACCACCTCATTATGAAGATAAATTTGTTATCACCAATCCACCTTTTCTAGCTCGTAATAAGAATGATAAGAAAGAGACTTATGACATGTATGGTGCGAATGATTTATATAAATGTTTTATAAAAACAGTGATTCATGGAAATTGTTGTGGAGGTTTATTGATATTACCTATAAATTTTTGGTCATCCATTCGTAAAAATGATATGATATTAAGAAAGATGTTTGTGGAAAAGTATAAAGTGAAGAGAATGAATTTATTTGAAGAGAGGGTATTTAAAGATACTTCATTTATGGTGACATCGGTATTATTTGAAAAGAGAGAAGAGGGGGATGATAACTATATAATACCAACTTATATATATCCAGGAGGGATAGAGAAGAATTTTGAGATAAGTGAAGAGAGTAAATGGATGATAGGAGGTAATTTATATCATTTACCTCAAAGAGGTGACATTCATATCTCTCGAGTATATGATAAAGAAGATGGGGAAGATGTGATTGAACCGAATACCCGTATCTTTTTACATGCATTAGATGATGGTAAAGAGAAGAGAATTCATTTAGAATATGTGGAAGAAAGTAAAGAATTGTATATAGGGAAACATTCAGACCGAACATTTGCAACTTTACATATCACACCCCCTTTAACTTCGGAAAAACAGAAAGAATTAATACAACGTTTTAATACATATTTAGAAGAGAAGAGAGAAGAATATCATAGTATGTTTTTGACAAATTATCGAGAGAGTAAGGATTATGCCCGTAAAAGAATTAGTTTTCAATTGGTTTATGAGATATTGAATTATCTATTAAGTCAATAAAAAATATTTATTAAAAATAAGGTAAAATAAAAATGGGTGCAAATTTATCTTTTGAAAGACCAAGATGTCGTTATCCAGATCCATTAAATAATAAAAATCAAGTAGGACCTAAGATAGTAAAAGACCCATATCTCAATAAAAGAGGTCCTTTAGGATTAAATATAAACGTATCAAATCCATCTTCTTTAATGGGACCTATGTTACAATCAAATTCATCAATGGCTTCAATGTTATCACCACAAAGTTTACAATCAGGTTTACAAAGTTCTTCTCTTGGTTCAATGTTATCACCACAAGGTTTACAATCAGGTTTACAAAGTTCTCCTCTTGGTTCAATGTTATCACCACAAGGTTTACAATCAGGTTTACAATCAGGTTTACAAAGTTCTCCTCTTGGTTCAATGTTATCACCACAAGGTTTACAATCGAATCCTCAATTAAGTGGATTTTTATCTGGATTATCAAAAAAATCACCTAAAGAACTTGAAAATTTATCAAGAAGTTTAGGTTCAGGTATGGATGCAAAACAATTATCGGGTTTAATGTCGATAGCTTCTCCATATTTATCTAAATTAACACAAGCACAAAATAATGGAATATCAAAAGGTTTAGAAGAATCAACTCGTCCTCCTATTCCATCCACTCCTCCACCTCCTCTTCCATCAGAAGGAGGTTCAAAAGAGAAGAGTGTAAAAGAACTGCGTAAAATTTGTAAGCGAAATAAAATTCAAATCACAAAGGATGGAAAATATTTAACAAAAAAAGAATTATTAAAAATCATGAAAAGAAAAAAACTATAAAATATTTTTTTATTTTTATTATTATTTTATTTTGGTTTAAAATAAAATGAAAAATTGTAAAAAAAAAATAGTATATAAAAAAAATGAATCCGATTGAAAATAAAAATTCAACTCCTCCAACTCCAAATTATCAAAATCAATTATTAAGAAGACAACGAATGATGAGACAAAGAATGTTATTGAGAGGAGGTAGATTTCAAAAAGGTAAAAAAATACCAACTAAAACAGTAAATGATAGCTCTTCTCAAAAAGTAGAAGTTAAACCAAATGAAAATCTTCTTTTAAATAAACAACCAAGAGAAAATAATATTGACTTAAAAAAAAATAATCCACAACCTGTTTCAAATATAAAAAAAGAAAATAATCTACAATCTATATTAAATATAAATAAGGAGAAAGAAAATATTAAAATAAAAAAAAATGATAATAATACACTAGAACCTTTTATAAAAAAAGTCGATGTGATAAATGAAAATTTAAATTCAAACTTTCAACATATTGAATTAAAAGAGACACATTCCATAAATTCAATGCAAAAATATTTATTATTTAAAAAAAAAATATTATTTATTAGTTTTGTAAAAGATATTGAAAATTCATTTGAATATTTAAGAAATTTTGTTAAAAATACAAGATTATTTCAATTAGATAGTTATTTTTATTTTTATGAGAATGGTTCAAAAGATAAAACAAAAGAATTATTAAAAAAATGGATTAAGGATAATGAAAATATTGATTGTTTTTTTGATGATAATATAGAATCAAAATATGATAATTCAACAATGAGTATATTAAAAAATAAATTATATAAGAAATCAATAGAAAAATATGGAAAAGAATTTGAATATTTAGTTATTTTTGATACGATTTTTGAAGAAGATATATCGATAGAAGATTTTTTAAAAATGTTTGAATTAAAAGAATCGTGGGATATGATAACATCAAATGTATGTTATAAAAATACAAATATTTATGCATCTCCATTTACTTTGCGTTTATTAAAAGATGAAGATGATATTCGTTTTTGTTATAAAAAATTTGATGAAAAAAAACAAGAAGAAGATTGGATAGATAAAGTATATGAATTTAAAAGTTGGTATCGTGTAAAAAGAGCATATGGTGGTTTAATGATATTAAAGAAAGAAATATTTGAACATCATAAATTATGGGATGAAAATTTATCAAAATTTGAAAATGAAAATATGTCATTATGTCGAAAGGTAAATCATATTTTTGTATCACCTCATATTATTTATCATAAATCCTATTTGTTAAAATCTATTCCCAAAAAACATATTATGAAAGAATCTTTTCCATTAAAATTAGATTCAATATTTTATAAAAATCATATTTTTATACCTTTTAAGAAGATGGATATTTTTGAGACATTAAATCGATATATGTCATCTTTATGTAAAAATAAAAGAATATATCCCTATCTATCTATTGAAAACGAAAAAGAGAATGATTGGTTAATGTTTTTTGATATTATTAAGTTTGATAAGAATGATTTAGTTCATTTAGAAGTTGATGATCGTAAATTATTTATCAATAGTAGTGAAGATTGTGAAGATGAATTTTCCAAGATTTATAATTCTAAACAACTCTTCTTAAATCCAGACTTCTATTCTTGGAGAAAGTATGTAAATTATTATTTTACAAAATATATTTCTTTAAATCCATGGATACAACAAGGTATTCAAAAAGAAAAAGAAGAATTTAAAGATTATTTTGTTATTGGTATTCATTATCCAAGTATTCGTAAACATAATACATATACTAAGGAGTACTTTCATAAAATTGATAAATTATTAGAAGAAAAAGGTAACAAAGTTATTATTTATTTAGTATGTGATAATTCATCAATAATAAGTTCTTTTGAACATAAATATGGAGATAAAATTCAATATAATAAAGAGATCAAAAGAAAAGATATCGATGATATTTTAAAATGGATTGATAATAAAGAAATACAAGAAGATAAGAAAAAAATGAAAGAAATAAAAGATGAATTATTAGAGAGTTTTATTTTATCAAATACTCATCATTTTATTCATTCAAATACTACTCTTGCTTTAACAGTCTCATACTTAAATCCTCAATTATCTATGGAATTAATACCTTCTATTGAATAATTTATTATTCTAATTTTCTTTATATTAAGTATTTTTTTTATATGAATTGAATATAAAGAAATAGAAAAAATGGGAGGATTATTTGCGAAACCAACAGAAGAACAACCTATTGTTCAACCAGCACAACCAGCACAACCAGTTCAAAACCAAAATTCAAATCGTATTCAAAAAACTTCTATAAATAAAAATAAAAGTCCTAAACCTGTTGTTCAACCAGTTGTAAATGCTAATAATGGTTCAGAAGTAGTAAAAAATGTACCTGTTGTACAAGAAAAGACTTCTACCGGTTCAACTACAAGAGTAAATGCGAGTAGTAATAATGGTTCAACTACAAGAGTTAATACGAGTGGTAATAATGGTTCAACTACAAGAGTTAATACGAGTGGTAATAATGGTTCAACTACAAGAGTTAAGGCTACTGGTAATAATAGAAATCTTTCAGGTCAAACTTTAAATTCTACTGGAACCGGAGCTTCTTCAACTTCCTCTGTTTCTTCTAATACTAATGAAAAATCAAGTTTATCATCATTATTAGGATTGAGTCCACCTACATCTGATAATTCACAGGGTGGAGGTAAAAAGAGAAGTGTTTATAAGAAAACTAAAAAGACTTTATCAAAAAAAAGAGTAATAAAAAAAAAGACTTTGAGTAGTAAGAGATCATCTACTTCTTCAAAACGTCGTTTATCTAAGAAATAATTAAGAAATATACATATTTTTTTAGTATCGGTTAAAATAGAAAGAAAGGTTCTATTTTGAATGTATAGAAAAAGAGAATGATATCGGTTGGAATTAATGGTTTTGGTCGAATTGGAAAAAGTATCTTTCTCCAATTATTAGATGATAATAATGTCTCGATATGTGCAGTAAATGCACCTCAATTAGAGATGAAATATGTTCATCAATATTTATTATATGATTCGGTTCATAAATATTCGAGAGATTTTGAGTTTAAAATAGTGGATGAAGAGACATTTGAAATAACAAAAGGAGGAAGGAGACATACAGTACATCTTTTTCGTGATCGTGATGCAAAAAATCTTACATGGAAAAAATATGGTATAACAATGTTAATGGAATGTACAGGTAGTTATTTAACAACTGAAAAATGTAAAGAACATGATGTTGATTTTATAATTATGTCAGCACCTGCTAAGGATAAGACAAATACTTATGTATATGGTGTAAATCATAAAGAATATCAAGGTGAAAATATTATATCAAGTGCATCATGTACAACAAATTGTATCACACCTGTATTAAAATGGTTTGATGAGAATTTAAAGATAAAAGAAGGAAACTTTACTACTATACATGCTACTACAGCAAGTCAATATACAGTGGATATATTAAATAAGAATGCTCGTACCAATCGTTCAATCCTAAATAATATTATACCACATACAACAGGTGCATCATCTGCCATTAGTGCAGTAATACCAAGTTTAAAAGGTAAGATAAATGGTACATCATTAAGAGTCCCTGTAAGTAATGTCTCTTTAGTAGATTTAAATATAGAGTGTGAGAGAGTAGATATAACTTTTGACAATGTAATGAATCAGATTCGTGATTTAAAGGATGAGAGAAAGGATATTTTACAGGTGACAAAGGATACAGTAGTAAGTTGTGATTTTTTAACAACCACTGCACCTTCTATCATTGATGTAAAAGCATCTATTGATTTAGGTCCAGGTAAATTTAAATTGATGATATGGTATGATAATGAATGGAGTTATTCAGCTCAGATGATTCGTTTAATGAATCATGTATATAAGTATCATCAATCAAATCCGATTGAAAAATATTCTGTACAGAATCTTAATTTAGAGGGAAGAAGAGTGATTTTAAGAGTTGATATGAATGTCCCTATACAAAATGGTGTAGTATCCGATGATTATCGAGTGTCATCTTCTTTACCTACTATTCAAGAGATATTAAAGAAGGGAGTTGAGAGATTAGTGATAGTGACACATTTAGGAAGACCGAAAGAGGATGAGAATGGAAATATCATTCGTGATTCAAAATCTTCGACTCGTATTTTACTTCCTTTATTAGAAAAATATTTGGGAGAGAAGATAGGATTTATCGAAAATATTAGAGATGATTCAAGTAAATATGAAGAGAGAATATGTTTATTAGAGAATATTCGATATGAGAGGTGGGAGACAAAGTATGAGAAGTTGAAGAATGAGAATGAGGAAGGATATATGGAATTTAAGGAGAGGATGGATTTATTAGGAGATGTGTATATAAATGATGCATTTGGATGTTCACATCGTCGCCATTTTAGTATTTGTGGATTATATGAGAATAAGATAGTAGGAATAGGATATTTAATACAGAAGGAGTTAACCGCATTAGAAGAGATTATGAAAAATCCTTATAAGAAGAAGATATTAGCGATAGTAGGAGGTTCAAAGATAGATGATAAGGTCCCAATGTTAGTATCATTAAGTGAGAAAGTAGATACTATATATTTAGGAGGAGGTATTATGACAAGTTTATTTAAAGAGATGAATGATGAAGAACCTAAATATAAAAAAATAATAGAAGAGATAGAAGGAAAATGTAGAATAAAACAGATGAAGGATGGTATAGGAAGATTTGGATATTTAGAATGGAATGAAAAATATCAATCTATGAAGAATAATCATCGTGATTCTTATCATCTTATTAATCAAGAGACTGAGATTTATGATATTGGTACAAAAAGTATAATTGAATTAATGAATATAATCAATGAACATGATATTATTTTTTGGAATGGTACAATGGGTTGGATAGAAAAAGGATTTACACAAGGAAGTGAACTTTTAACAGAGATTCTTAAAAATTCAGGGAAAAAAATAATTATTGGGGGTGGTGATACAGGAGGATTTGTGAATCATTTAGGTGTCGATTCTTTTTATCATATATCCACTGGTGGAGGTGCCAGTATTGAATATATATCAAATGGTCATTTAGTAGGTACTGATTATTTTTTCCAATAATCATTTATTTATATAAAAAAAAAAATAATAAAAAATTAAGAAGCATACATTAAAGTCCAATTACGGGCTGTTGTATTATATTTTTCAGGATTTGTCTTCATCTCTCTCGCGATATCGGGGACAAGGGGATCATCTGGATTCGGTTTATCCAATAATGCTAATATACTTAATAATACTTTTGAGATTGTTAATGAAGGTGCCCATTGATTTTTTAATATATCTAAACATATCTGACCACTTCCATTAATATTCGGATGATAAATCTTTGTCTTAAATTGACAATGAGGTGGTTTAAATGGATAATCAATGGGAATATGAATTCTTAGTAAAAATATTCCTCCCTCATATGGAGTATCACTTGGTCCTATAATTGTTGCCTCCCATTCATAATAATTATCTTCCAATATACCAGCCGAACAATTGGATGGAGGGTCCTTCACTATCGTATCTAATTCTTTTTGAAGTCTTTTTAATGAAGCCATTCTTTATTCTTATCTACTCTCTTATTATCTCTTTTTTTTTATATCCATTTTCATTCTTTAAAAAAATGAAAATATAAAATGAAAAAAAATATATACCATATTATCTTTTAAGAATACCTAAAGTGGTTTATCTTTAAGATGAAGTTACCTCAACTTCCTTTTTAGGAGGACCATTCTTTACACGGTTTGCCCATGAATTCGGATTGGTATCCGGTTTTGAAGGAGGATTCTTCGGTTTAGAATTAGAAAATTGTTTGGGATTCTTATTAAAAAACTTTTTATTCGTTTGAATGAATGAACCCTTCTTAACATATGTCTTTTTAACATCGTTCGAAGTTGAAGATGGTGTCTTCTTAAAAGATTTACCATTCTGAACACGAGGACGCCATGATACAAAAATATTCCAATCACTCAGTCCCGAACCATCATTACGATTCTTCTTGTAAAAACCACAATGATACTTCGTCTCACCATCCTTGTTGAAGTGATTGTTAAGAATGGAGAGGAAGCGACCACGACCCTTGGTAAGAATATCAAGAAGACGAACATTCTCACCAAAAATAATCTTCTTTCCATTCGAATCCTCCTTTGCATTAGCATCCTTCATAAAATGAAAAGTGTAAAGAATCGCCTGTTCCGCACCTACCTCCACACCCTTCACCTTCTCATCTCCACCCTTTAAAATCTCATTAGCAGCCTCATTATAAGCATTGTTATAACGGGTGATATTCTTCTGACGACGCTCCTCAATCTCTTCCTTCGTTAATTGTTTCTTCTCTTGGGTCTCCATTTTTATCTTTCTATCTTATACTTAATCATTTTTCTTTAAGTTCATTAATTGTGTCTAAAAAAATTATAAAAATTATTTTCTTTAAGTTCATTTTTTCAATAAAAATAAAAAAGATAGAAAATAAATTTAACTTAAAGAAAGAGGTAAAAAAGTGAAAAATAAAATAGGAAGGATAGAGTAGAGAGAAGATGGATTTAACAAGATATGAGAAGACAAATATACACTATCATTTAGCGAGTATATCATCTTATTCTTTACATCATTATTATTATAAACCTTATATAGTACGTTTTGGTAGAACAATACATGAATTATTTTTTCATCATCATGAATTTATCTTTAAACCCGAATATTTAAATTATTTATTATTTTATCATATTTATGCCATCTCACATTTTTGGACGAATCGTCATTTTATCTTATTAAATCTCCATTTACATAGTTTTTATATTATTTATTTATTGGAGAAGATATTATGTGAACATTATAAATATACACCTATTGTTGATAGAAAATGGTTAAAGAATATAGCTTTTATCTTTTATTATTATGTGATTTATTTTAAAATTCATTTTTCAAAGAGAGGAGAGGGTGAAAATATATATTTAGAACAAGTTATGGCTTTTACTGGTATATCTACCTATTCATTATTAATGAATATTCATTATGCATATACAAAGAGATTAGAATCGATTGAAGAGAATAGAGATGATGGTTATCTAGCTGCGGATAACCGTCAACCGAATCCATTTTATAAAATATTAGTAGTAACACCAAATGTACAGACTATCAAAAATGTTGTATGTCATACTCGTCATTTTACTTTTTCAAATTTTTTAATCTTCTTAAGTTGTATTTTATATTTTATATT
>JACCDO010283621.1_pt1 | contig 10113 bp, 7 predicted proteins | sample 7446101 | NCBI WGS metagenome assembly JACCDO01 (sample SAMN15323440, study PRJNA562643) | freshwater metagenome | isolation source: river surface water | place: USA:Blue River Watershed | collected 2017-08-16
CTTTTACTTACCTTGCTCTTCCGTTTCATGCGTCCACTTATCGAAAACGGATATGTATATCTAGCTGCGCCACCGCTTTATAAATTGAAGTGGGGCGGAAAAGATCCTGTCGAATACGCATTTAGTGATCGCGAACGCGACGGAATGATCAAGATTGGTTTGGAAGCTGGTAAGCGTCTTCCAAAAGAAGATGGAATCCAACGCTTTAAAGGTCTTGGCGAACTGCCAGCAAAAGAGTTGTGGGATACAACAATGGATCCAGAGCATCGCGTACTCGTTCAAGTAACTCTCGAAGATGCCGCAGCGGCAGATGATCTCTTCTCTGTACTTATGGGAGAAGATGTTGAACAACGCCGTCAATTTATTCAACGCAACGCTAAAGATGTTAGGTTCTTGGATATCTAATGGCTAAAGATAAAGACGAGACTCCAGTAGATCGCACCGGTATGGCAAACCCGGGCGATGATTTCGATCGCATTGAAACAATTGATCTTCAAGTGGAGATGGCGCGCAGCTATCTCGATTATGCAATGTCAGTCATTGTCGGCCGCGCACTTCCAGATGTTCGCGACGGATTAAAACCAGTTCATCGCCGCGTTCTTTACGCAATGTATGACGCTGGTTATCGCCCAGATAAGGGTTACTACAAATCTTCTCGCATCGTCGGTGACGTAATGGGCAATTACCACCCACATGGAGACAGCGCGATCTATGACACTGTTGTGCGTTTAGCCCAGCCATGGTCGCTGCGTTATCCACTTGTTGATGGCAACGGAAACTTTGGTTCTCCTGGAAATGATCCCGCAGCAGCAATGCGCTATACCGAAGCTCGCCTATCGCCTATCGCGATGGAGATGATGCGCGATATCGATGAAGATACAGTCAACTTTGTCCCTAACTACGATGGACGTTCCCAAGAACCTGTAGTCCTACCAAGTCGCTTCCCTAACCTTCTTGTAAATGGAAGCGCCGGTATCGCTGTTGGTATGGCTACAAACATTCCGCCACACAACCTGCGCGAGATATCACAAGCTGTTTTCTTGGCACTGGAAAACCCAGATATGCCATCTGATCAATTGCTTAACGAAATGATCAAGATCGTTAAAGGCCCAGATTTTCCTACTAAAGCTCTCATTGTTGGTCGCACTGGAATTGAAGAGGCATACCGCACAGGCCGCGGCTCAATCACTATGCGCGCTGTTGTTAGCGTTGAAGAAATCAATAAGCGCACATGCCTAGTAGTTACCGAGCTCCCATACCAAGTCAACCCAGATAACTTAGCGCTGAAAATTGCTGAACTTGTTAAAGACGGAAAAATTAAAGGAATTGCCGATGTTCGCGATGAAGGTAACGAGCGCTTAGGACAACGCCTTGTTATCGTGCTACAAAACACAGCGATTCCAAAAGTGATTCTTAATAACCTGTACAAACAGACACAGCTACAAGACACCTTCGGTGCAAACATGTTGGCTCTTGTTGATGGTGTTCCACGCACATTGCGCCTTGATGAATTTATTAAGTACTACATCGAGCACCAAGTCGAAGTAATTGTCCGTCGTACAAAATACCGCCTCACCGAAAAAGAGAAGCGCGCCCACATCCTCAAGGGTTACCTCAAAGCACTTGATGCACTTGATGCGGTGATTGCACTCATTCGTGCATCCACAACACCTGAAGAAGCTCGTACAGGTCTTATGAAACTTCTTGATGTTGATGAAATTCAAGCAAATGCAATCCTAGATATGCAGCTACGTCGTATTGCGGCCCTTGAGCGCCAAAAGATTAACGATGAATACGACGGCCTTATGGCAGATATCGTTGAACTCAATGCCATCTTGGCATCAGAGGCGAAACAACGTGAAATTATCAAGACAGAGCTTTCAGATCTCGTTGCTAAATATGGCGATGATCGCCGCACTCAACTTGTTGCTAGCGAAGGCGATTTCTCTGCCGAAGATTTGATTCCAGACCAAGATGTTGTTGTCACAATTACGCACGGTGGATATTCAAAGCGCACCAACGCAGATCTCTACAAATCACAGCGACGTGGTGGCCGTGGCGTAAAAGGTGCAGCTCTTAAACAAGATGACATCGTCGATCACTTCTTCGTTGCATCCACCCACGATTGGTTGCTCTTCTTCACCAACGAAGGCCGTGTCTATCGCGCCAAAGTTCACGAACTTCCAGATGCCGGACGCGATGCTCGCGGACAACATGTTGCAAATCTTTTGGCCTTTAAACCACAAGAGCGCATCGCTGAGGTTTTGTGGTTTAAGTCTTACGACGTAGTTCCATACCTCGTGCTTGCTACCAAAAACGGTTTAGTCAAGAAAACAGCACTCAGTGAGTTTGATTCACCTCGAAGTGGTGGTCTGATTGCAATCTCCCTCAAACCAGGTGATGAAGTTGTCGCTGCAGCTCTCGTTGATAAAGATGACGAACTACTTCTTGTATCTAAGAAAGCGATGTCACTTCGATTCACTTCAGATGACGAATCACTTCGTCCTATGGGTCGTTCAACAAGCGGTGTGATTGGTATGAAATTCCGTGAAGGTGACCAACTTCTTTCCATGTCACGCATTAACTCTTCCAACGCGAAATCATTTGTCTTCACCGCAACAGATGGCGGCTACGGAAAGAAAACTCCAGTCGAGGAGTATCGACTACAAGGCCGCGGCGGTATTGGAATCAAGGCAGCAAAGATTGATGAAGGCTCACGCGGCTCTCTCGTCAGCGCTCTTGTAATTTCCGATAGCGATGAAGTTCTTGCAATTACATCTGCCGGAACGGTGATGCGCACACCAGCTGCCGAAGTTCGCCAGACCGGCCGTGATTCGATGGGCGTACGCCTAGTCAATCTCGACGAGGGAGTCAGCCTCCTTTCAGTCACACGCAATGGCGAAGATGAGATTTCTGAGGAAAAGCAGTAGTCTTCACGCCTGTAGTTATAGAGGCCGTTTTGGCGACTTGATCAAATTCAAGTAACCTTGCGCCTGCTGCACGCGAAGTTACTTCGCATGCGGGCCTATAGCTCAGCCTGGTTAGAGCGCTTCCCTGATAAGGAAGAGGTCGGTGGTTCGAGTCCACCTAGGCCCACCCGTTCTAATACGGGGACCTAGCTCAATTGGTAGAGCACCGCCTTTGCAAGGCGGGGGTTAGGGGTTCGATTCCCCTGGTCTCCACAATTTTAATTTGGAACCAGTAAAACTGGTCTCCACAATTCTCAACCGAATATCTGCGCAAATTTGTAGTAGAGCGGAATTCCAACAATCAAGTTAAACGGAAATGTAATTCCAACACTGGCTGATAGCGCAACCGAAAGATTTGCTTGGGGTAACGCAATTGAAACCGCCGCAGGGGCTGCAATATAAGAAGCGCTTGCGCAAAGAACACCTAAGACTGTTGCGCCACCGATAGATAATCCAATTGCACTCGCTGCTGCAACACCAATGAGCCCACCAATGATGGGGAAGAGCACGGCAAAAATTCCTAGCTTAAGTCCGACCTTTTTAACTTCATGGAAGTTACTCCCGGCCGAATAGCCGAGATGTAGTAAGAAGAGAGCAAGAAAACCACTAAGTAAATCAATAAAGAATGGTTGCACTTTTTCATACCCTGATTGCGATGTAAGAAAACCAATAAACATTCCACCAAGAAGGATCAATACAGTTTTACCTAACACCACCTCTTTCAAAGTCGTACCCCACTTAACATCTGGGTGAGAGACGGAGGCACTTGCAAGAAAGATTCCGACAATTAGACCTGGAATTTCCAACAAGGTTAAGAGTGCAGGTGCATAGCCCTCAACAAAAATCGAATTGCTCTCCATAAACAACAGCGCTGCAGAGAAAGTCACAAGTGATGTCGATCCATAGTGTGCGGCAAGTGAGCCACGGTCAATATCTGAAAGTGTGCGGATAAGACGCAAGAGAAAGAAGGCGAGGGCCGGGATCACAACACCGCAAGCAAGTGTGACTAACCCAGGTGTAAGAATTTCTGTGAGCCCCACAGATTTAAGTGAGTGCCCACCCTTAAGTCCGATTCCAAAGAGTAGATAGATTGAGATGAACTGATAGATCGAATCCGGTAGCTTCAAGTTGCTCTTGGTTCGGGAGGCGATAAATCCGAATATAAAAGCCAAAACACTGACTGAAGTCAGGTTTGCTTCTGCGATCGACCACGCGCTCATAGGCATATAATACATAATAAATATTGCATGTATCAAATTACATGTATACTGGCGGCATGTCGCAGAAAACCTCCAACGGTTGGACCTTTCTCTCTAACCATGGACATGCTTTGATCCAAATCTCACGAAATCCAGACCTTAAAGTCACAGAGCTCGCATCCTTAATCGGTATCACTGAGCGAAGCACTCTCTCGATAATTTCAGATCTAGAGGAAGATGGATACATCTCGGTAGAGAGAATCGGCAGAAGACACCGATACAAAGTGAATCCAAAGAAGAAGTTCAGACACCCAGGAGAGGCCGATCACTCGATCGGAGAACTTCTCAATATTTTCTCTGAGTAACGATGTCAATCCTTCACTCATATCGCGGCGCAACGGTAGTTCTACCTACCCTGCACAGTAAGGGAGTTCTCGCCGAGCAAGCGTTTAGAGAACACCTGGATATGCATGTGCAAGAGTTGGCGATAGATACCGATCAATTCGGAACCTTTTCAGGCGATATCGAAAGAAAACTCTCCCCAAAAGAAACCGCAATTGCTAAAGCAAAACTCGGCCTCTCTCTTTCTGGCCACTCGTACGCATTAGCTTCCGAGGGGACAATCGGAGCTGATCCCACAGTTCCATTTATCAATTCAGATATTGAACACGTAGTTTTTGTAGATTCCGTAAATGATGTGATTATCTCTCACGCCTACCGTTCTTTCGACATCTCTGCATGCACCCACGAGTACAAAGACGGCGATGATCTAGAGGCATTCTTGATAAAGGCAGACTTTCCACATCATCAACTCATTGTTAAAAGCTTAGATTCTGGTGTTGTTGCGCTAGCCAAAGGCATTTCTAATAAATCAGATTTAATGAACATACTTCGCAAAGCTAAAGAGAATGGTGCAACGAAAGTTGTTATAGAAAGTGATCTACGCGCCCATGCATCCCCATCGCGCGCGGCGAACATCAAGAAGGCGTTTGAAGAGTTAGCGATTCGAATCAAATCACTCTGCCCACAATGTGAGTCCCCTGGTTGGGGAATTACATCCTCTGTTCGAGGCCTACCGTGTACTGATTGTGGTGAAGAGAGCGATGCCATCAAAGCTTATGTATATGGCTGTATTTCCTGCACTTTCACAGCCGAGGGTGATCCAATTGCAACAAGCATTGATCCCAGCCGTTGTTCCTGGTGCAATCCTTAAGTCTTGACCTGCTTCATTCTCGTGTAATCTAAGCGCTCTCATCGTCCCATCTCAGATTGGTTTCACTTATGACAACTGCAACTCTTCATACAAATCTCGGCGACATTGTTATCGAAATGTTTGAACACCAAGCACCAAAGACAGTCGCAAACTTTGTAGGTCTTGCAACAGGAACCAAGGAATACACCGATATGTCATCGGGTGCGAAGAAGACAGGTAACTTTTACGACGGTCTTATCTTTCACCGCGTCATTAGCGGCTTTATGATCCAAGGTGGATGCCCAGTGGGTAAAGGTTTTGGAGATCCCGGATACAAGTTTGAAGATGAGTTCCATGGCGAACTTTCATTCGATCGCCCATACCTACTTGCGATGGCTAACTCAGGGCCAAACACAAACGGTTCACAATTCTTTATTACCGTAGGTCCAACACCACACCTAAACCGCAAACACACAATTTTTGGTGAAGTTAAAGATGCAGCAAGCCAATCTGTAGTAGACGCAATTGCAACTACAAAGGTTGACGGCCGCGATAAGCCACTAGTTGATGTTGTTATTAACAGCGTCACTGTTGCATAACTCTTAACTCAATGAAGGCTCAGCGCTCTGCGACTATTGGCCTCATCACAATTATCTGCGGATTTTTTCTCTGGCAGAAAGTTGATGCAAATGTCATCAATAATTTCTACCTGCCGCCTCTTGCAGATATGCAGAGCTATGGTCAGTGGTATCGACTCCTGACCGTTGCGTTGATGCACGATCAAACAAGTGACTTACCGCTCCACTTAGCATTTAACATGCTTGCACTGCATTCTCTGGGCACTCAAATCGAATCGCTACTCGGAAAATCAAAGTTTCTTGTAATTTTCTTTATCTCACTACTCGCTGGATCGATCACCTCGGCCTACTTCTTGCCATTTAACGGATATTCCATCGGCGCATCTGGAGCTGTCTTCGGCCTCTTCGGTGCGATCTTGGTGATCTATAAGAAGTACCGCGCTGACATCAAGGGCGTGCTCGTCACGGTGGGGCTAAACCTGGCAATCGGCTTTACGATCCCCGGAATCGACTGGAGAGCCCACATAGGCGGGCTTGTAGGCGGGGCGGTTGCGGCTAAGGTCCTTATCCACAAGTAAGCCCACAGCTGTGGATGAATTACACCGTTGTAATTTAACTCTTCATATTTCGAAGCAGGACTTGAGCAACATCGAGGACTTCGACATCTGACTCACGTGCTGTCATTCCATCACCGATCATGATGCGACAGAACGGACAACCCACTGCAACTTCAGCAACTCCAGTTGCAATCGCTTCATCAACACGGTTGAGGTTGATGCGTGTTCCAAGTTTTTCTTCCATCCACATACGCGATCCACCACCACCGCAACAGAAAGAACGTTCCTGGTTACGTGGCATCTCTTCGATATCACATCCTGATGCTTCAAGAAGCTCACGAGGTGGTGCATAAATCTGATTGTGACGACCCAAGTAGCACGGATCGTGGAATGTAATTTTCTGATCCGCTTTGTGTGGACTTGTCTTGAGGCGACCTTCACGAACCAATGTGTTAAGTAATTGAGTGTGATGCAACATCTCTAACTCGTAACCACTCTGTGCGTAATCACGACCAATTGTTGTAAAGCAATGAGGGCAGGTAACAACAACCTTCTTCTTACCCTTTGGACGATCACCGAATGTCTCTTTAAATGTTTCGATATTTTCACGCGAAAGAATTTGGTAGAGGAACTCGTTACCGGCGCGACGTGCAGCATCTCCGGTACATGTCTCTTTCTTGCCAAGAACCGCAAAGTTCACACCTGCCATATGCAATAGCTCTGCTACAGCTTTTGTAGTTTTCTTTGCCCGCTCTTCATATGCGCCAGCGCAACCAACCCAGAACAAGTATTCAACTTCTTCAGGAAGTTCACCCTCAACAAGACGCACTGGGAAATCACACTCTGCAATCCATGCTTCGCGATCAGCGCGGTTCGCACCCCATGGGTTACCAGTCTTTTCAAGATTTCTAAATGTTCCACCGAGCTCAGTTGGAAATTCGGATTCAACTAAGACTTGGAAACGGCGCATATTCACGATGTGATCTACGTGTTCAATATCTACTGGGCACTCTTCAACACAAGCACCACAGGTAGTACAAGACCATAAAACATCAAGAGAAATAGGGGCGTTATCGCCTACCAGCGCTTCATTATCTACAACCTTAGCCATTGCGTGATCACGCATCGCCATAATTAATAACTTAGGCGAGAGAGGTTTTTCGGTATGCCAGGCAGGACATTGAGATTGGCAGCGACCACATTCAGTACATGTGGTCATATCAAGCAGACCCTTCCAAGAAATATCTGCGCGATTTCCTAGACCGAATACATCATCTTCTTTTGGATCTTCAAAGTCGACTGGTTTTCCGTGCGAAAGCATTTCAGGGAGTGCACCGAGTGAGTTTGTTCCATCACTGTTGCGCTTATAAAAGATATTAAAGAATGCTAAGAATCGGTGCCACGCAATACCCATAGTGAGATTACTTGCGATCACAATAAACCACGCCATCGAGGTAATAATTTTGATCGCTGCAATAACAACGATTGCGGTTTCAATCGCGCTAGTACTCCAACTACTAAAGAAGACAACTGCAGGCCAGGAAAGTGCGTAATGCCAGTTCCATGATTCCTTACCTGCAAGTGCTCCTTCTAATCCGCGAAGTGCAATAACAGCAAAGACAATGACAAGAATTGTTGCTTCAACGTAATACGCCTTACCCATTCCTGAACCAGAGAAACGGTTTGCACGTTCTGGTTTCAAACGAGTGACTTGGCGAATTCCAATCAAGGTAACAATTCCGATGCCGGTAAGCCAGGCGATCAGCTCTGACATAAATTCATAACCAACGAAGTGACCAATAATTGGAAGTGCAAATTCAGGTGAGATCAATTGACCGTACGCGGTGACGAGAGTTCCGAAAAGTGCACCGAAACCAATCATTACAAACCAGTGTGCGATTCCTGTAGCGGTGAAGTTGAGCATCTTTGTATGGCCCAAAACTTCTTTAAGCATGTTCGCTAGTCGAGCGCTCTTGTCGTTGCCTCGTGTGGGATCTGGCTGCGCCTTCTTATACGTCGCAACTAGCTGGCGTACCCGCACTGTAAGTAAGGCCAACGCGATAACGGTGATTCCGTAAGCCAGGCTGGCCAAGATGATCTGTAGAGGCGACATGAGCGAAAGGTTATCTCTCCACCTCGCAATAGGCGGCGTGGGATGACGGGAATAAATGGGTTGAGAGCCCTGTTCTACCCCTTGGAAACCTGAGTCGCATCGACTCAATCTCTTGGGTAAGATCGACTCAGGTTTAACCACCTCGACCTCATAGCGAGCTCGAGAGAGTTACTAAATGTAAGAAAAAGGAGTCACAATCATGGCCAGAGCAGTCGGAATCGACCTCGGAACTACAAATAGCTGCGTCAGCGTCCTTGAAGGCGGCGAGCCAACGGTTATCGCCAACGCCGAAGGCGCTCGCACCACCCCATCGATCGTCGCCTTTGCCAAGAACGGCGAGGTCCTCGTCGGTGAAGTCGCAAAGCGCCAGTCGGTCACAAACGTCGAACGCACCATCCGCTCAGTCAAGCGCCACATGGGCACCAACTGGACGATGGATATCGATGGCAAGAAATACACACCACAAGAAATTTCTGCCCGTATTCTGCAAAAGCTCAAGCGCGATGCAGAGGCATACCTTGGTGAAACTGTTACTGATGCGGTCATCACTGTTCCTGCGTACTTCTCTGATGCAGAACGTCAAGCAACTAAGGAAGCTGGCGAAATTGCCGGACTTAATGTTCTTCGAATTATTAACGAGCCAACAGCGGCAGCGCTTGCATACGGTCTTGATAAGGCTGATCAAGAGCAGACAATTCTTGTCTTCGACTTGGGCGGTGGAACATTCGACGTTTCACTTCTTGAAATCGGAGATGGTGTTGTTGAAGTAAAAGCAACCGCCGGCGATAACCACCTTGGTGGAGATGACTGGGATCAAGCACTTGTTGATTACCTAGTACAAACATTCGGATCTAAAAACGGTATCGATCTCACAAAAGATAAGATGGCGATGCAACGTATTCGTGAAGCTGCTGAAAAAGCAAAGATCGAGCTTTCATCATCACAGCAAGCTGCTGTTAACTTGCCATACATCACTGTTGATGCCGAAAAGAATCCACTTTTCTTGGATGAAACAATTACTCGCGCACAGTTCCAGCAACTCACTGCAGATCTGCTCGATCGTTGCAAGAAGCCATTCCAGCAAGTTCTTAAGGATTCTGGAATCGCAATCTCTGCAATTAAGAGCGTAGTTCTTGTTGGTGGTTCAACTCGTATGCCAGCAGTTGTAGATCTCGTTCGCGATCTCACTAGTGGAAAGGAACCAAATAAGGGCGTAAACCCTGATGAAGTTGTTGCAGTTGGTGCATCACTTCAAGCTGGCGTTCTTAAGGGCGAAGTAAAAGATGTTCTCCTTCTTGATGTCACACCACTCACACTTGGTATCGAAACCAAGGGCGGTGTTATGACACGCATGATCGAGCGCAACACAACAATCCCTACAATGCGCAGCGAAATCTTTACAACAGCTGATGACAATCAGCCTGCTGTACAGATTCAGGTCTACCAGGGTGAGCGCGAAATGGCCGCCTACAACAAGAAATTAGGCATGTTCGAGCTTGCAGGTA
>JACCDO010577230.1_pt1 | contig 10113 bp, 8 predicted proteins | sample 7446101 | NCBI WGS metagenome assembly JACCDO01 (sample SAMN15323440, study PRJNA562643) | freshwater metagenome | isolation source: river surface water | place: USA:Blue River Watershed | collected 2017-08-16
CCTTGAAATTGTCCGTCGCGACAAAGCTGATTTGCTTATCCGACTTGAGGTCGGAGTCGATAACCACGGTCGGAATCTTCGCCTGCACGGCGCTGGCGACCGGCGCGACGAGCGCCTGCGAGTCCAACGGGGCCAGCACGATTCCGCTGACCTTGCGCGCGGTGAAGTTCTCAACCACCTGGATCTGCTGGTCGCGGTCGTCCTCGCGCAGCGGGCCCTTCCAGAAGAGTTTCACCTGGGTGCCCTTCGCGGCAAGTTCCTGCTCGGCCTTCACGGCGCCGGCGTGGATGGATTTCCAGAACTCGTGCGTGGTGCCCTTGGGGATGACGGCGATGGTGTAGGACTTGTCGGCGGCAAAAACCGAGCCGGCAAAACACAAGGCGAGCGCCAGCGCGCGAAGCGGGGAATGCATGGGCCGAGACTAGGCTGCATCTCGCGCCGGGGGCAAGCGCAGGTCAGCTATGTGATGCTGTCAGGGTGGCGGCGTTAGCCTATCCGCGTCGGATCTTTCGGATGGTCCCCGGCAGCTATGGCCTTCGAAGCGCGGTTCAATAGGCGGTCAATCACAGCTATCAACAGCCAGAACCCCATCAACGCACCCGGCAACGCATAAATCCAAGGGAAGAAACTGTGACCAAGAGTTCCAAGCAAAACTCCCATGGATAGCGCCGACCAAATGCCTTCAAGATTTCTGTAAGTGATCCACCAAGCCGCCACCAAGCCGAGCAGTGAAACCAGCCAGGCGATCCAATGTCCGGTCACTCTAGCAACGCACACCCCAAGCCAACCTCCAAGCACGAGCCCGAGAACAACCGCTGTTCCCATGAACCACCCGGAGTCGGCCAATCTCTTTTTCATGGTGCCACCGCAAAACCCCGAAGTGCGAACGGGCCTATTCCGCCGGCTCCAGCGTCGCCTGGAGCGAATACTTCTGGAGCTGGTGCACGTAGAATTCGGCCTTCTCGAAGCTCTCCCGCACGAGCACGGATTTGCCAAGTTCGTGGACTTCCATCATGTGCTTCTCCGCCTTCTTGCGCTCCCAGCCGAACACCGCCTGGAAGACGTGGACGACGTAGGGCATGAGGTTCACCGGATCGTTCCACACGATGACCAAGTAGCCCGGCTCCCGCGTCGGGCGCGGCTTTTCCTCGGGCGTGATCTCTTTGACCGGCAGTGGCAGTTCCACTGGTGAAGGCATGGTGGGAACCTACGGGGCGAAGGCCTCCTGACAAGCGTGGCGCCGCGGAGAAACCGGGCGCCCGGCCCATCGCTCAGCCCACCCGGGCCTTGGCCACCGCCTCGGCGAGGGAACGGACGTGCAGCTTGTCGTAGATGTTCCGCACGTGGGTCTGCACGGTGTAAACGGAGATGCCGAGCTGGTCGGCCACGTCCTTGGCCCGGTCTCCCTGGGAGAAACGGGCCAGCACCTGCTGTTCGCGCTCAGTGAGGTGGTGGTCCGGCGAATCCGGCGCCGTGGCCGGCGCGCCGGGCTTCTGGAAGGTGCTCACCAGCTTGCGGGCAATCTGCGGGGAAATCGGGGAACCACCGGAGTGCAGCTCGCGGATCGCCTCGATGATGCGGTCCGCCGGCATGTTCTTGATGAGGTAACCGTGCGCCCCGGCCTCCAGGGCGGCGAACACCCGGTCGGTGTTCTCCTCGATGGTCAGCATCAGGAACTGGCCGGAACACTTCTTCCGCCGGAGCTCGCGGACGCATTCGATGCCGTTCATCTGCGGCATGTTGATGTCCATGATGGTGACATCCGGACGGGCATTGGGCAGGTCCTCGAGGGCGGCCTTGCCGTTGGCGCAATTGGCCACCAGCAGGAATCCGGGGGTCATCCGGATGATGGCGGAAAGGCCTTCCCGCATCTGGGCGTGGTCTTCAACGATCGCGATTCTGATGTTCATCTTTTGGGGGATCCACCTTGCGCAGGACCGACGTGTCTGAGCCGTCGGCCTTCACTTCGCAGGAGACCTGCGTTCCTTCCCCCGGCCGGCTGACAATGTCAATCCGTCCCCCGATCGCCCGCATCCGTTCGCGCAGCGCTTCCATCCGCTGCGACCATTCATCGGCGTCGCCGGCCGCCGCCGGTGGCGCGGTCTTCGCGTCGTCGGCGATCCGCAGTTTTACCACGCCATCCTGGAACCGCAGCGACACCTCGATCTGCCGCGTCGACTCCAGTTCGACGGCCCGGGCCACCGTCTCCTTGAAGGCGCTGAGCAGATTGTGCCGCACCTCGGAGCGGAGCCGCACCGGCGGCAAATCGGTCGGCAGGTCCAGCTTGAACCGGACGTTGGGCGCGTTCACGCCGTCGAGGTAATAGCTGAGGTAGGCCGCGAAGTTATCGAGGACGTCGCACTCCGGGTTGACGGCCCAGACGACCTCCCGCAAGCGGTCCACGAGCGACCGCGACCGGGTGGAAAACGTTTCCAGCTCACTCCGCGCCGGTCCCTCCGCCCCGCGGCTCGCCAGGTCCGCCTGCCACGCCAGGCCGTTCAGGCTGGCCCCGATCTCGTCATTCAGGTCCTTGGCGATGCGAGCCCGCTCCTGTTCGAGGGCGCGATGGGACTGCTTAAGGCGGGCAATTCGGCGCCCTTGCAGGTATTGCCCGATTTGCAGGCCGACGAACACCAGCACACCCACGCCGAGCGAGAGGAACAGCTTCGTTTCCCAGAAGCGCGGAATGATCGCGAAATTCAAGCTGGTCGGCGCCAAGCTCCAGTAACCGTGGGCGTTCGCCGCCTCGACCTCGAACTGATATTCGCCCGGCCGCAGGTTCGTGTAGCTCGCCTCCCGAACGCCGTCGGCCGCCCGCCATTCACGATCGTAACCCTTCAGCCGGAAGCGGAAGTGAACCAGGTCATTCTGCGGGAACGACGTCGCGGTGAACCGGATGCTCAGGGAACTGGCGTCTTTCCGGGCCAGGCGAAGAGTCTCACCCTCACCCCGCAGCAACCTTTGTAGCCGGTGGGCCGGCACTTCGGCGCCGTCGATCCGGAGCTGTTCGATCAGCACCGACGGCGGACGGGTGTTGGCGCGGACCAGCTCCGGCGAAATCTGCACCAGGCCGCCGGGCGTCGGGAACCACAGCTTGCCGAACTGGTCCCGGCAGCCGGCCGGCTGGAGCCCCCCGCCGGTCTCGGAGCCGATCATGCCGTCCAGATGGTTCAGCGTCAGGCATCGCACCCGCGTCATGAGCCCGCCCATGACTGCGCTTAGGTCGGTGACCGGAATGCCGTGGATGCCGCGCACGCCGGTCAGCCAGAGGCGGCCTTCATTGTCCTCGAGAATCTGGTTCACCAAGTTCTCCGCCAGGCCGTCGTCCCGGGTGAAGCGCCGCCACTTGCCGTTCGCGAACAGATGCAAACCGGCCGAGGTGCCCACCCAGACGTTGCCGCGGCGACATTCGCACAGGGCGAGAATCTCCCGTTCCGGCGCCCCGGCCTCCGGCTCCACCACCGCCACCTTGCCGCCGGCGACGCGCAACAGGCCCGACCCGTGCGTGCCCACCCAGAGCGTGCCCGTGTGGTCCTGCATGACGGCCCGGACATCGTAGACCGACAACGCGGAATCGCCCGGGAACGGTTCCAGTGATTCCCCGCGGGTGCGGAACAACCCCGCGGAAGTCCCGATCCAGATGGCGCCGCCCCGGTCCTCGTAAAGGCACCGGACGCGTCGGTTCCCCAGCTTGACCGTGCTGGGCACCGCCTCGCGTAGCGGCTGCTTGCGGACGCTAACCTCGCCGTTGCCGCCGGAACTCCAAATGCGCCCGTCGCGGGCGGCGAGCACCACGGTCTCCGCCTCCCGCACGCCGGCCGGCAACGGGAGCGAACCGGCCACCTTGCCGGCGCGGAGCCAACTGACACCCCGGGCGGTGCCGACGAAGATGCCGCCGTCGGCGCCTTCCGAGACTGTCATGACGTGGTCGCTCGGCAGTCCTTCGCGCTGGCCGATCACCTGCACGGAACGGCGCTGGAGCTGCAGGAGCCCGTCCACCGTGCCCAGCCAGAGGGTTTCCTCGCGATCAAACAACGCCGCCCGCGAACGGCGGAGCCAGGCCGGGAAATTCGCGGTCATTGGCCGGAAGGCCGTGCCATCCCAGCGATAGACGCCGTGCGGAACCACCTGCGCCAACAGTCCAAACCCCGGATGCGCGTAGAACTCGATCGCCTCGGCCGGTTGGTCGGCCGGAAACTCCAGCATCCGCCGCCAATTCCCGCCGCGGTTCACCGAAATGCCTTCCGCGTCGCCGATCCAAGCAAATCCTTCCCCGTCGGCCGGCAGCGCCGTGAAGGCTCCCTGCTTGGGAATGTAGCGGTCGCGGGCACCCAGGAAACGCCCCGTCTTCGGCTCGAACTCCTGCCAATCCGTCGCCGTCTGCACCAGCAGCCGGCCGTCCTCCAACAGATGCAGCTCGCGCACGCCCAACGACTGGAGGCCCGCACCCTCGCCGAAATTTTCGGCCCGGTCGGGCAACACCCGAGTCAGCCCGTGGCTCCAGCCCACCCACACGCTGCCGTCGGGCGCCGGCAGAAGCGCGGAGATCTTTTCCTGGGGCAGGTAGGGCAATTGCGCCGTTCCCTGGAACACCCCATGGCGATGCCGCACCAGGCCGCGGGTGGTCCCGATCCAGAGGTTGCCGACATTGTCCTCCGCCAGGGCGGTGATCGCATCGGTGACCAACTCGGGGGTGTTGAAGCGGTCGTAGACCGTGAAGCGCGCCCCGTCGAACCGGGCCAACCCGAAGCCGGTGCCCACCCAGATATACCCGTCCAGCGACTGGGCGAGGCAAGTCACCGCATCCTGCGGCAGCCCGTCATCGCCGCTGATCCGGCGCACCGAATAGTCGGGGGCCGCGGCCAACAGGCGGGAGAACGCACCGACGCCAGCGGCCCACAGCAACAATAGGAGCAACAGGAACCGCATCCGATCCTTCGGATCGAACGATTCCCGCCCCTGTTTCTGCGTTTTTGGAACTGCTCCGGGCATCTGTCTCCCCTCCCCGGCCTCCCTGCCAGGTTTTGCCTCCGCCTGAGGACTTTCCTTCAACGAACGCAACGTAACGACGTTACGAATCGCTGACACCTCCCCAAAACTCAGTAGGGAAATTGCCCTTGCCAGGCCCCGTTACTGACATCTGGCGATTTGAATGTGGGTAGTTCTGACCAAACTGCACTCGTCTTGAGTTGCTCCCGGCAACGACGGCGACAAGGGCCGCGAAGGTGGTCAGGGGGAGCGCGCCGGCAGAACTGCCGGGAGCGACTTCGGGACGGGAGAGTTCAGCGAAGCGAACTGCAAATCGGAAAAGTCATGAACAACCAGAACCTAAACCCTCGGCGCAACGCCGTCCGGATCGGTGGCTTCAGCCCGGTCGAGACTGTCGGTGCGCTCAGCGTCATCGGCATGCTCGCCGTGTCGGTGCTCCCGCCAATCTTCACCATGGTGAACGACTCCCGCCTGAATGGGGCCGCCCAGTCCTACATGATCGTGAAGACCGCCGCGATCCGCTACCTGGACCAGCACCTCTTCGATCACCCGACCACGGACCTGGGCTCGCTCGCCGCGCAGACCGAAGCCGCGACCCGCTGGGACAGCGAAGTGCTCCGGCCGGCCGGATTCCTGGACCAAGCGTTTGTCACCAAGATTTCCGAGCGGGCCCGCCTGACCATCTCCGCTTGCCCGCCGGCCTTTGCCAGTCCGACCGCGGACAACAACGCCTATAGTTTCTCTGGGTTTACCCCGACGGCCAACAACACCACGTCCGAAGGCAAGATCGTCGTCGAGGCGATCCTCGAGGGCGTGTCCCTCAGCGACGCCCGGGCGCTCAACCGGCGCATCGACGGTGAAGACTCCGCCGTCGGTGAGGCCGTCGCCGGCACCGACACCGCCGGCCGGGTGAAATACGAGTTCGGCTCAGCCAAGACCGCCAACGTCCGCGTCTACGTCACCCACCGCTAGCCACCTTTCACACTTTGGGCCCCCCCTCGCGTCCGGCCTGTCAGCCGGCCGATGGACCCGAAAACAACAGTCAACAAAACCACAAAACGCACAACACCATGAAAAGCATCAAGAACACCCAACGCCGCCGCTCCGGATTCACCCTGATCGAAATGATCGGCGTGCTCGCCATCATCGCGGTCCTCGCCGCGTTGCTCATCCCCCGGATCTTCTCCGCGATCAACGAATCGCGCGTGAATGGCGCAGCCCTCAGCTACAACAGCCTGAAGTCCTCCGCGATCACCTACTTCGGCAAGTATGGCCGCTTCGGTGGCAACGGCGGCACGAACTTCACCGGCACCGAACTCACCAACGGCGTCAACAACTGGGACAGCGCCTACCTGCTGACCGGCGGCTTCATCGAGAAGCCGTTCGAGACCAAGCTCGGCACCAGCTCGAACATTCAGGTCAAGGGTGCAGGCGCGTCGACCGAGACCGTGACCGCCACCAACACGGCATATGACCTCGACGGCAACAGCACCGTGGCCAATGAGGCCAGCGGCACGCTCGTCGTTCAGGCCATCCTCAGCGGCGTCTCCGAAGACGACGCCATCGAGCTCAACAACAAGATCGACGGCACCACGCTCGGCGCAGCTGCCGGCCTGCAGGACCTCAAGGGCCGCGTCAAGTATGCCGCCGCCTCCGGTGGCGTGACCGACGTCTACGTCTACATCGCCCACAAGTAAGCGATTCGTCTGAATCACACCCGGGCGGAGCGGCCCTCAACCCGCTCGCTCCGCCCGGTTTCGTTCCCGCTCGTCCGCCCGTCCGCAATCCACCGCCTGCCAGCCATGAAATTGATCGCCCGCCGCCCCCGCCGCCGTGCCGGCTTCACCTTGATCGAGATGATCGGCGTGCTCGCCATCATCGCAATTCTCGCCTCAATGCTGGTGCCTCGCATCTTCTCGGCGATCAACGAGGCCCGGGTCACCGGCACGGCCTTCAGCTACAACGGCCTGAAATCCGCGGCGATCACCTACTTCGGCAAATATGGCCGCATCGGTGGCAACGGCGGCACCAACTTCACCGCCACAGAGCTAACCAACGGCGTCAGCAACTGGGACCGGACCTACCTGCTGCCGGGCGGTTTCATCGAGAAGGCGTTCGAGTCGACCCTCGCCGTCTCCTCCAACGTCCAGGTCATCGCCGCCCCCATCGCCGGAACGTCCGTGACCGCCAGCAACGCCGCCTACGATCTCGACGGCACCGGGGTCCTGCCCAACAACGCCACCGGTCGGGTCGTCCTCCAGATCGTCCTGAGCGGGGTGTTCGAGGAGGACGCCCGAGACCTGAACCAGAAGCTCGACGGCACAAGCCTGGGCACCACCTCCGGCGCGGACCTGCTCGGGCGGGTCAAGTATGCCGCCGCCTCGGGCGGTTTGACGGACGTCTACATCTACGTCGCTCACAAGTAACCGTCGGCTTCCACGCCGCCCTCTTCCGCCCATGAACGCAACCCCTGCCCGGCCGCAGCGCCATTCCGGCTTCACCCTGGTGGAACTCGTCGGCGTGCTCGCCGTCATCGCCGTGCTATCCGCGATGCTGGTGCCGCAGGTGCTGGGGATCATGAGCCGTTCGCGCGTCCTGGACACGGTCGGCAGCTACGGCAGCATCAAGGCCGGGGCGATCACCTATGCCGCCAAGCATGGCCTGATCGGCGACGTCGCCGGGGCCGCGCTCGATGTCGGCACCTCGCCGCCGGAGGCGCTCAACTGGGACTCCGAAGTCCTCTTCAAGCTGCGCCTCATCGACGAACTCTTCCGGTCCCGCATCAGCACCGCCGCCTCGGTCCGGGTGCGCGCCACCGAACCGTCCGGCACCGCCCCGGACGGCACCAACGCCGCCTACAACCTGCTCGGGGCCGCGCTGCCTGCCAACCAGGTGAGCGGCGCCAAACACGTGGTGGAAGTTCGCCTGGTCGACGTGCAAATCGACGATGCCCGGGAACTCAACCGCCACCTGGACGGCACCTCGGTGGAACTGGGCGAATCCGCCACCGGCACCGACCTCCGCGGCCGGGTGAAATACGATTTCTCGGCCAATCCCGTGCCGGGCATGGGCGACGTCTACCTTTACGTGACCCACCTCTGATTCGCCTTCGGCGTCCCCCAGATGCAACGCAACCCCTCCAACCTCGGTCTCGGTGAACGGCTTCTCGCCGCCGGCCTGCTCACGCCAGTGCAGCTCGAGCTCGCCGAGTGCGAACTCCGCCGCCGCGGCGGGGCGCTGACCAAGCTGTTGGTGGAACTCAACCTGGTTCCCGCGGAGAAGCTGGCGGAGTTCATCGCCAAGGAGACCAAGACCCAGTTCATCGACCTGCCCCGCACGAAGATCGAGGAAACGGTCGCCCGGCTGATCCCGACGGACGTGGCTCGCCGACTTCGCGTGCTTCCCGTGGCCCGGAATGGCGAGGTGCTGACGATGGCGATGGCCGACCCGTCGAACATCGTCGCCATCGACCAGCTTTCCCGGCTTACCGGCCTCCGGATCGAGGCCGCTGCCGCAACCGAACGCGACATCCTGAACACGATCGATCGGCTGCAGCTCAGCGGGCCGACCATCCAGCAGTCGATCGAGAAGATCATCGACGAGGAAGCCGTCGCGAAGGCCGCCGCCGGCCCCGAGAAGATCGAGGTCGCCGAGTCGGAGGAGGACGACGCGCCGATCATCCACCTCGTCAACCAGGTGCTCCAGCGTGCCGTCAACCGCCGGGCGAGCGACATCCATTTCGAGCCCGAGGAAAAACTCCTGCGCATCCGCACCCGCGTGGACGGCGTGTTGCACCCCGACGTGCTGATTCCCAAGTCGCTGCAATCCGCCGTGGCTGCCCGCATGAAAATCCTCGGCGACATGGACGTGACGGAAACCCGCGTGCCGCAGGACGGCCGGGCCTCCATCATGGTCAGCCGGCGGAAGATCAACCTGCGCGTCTCCAGCCTTCCCACGCAGTTCGGCGAAAGCGTGGTCGTCCGAATCCTCGACACCGGTTCCCAGGTCAACCGCCTTTCCCACCTTGGGCTCGCGCCCGAATTTGAAACCCGCCTGCGCGCCGCCATCGAGGCGCCCTACGGCGTGGTGATCGTCACTGGCCCCACCGGCTCCGGGAAGACGACGACGCTTTACGCGGTGCTGAACGAGATCAACCAGCCCGACCTCAGCATCTTCACGTTGGAGGATCCCGTGGAAATGCCGTTGGCTGGCATCCGACAGACCCAGATTCGCGACGAAGTCGGCCTGACCTTCAGCGCCGCGCTGCGCTCGCTGCTGCGGCAGGATCCGGACGTGATCCTCGTGGGTGAAACCCGCGACACCGAGACGGCCACGCTGATGATCCGGGCCGCACTCACGGGCCACCTCGTCTTTTCCACGCTCCACACCAACGACGCTCCCGGCGCAATTCCCCGGCTGATCGACATGGGCGTCGAGCCCTACCTGCTCCCGAGCAGCCTCGTGGCGATCATCGCCCAGCGGCTCGTGCGGCGCCTGTGCCCGACGTGCCGTGAACCCGTCGCCGACCCGGAAGCCACCTTCGCCACCTTCAAGCTCACGCCGCCCGCCGGCGTGGAACCAAAACTCTGGCGCGCCGTCGGCTGCGACCAGTGCCACGGCAGCGGCTACCGCGGCCGGCAAGCGGTCTTCGAGATCATGACGATGGATGAGCGCTTCCACGCCCCGATCATCCGCCGCGCGGCCCATTCCGACTTTGTCCGCCTCGCCCGCGAAGGCGGCATGCCCACGATGTTCGACGACGGCCTCCGCCGCGCGATGCAGGGCGCCACCACGCTGGAGGAACTCCTCCGCGTCACCCGGCCCAACGAGTCATGAAGACCTTCGCCTATGTCGGCATGGATTCGCGGGGCCGCAGCCAGACGGGCCGGATGCACGCGCTGGACGAAGTGTCCCTGGAGGAAACGCTGCGCTCGAGCGGCGTGTGGCTGGTCGAGGCCAAGGCGGAGAAGGAACACAACGTCGCCGAAGAGCGCTCCAACGCCGGCCGCTACGGCGCGGTGAACCGGCGCGACCTCGCGAGCTTCTGCACCCTGATGGGCTTCCTTACCAAGGTCGGCGTGCCGCTCGTGTCCGCGCTGGAGATCGCCGGGCAGGACTGCGACA
>JACCDO010394286.1_pt1 | contig 10112 bp, 9 predicted proteins | sample 7446101 | NCBI WGS metagenome assembly JACCDO01 (sample SAMN15323440, study PRJNA562643) | freshwater metagenome | isolation source: river surface water | place: USA:Blue River Watershed | collected 2017-08-16
AAAAATTAAAAATAATATTAGTGTAATGAAAAAAAAAATGATTTTTAAATTCTTTAATTTGAATAATTATTTTAATTTAAAATAAAATTTATAAATAGATATAAAGAAAAAAGAAAAAATGGATTTCCAAGAACAAGACCGTCTTTTTAAAGTAAGAAAAACAGTATTAGAAATGATTGAAGATAGAAATATTAAAATACCAGTTATTGATAAAAATTTAACATTTGAACAATTTAATGTTCAATATACAGCTAACAATATAGATATATATATTAATGATGAAGAAAATAATAAAAAAGTATATATTCATTTTTATAATAGTGATAAGAGTTTTGGTAAAAAGACATTAAGTGATTTAATTATTAATATTACTGAAAAATATCAAGATGATAGTATTCTTGTTATTTTAATTCTTAAAGATAAAGAAAATAATTTAGTTTCTAAAGAACTACAAAAGCCAAATTATAAAAATGTTGAGATTTTTATTCAACAGAGTCTTATTTTTAATATCACTCGTCATGTATTAGTTCCTGAACATCGTGTTTTAACAGAAGAAGAAGAGAAAAGTCTTAAATTTAATAAAAAAGAATTACCAACTATTCTTAAAACGGATCCAGTTGCAAAATATTATGGTATGAAAACTGGTCAAATTTGTAGAATTAAAAGACCTTCAACAGTATCTGGTTTTACTTATTATTATCGTGTTGTTAAATAAAAGATCTTTTATTCTTTTTAAAAGATCTTTTTTTCTTTTTAAAAAAGGAAAAAAGGAAAAAAAGGATCGCAAAAAAAGAAAAAATAATAAATAAAAAAACTATTAATCAAAAAATTATTAAATAAAAACATTTAAACAAATAATATTAAATAAAAAATTATATTTTTAAAATTATATATTTTTTTAGGAAAAAAAGATATATATTTATAGTAGATATTAAATAAAAATAATGGATTTAAAATATTCTTATGATGATATTAAAGATACTCACACTAGTATTTTACCAGTACCTTTCCCTGACAAAGTAGCTCCTTCTGCTCCTGAAGGTATTAATTATGGTAAAGCTCCATATGCTATGCCTCTTCAACCTTATCCTAATTCAAAATATGATAAAGTACAATATTGCAATCAATTACCTCCTGCACCTCGTTCACAACAATTAAATGTTCCTTATCAAGGACCTGAATGTCCTTTTTATAATGAAACACCTTATACTAAAGATAAATGTTATTTAACAACTAGTAATGGTCAAGGAGTTGTTGGATTAGTTTGTAATGATGCAGGTGGAAGTGATAATTCAAATTTTGCAAGAGGAAATCAATTTGGTTTAGCGTATAAACAACTTCCTCCTCAATCAAAACAATTTAAGAAAAAACAAGAAATATACAAAGTAGTTCCACCAGTTCAAACAGCAGATGGTGAATTTTTTGGAACTAAACGCACTGAATCAGATATCGAATTTGTTAAAACTGTACCCAGTAAAAATAGTATTCAACCTCAAAATAACATGATTAAACAACCAGAAGTTATTTTTGATAAAAATACTTTCTATCCCCAACCTGATTGGGATATTCAACAAAATAAAAATTATCAAACATATATGGAACCTCAAAGATTTACTGCTAACGGTTTACCAACATATGTTTATCCATATGAAGTTATGAATCCTATGAAAGCATTAACAGCACAAGAATATGAAGAAAAACAAAATAAAAGAGAAAGTACAAATGATCCAATTATAAGTGATTTCCCCAAAAATGTACCATATCCTGAATTTAATCCTGATATTCAACTTCAACCACTTCCTAATGTCACAATGTTTGATACAGGTGTTGATAAATCATGGGGAGAATTTAAAAACTTAGAAAAATTCGAAAATAGAAGTTGTAGTCAAAATATTGAAAATTTTGAAAATGATGATTTATTGAATGGTTCTAAGAGTATTCTTGTTAAAACAGAAGAAGAAAAGAAAAATGATTTTACTAAACCCGAAGAATTTATAAATATGTATTGTCCTCATAGAGGAGGTTGTCCTTTCTGTAAACAATGTCCTTATGGTTCTAATTGTAAATGTTCTAATAATTGTCCTTATTGTAAAAATTGTCCTTACATTAAATCTTTAACTGTTGATAATTTTACTAATAATGTTATTGAAGGATTTGAAAATGAAAATCGTTTTAATTTTATTAAATTTATTGCATTAATTGTTTCTATTATTTTAATTTTCCTTATTATAAAATATATTAATCATCATTTTAAAGGTTAATTAATAATAAATATTTAATTTTTTAATATTTTATTTTTTATATTATAAAAAATAATTATCTAATTTAATTATATAAAAAGAAAAAATGAGTTCAAATAAAAATTTTGAAAATGAAGCATTAAAACAAATGACTAAAGAATATGCTAAAATTGGAATTACACCTTTTTCTAATAAAGGAAGAGGACATATATATCAACCAGTTAAATATAATGGATATTATTTAAATAGTCTTGTTCAAAAATTAAAAGAAGAAGCTGAAAGAGCTCAAATTGAAGCTAATAAAGCTGCCAAAGCTGCTAAAAATGCTCAAAATGAAGCTAATAGAGCTGCTAAAGCTGCACAAAATGCTATTAATGAAGCTAATAGAGCAGTTGAATCTGCTAATAGTGCTACTGAAGCTGCTAATGGTGCTGTTGAAGCTGCTAATAGTGCTGTTGAAGGAGGTAAAAAGAAAAAGACTATTAAACGTTCAAAATCTAAATCAAAATCTAAATCTAAATCAAAATCAAGAAAACATTAAATATTTCTTTCTAATGGACTAGAATAAGGTATTTTCAATAATTCAAATATCTGATCTTCATTCTCTAAAAATATTTTACTATTATCACTTTTTCGCGTTAATCCATATTCATTTAAAGAATAACCTAATTCTAATGCTTTATTTCTAATTTTTACATTAAATTCTTTATTACCTGTAAAATAAAGAATTCCTGTCCAATAATTTTCATAATCAAATACTCTTATATCTATTCTTCTTGATTTTGATTTTTTATTTAATCTACAAAATCCCATATACTTTTTATCTCCATTCTCCGTTAAATTATCTATTATAAACTCTTCTTCTGTTAATAATTCTACTATTTTTTTCAAATAATTTTGTTCTGCTATATTATTCATATATTTTGGATTTGATATTATAATATCCATATCTCCTGAATCTTCATTTCCTCTTCTATAACTTCCACATATCTCAAATATTAAATCTTTATCTATCTTCTTTAAATTCTTATCTATTAGCTTTTTCATTTTATCTATCTCTTTCCTTGGTATTCTCTCTTTTAAATCTTCATAATATTTAATACCTAAATTTATATGATGAGTGCTCGTTATTCTTTTTTCATTTATTGCTAAAATAATATCTTCTATTCTTCTTAATCCTAAATTATACCATTCTTCCGCTCTTTTATCTCCTACACCTGTTATACTTTTAAATAAATCACATATTTCAAATTTATTATTTGTTTGTTGTACTTCACTAACTTCTGATAAAGAACCAGTAGTTAAAATTTCATCAATACGATTAGCAAGACCTTCACCAATACCTTTCAAATCTTTTTTTAATTGTTTACCTGATTCAATAATACCATTATAATTATTTAAAGATTGAATAGCATTGATTAAAGCTTTAGATTGAAATTTTTTTGAAGGGTCTTTTTTATAATTATCTAATAATTTATTTAAGAAAAACAAAATTCTTTCTTTTTTATTATCCATTGTATTTGTTAACTTTTGTTTATATTTTTATATTAATTAATAATATTTATTTTTTATTTAAATTTAAAAAATATAATTTAATTTTAGAGATTTTAATTAAATAAAATATGAATGAATTTGAGGAATTTAAATCAAAAAATCCTTTCAAAAAAATAGGTAAATCTTTTAATAATACTGTTAAATCTGCTGAAAGAGCTATAATTGGTAAAAAAAATCAACAAAAATTAGCTCATAGTGTTAATAAAGTTTTAGGAACTGAAAAAAAGAAAAAATCAACACCACCTCCACCACCTCCACCACCTCCACCTAAACCAAAAGTTTATGCTTTATCTACTTCAAACTTTAATAATAATATGTATTATGATATTTTTTGTCCTGAAAATGATATGAAAATAAATTATAATACTTCTCTTAATCAAGTTGATATCATATCATCAACAACTAAAAATAATTGGACTGAATGTCAAAATGCTTGTTTATCTGATAATACATGTACTTCATTTAATTTTGATATATTTGGTAAAAAATGTACTTTGAATAAAGGATATCCAACATCAACAACTACCAAGGGAGGAAATACATCAGGTATAAAAACAAAATTAAATTTTAATTATAATAATTTAACTTCTGCACAAAAAACAAATGTACAAAAATATTGTATAAATAAAAAAATAACAGAATTAACTGGAAATGATAAAATATCAGTTGAAGAATGTATTAAAGGAGTTAAAAATAATAAAAATAATAATTATATAGATTTAGACGCACAATGTGTCTGGAATAAAATGAATTCAATAGGAAAAGGAAAAATATTAAATAATTCTGTAAGAGAAAATTCAAGTAAATTAGGAAATGCAATTGGTGGGAAAAATATGGATAAATATCAATCTGATTTTAAATCTTTATTAAATAATTCTATTAAATACTTTGATACTAATAAAAAACTTTCTAATTATGATAATGATTTTAAAAAATATAATATTTTAAATCAAGAAAAAAAAGAAGAATTATTAAATGATTTTAAAGAAACATCTCAAGGAACTATTGATAAATCAATTTTATTAAAAATGATTAATAATGCTACAATTGGTTCTGATAAAAAAGAAGAATTTACAAATAAAAATTATTTAGAAGATTCTCCTCAATCTAAAAATATGATTAATATATTTATTATTCTAATTATTGTTTGTTTAATATTATCTTTTTATTATTTTACTAGTTAATACTTCTAATTATATGAATAATGTACTTATACTTTTCTTTAGAGTTTACTTTGCTTTGGGTTTTAATGATAATAATTTTAATTAGAGAAATATTTTAGACAAAATTTATTCAATTTTTATTTTTTTATTTATTAAAAAAAATATATTTTTTTCTATTAAAATATATTATATAATTAGAATAAATAATATAATAATATGAGTACTTTGTCTACAACAGATATTATAAATCTTCAAAGTAATTTAAATGAAACTATTGATAGTATTTATGATGCTACTTCTAGTCCTAATATGAATTCTAAAAATGAATTATTAGCTCAAAAACAACAAAGACAAATTGAACAACAAGCAGAAATTGAAGATAAAACAAATCTTATTTTAACACGTTCTCGTATGTTACAAATCGCAGAAGAAAGAAATATGTATAAGAAAAAAATTATATTTACATTATTGGCTGTTATATTATTAATTTTAATTATAACTTTAACTACATATGTATTCTTTGCTAAACAAGTTAAAAAATAAAAAAATAATAAATAATAAATTAACACTTTTTTCATAATATTTTTAAATAAATTATTTAAAAAAAAAGATTATTTAAATTAGAGATATATCTATTATAATTATTATGGCAAGTCAAGATTCAACAGATGAAGAAAGAATAAATAATTTAAATGATATTAATAATAAATTATTATTAAAATATGATAATAATTTTAATACATTATATGATAAAAGTACTGAGTTAAACAAAGGTATAATGAATAAAGAAGAATTAATAACACAAAACTTAGATTATTCAAATGCTCAAGACCAAACTATTAGTATTTTACAATATACTATTTTTTTAGTTATTATTTATTTTATTTTATTCACTTTACATGCAATGCAAAAAATAACAACTAAAATATTAATGATTGGATTTATTTTTATTTTAATTATTTATGTTTTTACCGTTTATTATAATGTTATTTATAATAGACAAAAATCATTGGCTTTATTATCAGCTGCTACTGGTAAATCTATTATTCAAACTATAGCCAATACTATAGCTGATAAGAAAGGATATCAATGTCCATCTAATTGTGATCAAAATTCTGAAGTTGATGATCAATTAATTCAATCTGCAGGAACTAATCCTATTTTAGATAAACAATCTTCAAGTAATGTTTGGTTAGAAGGTGATAAATCAATGAATTTTTATAATTATGAAAATTATTATCCTTCTGACCCTGAACAAGATAATGCTATGGCAGATAATTATTCAGGATATGAACCTAAACCATTCTTCAGAGGTATAAATGCCGATGGAGCAACATATTATCATTGTAAAATGAAAGTTAATTATGGAGATAATACTGGAGTACCGATGAAAGGACAATCAGAAATATTTACAACTATACCTTGCAATCAAATGAATGGTTTTATGAGTGCTGATGAAGAATTTAGTAAATTTATTTGTAGTGATAGTGATTCTAGTACAATAACTAATTTTTACACAAAAGATGATAAAGGTAAAATAACTGTTGATATGAATAAATGTAATGGAATAGTATAAATAAATAATTATATTAATATTTTTTATTTTTTAAGTTAAATATTTTCACTTAAAGAAAATATATATTAATAAAAAAAATATCTATTTTAATTAGAATTAACAAAATAATAATAAATGAGTTATCCACAAATATCACAAAAAAAAATTGATAAAAATTATAAACCTAATTTAAATGATTTAATTAAAACAGGAAATAATATTAATTTAAATTTAAATGCTCTAAAATACGACCATTTTACTAATCAAAACTTGTATGAACAATTTGCTACATATGAAAATTCTGATGTTAGTACTATAATGAGTCAAAATAGTTCATTATCATCTAATAATTCAGATATGAATGATGAATTAATAACTGCTAATTTAAATAGAGAAATAACTTTAAAAACTGAAGAATTAACTCAATTAGAAAACCAAGATTTATCTAATCAATTAAAACAACTTCAAGGTTTACAAACAACTATCTTTTCTAAAGAAAGATTGATTGAAGATAACATGTATGAAGCTGAAAGAAATGCAACTAATATTCGTGTATTATCTGGTTCAATTATTTTTGGTGTTTTATTCTTTGTTTTAATCTATGTTTATGGAATTCAAACATTAGGAGCTCCTTTAGTTAGAACTATTGGTATCGCTTTAGTAGTTATTTATATATTATTTATTTTTTATCAATATAATATTTTTTATTTAAAAGATTCAATTGGTATGTTAATATCATTTAAATTTTTATCTAATATTGGTGCTAAAATTGATGCTAAAACTAAAGAAATTAATAAGAGAGCTACAGATATGACTTATGATTTATGGGTTCAAAATCATTGTAGTTGTCCTACTAATTATGATCTTAATTCAGGAGAAGATGAAGAAGATAATAGTTGGGAAACTGGTATATCTGGTTCTGGATTATCAGGTGAAACTGAAGTACCAGGAGTATATTATCAAGATGGTTCTGCACCAAATCAATTATTAGTACCAACTAATTCATTATCTAATTCAGGAACATATAAAGATAAAATCACTTATTCAGATTATAGTAAAAATTATGATTATGGAACTAATCCTGTATTAGATGATAATAATAGATCTCCTGTAGATGGAAAATTAGTAGGACATAGTGTATATACTAATGGTTTATAAATTAACTAATAAATAATAAATAATAATTTTTTGAATAAATATTTTTTATAAAAATTAAATAAAAAATAAAAATATGATAAAAATAAAAAGAGAAAAAAGAAAAATCTATTAATAATAGAGGTTTAATTAAATAAAATAAAATGATGAATTTTCCAAATCCAAAAGACCCACAAACTGTTCAAGTTAGAATTTGTAATGAAGATAATGATTGTGGAAAAGGTAATTTATGTTCATTTAATGATGAAAAATTAGTTCATCAATGTATACCAGAAGATAAAAAATTATTATATCAAGGATGTTTAAATACTTCTAAATATAATGAATATTCAAAGATTAATTTTGATAATAAAGATAAACAATCAAAATTTAAATTTGAAAAGATTGATTCAAAATCAAGTGAAGACCATGATAATATTAAAAGTTGTATTGATTTTACAAGACGTCAAAAAAATAAGAATGGTTTTCATTATAATTATATGATTTTTAAAAATAAAAAAAATGCTTTTGTTGACCCTAACACAATTAATCTTTATTTAAAATGTGATAACGAAGTTTTAATGGCAATGCCTTCTAAAGACTTTTTTAATATGAAATGTTCAGAAGACCAAAAACATTGTGTTTTAATACCAAATAAAACATTTAAATCTTTTGTTCAAAGTAATACTAAAACTTGTGGTGGTAAATTCTCATTAGATGTTGAATATGCTTGTGAAAATGAAGATTTACAAAATAAATTTAATGTAAAATTTAATCCTAAAAAATTAGATGAATTAAAAATTGAATTAAATTGTCCTGTTAATTTGGATGATAGTCGTTTTCAATCTCAATGTACTGCAGCTTATTTTGATACTGATAATTCAAACCCTGATAATTTTAAATTTATGGATTTATTAGATAAAAATGTTAAAGCCGAAGATTGTGTTCAACCAGTTTATAAAGTACCCAGAATTGTTAATGATATTGATATTTATAAACAATTAATGACAAAGAAAAAAGAAGATGAAGTTTTAGATTATAATAAAATGTTAGATGATAAAGAAGATGAATTAAATCGTATAAGAGCTGAAAAATTAAAAATTAAATATAAAATTAATACTGGTAAAGATTTAGATTATGATGATGCTCGAAGAATGGTTGAATTTAATAAAACTGAATACTTTCAATCTGGTTCTGAAAAGCCATGTCTTTGGAAAATTCATGAACATAAACATCCTTTAGTTGAATATATTGAAGAAAATGATATTAGACAATATGCTACTCAAGTTCAAGGAAATTATCATTTAATTGAAGAAGCTAAACAAAAAGCATGTGAATTAAATGCTCATCGATTCATATGGTTTTCTAATACTTATCCATTAGAAAGTATGAGAAATGAATTATATGTTTTTACACCTAAACAATGGGATAATGTTAGAGAAAAATTTAGTATTGATGATATTAAAAAATGGAAAAAAGTATCAAATGTATATGTTGGTGAACCTACTACTGAAACTGATATTTACAAAGAAAAATTTTTCGATGCTCAATCTGAATTAAATCAAACTTTGTCTGATAATTATAATCTATTTGTTAAATTTTATCAAGATAATGTTGAAAAAACTGATGATAAATTAAATAATAATGAAAATACTATTAATGAATTAGATGATAAGATAACTACTACAACACAAAAAATTAAAATGAATCAAATTGAAAGTGATGTTAATAATGAATTTTTAAGAATTTTATTAATTGTTTTTGTTGTTTTAGTTTTCTGTTCTATCGCTTATTATGTTTATAAAAGAAATCATTCTTAGTAGTTAATAAAAATCTTCTTTTTGGTTAAAAGAATTATTTATTTTTTTAAATTGAATTATTTATTTTTTTTTTTAAATTGAATTATATAATTTTTAATTAAATTATTATTTTTAATGTGTAATTTATTTTTATAATTTATTTTTAAATATTTTTTCTTTTTTTGCGATTCTTTTTTACTTTTTTATAAAAAGAAAAAAAGATCTAAAAAGAAAAAAGGTTTCTAATATGATTTATCCAATAAATATCTTTGAGTTTTTTGTACATGTGCTTTAATTTGATTCCATTCTGTTGGATTATAAATAACATGATTTCTGATTCTTGTATTAATACTCGATGAATTAGTCCAAATCATTTTTTTAATTTCTTCAATATCTAAATCAGGATATTTTTTAATAATTAAATCACAAAAGTTAGCATGACAATGAAAATCAATAGCACTTAAATCCCATTCATCTAATTCTAATTCTTTAACTGAAAAGAATGATATAGGTCTTATTTCTGTATCATCTACTTTAATGTTACTATTAGTTGAAAATCTATCATACCATACTTTTGCATATTGTTCAAACATTTCCATATCACAATTCATACCTCCATAAGCTACTCTTAAATTCAAAGAATATAAATATGAACATTCTGTATTAT
>JACCDO012218274.1_pt1 | contig 10111 bp, 19 predicted proteins | sample 7446101 | NCBI WGS metagenome assembly JACCDO01 (sample SAMN15323440, study PRJNA562643) | freshwater metagenome | isolation source: river surface water | place: USA:Blue River Watershed | collected 2017-08-16
ACAGAGCAAGTGGTACTCAATCACTAACAGGTATTAGCATTGATGGTAACGCAGGTACTGTTACTAACGGAGTTTATACTACAGGAAGTTATAGTGATCCAACTTGGCTAACATTGTCTGCAAGTAAAGTAGGATTAGGTAACGTAACTAACGAATCCAAAACAACAATGTTCACTAACCCAACCTTTACTGGTAACTTTAGTGCAGGTACTAATACATCGTCTACTGTGCGTTTTAACGTTGGAACTGGAACGCCCGTAAGTGCAGTATCACCTACGGGCTATATGGTTATTAACGTAAACGGTACTAACAGATACGTACCGTATTACACTTAATTACTGTACCTTAAGCAGAATAATTTCTTCGTTAATGCGACCGTTCATACGTGCTTCGGTTGCATTAATCTCGTCTAAGAACTTACGCAACTGTACTTTACCTGCCGCTTTAAACTCTTTGAGTTTTTCTTCAGGCTTGCGTACAGTCTTCATAACACTTTGACTCTCGTTAAAGCCTGTAATTGTAGTACCTTTTACACCAAGTTCCATGTATTCGCTGGCAACATACTTGCCAATCTTACGACTCTTAGTGTTGTACACCCAAAGTTCCTTAGCACCGATGACATCGATTGGATTAATCGACACAAGTTTAAGTGCTTCGTCTTGCTTCTTGTACTTGAGTTTAGCAACAACTTTAGCCTTGTCAGTTGGCTTTTTAGCACGAGGCTTCTTGTTAACTTTAGCTTCTTGGGCAAGCATATCGCAAGCAGAGTTAATTTCGTGATAGAAATCGATCAGCTTTTTAACATACTTACGAGCCATATGGCTGTAGCCTTCCTTCAATTGCTCGTCTGCTTTACCAGATGCAAGCTCTTCAAGTTCAGCCAAATTGCGTTCGTAAAAACCTTTGATAATACGAGCGTGTGCCGCTTTAGCACCTTTGCCACGTAGTACGCTGATAATTTTAAATTCTTTAGGGTTAAACGCATCCATGTCAGCATGGAAGCTCTCTAAAGCATCTTCAATTTCTTCAGTCATGTTCAAAGCCGCTTCACGAACACGTTCTTGAATTGAAGGAGTATAAACATCCTTCTTAGTTGCTTCTTTTTCAGCGGCTAATTCTTCAGGATCGATATCGTCTTTACCTGCGCTAATTGCTTCAACAATAGCCTTACGCAACCATTCAGAAGTATCGCGGCCTTGATTAAAGTCCGCACGTTGCGGGGTCATACCGCGAAGCAAACTGTGAGCAATGGCGCCCATTGTAGTGCTAATACGATTGTCTTTAACTTTCTTAAGAGCGGCAATGTCAGCTTTGGTACAGCCCTGGCTTTCCATCCATTTGACTACGATAGGTTTGTAAGTCTTAATCTCAGACTCCAAACGGTAATAGTCCATAGCATTTCTAAAGTATTTGTGGAACTCGTCACCAGACCAAGATTCGCATCCTTCCCAATTTGGGCTAGTGTCCTTTACTGCACGAGTACGGTGTGCAATAACTTGCTTTTTGGTAACACGAGTTTTGGTTGCGGCTTTAGCCATTTAGAGCTCCTTTGTTAGTTAATATAGTAATTATACACTCAAACTGCATCGCTGTCAACCGAGCTCCAATTCAGTATAAACCAGTCCAAATCTCGTTTGGACGTAAACCAGTAGTCTGCAAACGCCATTCTACGGGCTCTCATAGGTTGTACTTTAGTATTAAATGTAGTTCTGCACCAATTTGCAATTTTGGTGTATTGTTCTTCTGTTAAGTATTCGCGCCCGCTGGGCAATACATCGATATCATCAAAGAGGTCTTGCTGTTTGGATTGGTACCAAACATTTACACCAAAGTACTTACCTCTTTCGTATATATCGAAATTTAGTTTCACAAGTCGAAATTAATAGCAGTAATGTTTTCAAATTTGAAACTGCGCCATGCTTGCAAGTCTGTTTCCCAAACTGTACAAGTTGTGTCGCTTGCTTTTAATTGTTCAACAACAGGCTTAACACCTTCTTTGTTTGAACAGTTCATTGTACGCATAGTACCGTCTGCTTTTTTGAAAGTAACAGTAACCTTTTCGTGCATTTCTAAAATGTTTAACAACCACTCGCGGAATGTCTTACGTTCAGCTTCGGTTGCTGTACTGTACCAAGTGGGGTCAAAATCTACTACATCAGTTACTTGAGTCATTTTTATTTCCTTTAAATCCATAGTGTTCTAAAATAATTCCTGCACAAGTCATTGCTGTTTTTGACTTATCAGAAAAATTATGATCCGCTAATTCTTTAGCATGAAGCAATAATAATCCTGCACAGTCTAATAACAACAGTCTTGCAAACTCGTCGACGATTTGTTGATTAACGTCTGGAGTATATAGTCCTGCTTGTTTAACTAAGTCTTGTATATTTTTATTCATATCACCATATCCACTGCAATTACATATCTGTCCTTCATAGACTGTGGCGGCATCGGTCTATGCCAAGTCTTTCCAGGATAAATCACCCAATGGAAGTCTTTAACTGGACTAACCCATCGTTGATTACCATCGATACCGTCTAGTGCAAACTCAGTGCCGCAAGTATTGATATCAGTAATATCATCGGGCATGTGCAAATAATAAATGCCGGACAGCGTGTGCTCTTCACCGTACTGATGTGTGTGCCACAAACTGCGTCTATCTTCTTGCGGTGTTTTGTTTGATGTTACGTATGTCCACGATTGTATTTGTTTAATAGGAACATCCTTACCCAAATACATAAACGCAGACATAATAAAGCTCATTTTGAACTTTAACCAATGTGTGCCTTCCAAACCAAACACATTATCTGTAGTTTGGTAAGGAGGGCTATTCTTAAAGTAACGACCTTGTGCTATCAACTTATCAACATCGGCCATTGCTAAGTCTTGGTCCTGTTTAGTTAACACAGAACTAAAATCGTATGCTTCAAATGTTTCCCAGCCGTGTTGATGTAATAACATTATGGTCTCTTTTCAATAACTTTATCTGCAAGTCCGTATTGGACTGCTTCTTCTGCTGACAAGAACGTATCAAACTTCATTGTTTCAAATAGTTCTTCGTATTGTTTACCTGCGGTATTGTGCTTAACATACAGCTCAGTTAGACGCTTGTTAAGACGTTTACTTTCTTCCATAGCACGAACAGCATCTTCGAATTGTAGTTCTTGAACGTGTACACTACCACGTGTGCCAGGAGTACCTGAGCTAACACGATGGATCATTGTGCGAGACTCTGGAAGTACAAACCGCTTGCCTTTAGCACCTGCTTGTGCTAAGAACGATCCCATTGAACATGCTTGGCCCATTACAAACGTACAAACGTCTGGCTTAATGAATTGCATTGTGTCGTAAATAGCCAAGCCAGCAGTTACGCTACCACCAGGGCTATTAATAAACAACTGAATGTCTCTATTAGGATCTTCGCTTTCTAAAAATAGTAGTTGTGCTACAGCAAGGCTCGCCGTGTGTTCGTTAACTTCTGTGTCTAACATAACAATACGGTCCTTGAGCAAGCGACTGTAAATGTCATAAGCACGTTCGCCTTTGTTAGTAGATTCAACTACCATTGGGATTGAATGAGGCATTCTTTATTTCTCCAGGGTCCAATTAATAATACGATAAAAATGAAAATTCTCTCTGTAAGACGAAACAAATCGTCCTTTAACCTTTATTGTAGCAGAATTATTAAAAATGTCAAGCCACATGTGTTCCAGAGGGTTAGGTTTGTGTATTTCAACAGATGCTAGTCTATTGTCAGGTAATTTAAACCAATACACGTTACAAGGAATACGTTTACTTTCTCTTTTGATAATAGTAATTGGAGTTAACTCTACAACACTATCGTTGTTAGGTATTTCGCTTCTTTGAATTTCAGAAGTATTTGCAGTTTCTTTTATATTGTCCATAGTTATGTCTTCTTGATAGAACGCCGGTAATCTATATACCATTCCAGCAGTACCTTCGGTGATGACTTTTGGATCAATACTGTGAATAAATTTTAACAAATCTTGTCTAAATGGACTTAGTCGTGTGCCATTTAAATTTGCCCACATAAACTTCTTTCCGTAGTAACTACGAATTTCGGTTGCGTGTTTAAAATCGTCCTCTACTAGATACCCGGCTAATTCATTAGACGAGAATGAAAAGTGTTCCGGACCACCAGTAGATTTTAATCTCCAAACACAACAGCTAAGAGCAAGTGCATCATGTTGTAATGTAATAGGATCTTTAGAAGAATCTCTATACGTAGTAGAAAAAATGTCTGTATCTATCTTTGGCGATGCGTGTTGAGGCGCACCGCAAGCAGTCATTTGTTTAATGATGCGGTCAATATCTGCGGTTTTCATCTACCCTCCGTATATGCTTGTCCTTTAGGACCACTGCTAACAAAGTCCATCCCGGCCATACGGCCTTCGTATAGTCTGCCATTCCAATTCATTAGAAGTTTAACACTTTTGTTAAGAACTACTGTAAGGTTTCGTCCTTCGTTGAATGCCATTACTTCTGCACTAACTACTTTTCCTGTTGATTCTTGCTTGACATCACAATGTGAGTCGTATCTCATTTTTACAGTCATGCTGACTCCGATGGTTGTTTATATTCGCCTGCTATTGCTTCGAGTATATCAAAGTTTTCTTCGGCACGTTTAATGGCGTCCCATGCTTTTTGTAGAGCAGGATTGTTTTTAATTCGTGCTTCACGTTGAAATCGTTTATCACGTTCTTGTCTTGCCCAATCGAGCAACGATTCTGCCTCAGGAGTTAATCCAATACTAGAATAGCCCATATTAAGTTGAATCCAAGTATTTCCGTCAAAGACTTCCATATTTTGATTGGAAGTATTATATCGCATATTGCCAACACCTTGTAAACCGGAATACCCATTTACATAGGTGCTGGCACTACCACCTTGAACTTGAACATAGCGTCCAGAAGAAGTGATATCTTTAATCATACTTCTAATACTATGTTAGGGTTCCAACCAGTGTTTTCACTGTAGCCGTACTCTTGTTCGTAACCGCGTGGGTTGCAAACAACACGAGTTTCACCGATCATGTAATCAAACGGATGATGGGTGTGTCCGTGCGTCCACATTTTAATTTGTGGATGATCCAAAATAAACTCTTCTAAGCTACTGTGGTAAGCACCGTTCATTAAAGTTTCGTGTTTGTATTGTTCAGATACACTTTGGAAACTTGGACTGTGATGTCCTACAACAACAAACTTTTCGTCGTACTTTTCGGCAATGACACTTCGAATGTAGTCAAGTGTTTGACGATGACGAACTACAGTATCCGCAGGTTTAAGACTTGTAAATCCCTTTTCATCGTTACGAATACACTTATAGTCCATCATCATATCACGAACAGCATGAAGTGTAAGCGGGTCGCCTTTGTTCATGTTAGTCCATAACGTGCCACCGACAAAAGTAACATCCTGAATCTTAACAGCATCGCGCTCTAAGAAATGGATATTGCCATACCGGGCACATTCTTCGCGAAGGTACTGAATGCCTTTAACCCACTTGCTGTGGTATAACTCGTGGTTACCTGCAACGTACACAACGTCTGCAAATTGAAACGACACTCGTTTCAAAAAGTCACGAAACCGCTGAGCACGAGATAACTTGTTATTCATATCACGAAGTGCGCCAGGAGTGTATGGGTCAACTGCAACAGCAACATCGTGCAAATCTTCAGCCAACATGATATCGCCTGACAAAATCAGTACGTCGCACCCTTCGTCATTCTTGACGTTGTAATCGGAAAACTCTAAATGGAGATCCGACACCAACTTAATTTTCATTATTACCCCATTTAAGTAAAAAGTATGTCCACTTCTCTTCAGTTATCTTACCTGAAATGTTGTAGGCATACCCCCATGATTGATGATCTATATGTTGAGTATAAACTAAATCGTAACAGTTGTCAACTATCCATTTGCCCTTTTCGGTTTGGCTAAAGTCGTACCAGGCCGCGCCCATATATATTTCCGGATCTTCTACATCTCCTAAACGGAGTTTGTGTAATACTTTCCGTATATGGGTTTTACTGGTATTCGTCATCCAACTCTACGTTAGTAAGAAAGGCAATACTTTGGAACTTGTCCCAAGCGGCCTTGGCGGCAGGGTTGTTTTCTAGTTCGCTACTAGGCAAAACTGCTTCTAACCATATTTCTGGCCGACGAGATGGCCATGCACCGAATTGTCGAGGTTGATGGAACTTACCTTGTTCCCAAAGTGCAATGCTAACGCTACGAACTCGTTCTTCGTCTTTGTCGCTATACTCAAACCATTCCGGATTACTACTACTAAAGACACCACGTAAGCGGTCGCCATTTGATCCACCACCGTAACCCTGCCAAATACCTTTCCATTGCGTATCGTTACGGGGATCAAAGTCTGTGCGAGCAATGACAATCAACACATCGTTGATGTCTACTATTCCGTTAACGATATCACGAACACAACGGCTATAACTAAGTCCAATTTTCATACATCTTCTTTCTTACAATTACATGGCAAACGACCTTGCCTACAATCGCCAGTACAGCTATTAGATGCACGAATGGCGTTAATTAGTATTTTACCTGCAATATCAATTAAAGTCAAAAACGGCATGATTAACAGGCCTATGATTATTCCCAATCCTAAGTCGTTCATTATTCTTTCCACTTGTAAGGTTCGATAGCGGCATCAGTTGGAACAGTCCAACCGTCTCCTAGTTTTTCTCGTAAATCAATGCACTCTTGTAATGAGCGTGTTTTTACTTCACGAATAGGTGTACCATTTTCTTCGCAGAACTCTACTCGGTACGGTGGCAACACGATTACATAACTATCTTCTTCTTGCCACGCATGATCCGGACTGTCGAACAACCATCCAGCACCGCCTTCGTAATATGCTTCTTTGATTTCTTCTTGTTCTTCTTCGGAAATATCGTCGCTAAATTCGAACCAGCAAGCAACACCATCTTCAAAATCACAGCCATCGAACTCGCCATCTTCTGCTTTACAATATTGGCTACGAGTTTGGTCATGCTCTAAGTTACATTCCATGTCCTCTGCAATGAAACCTTTGCCCCAACGGTAGTGGTCTTCAATATTAAACCAACTAATTGTACCATTGTCGTTCTCACGATACATTTCGTATGTAATAGAAATGCTTTTCTTTTCAAGCGGTGTAATTGTATAATGTGACATTAAATTCTCCAACTGAGCCAACGATCAACTTCTGCTTCTGCTTCTGCTTCGGTAACTGCATAGACTTTAAACCATGCAGTGGTTTGATTAGCACGGATATCGAACGGAACAGTTCCGTCGAAGAAAATACCTGAGTCGCCGATTTCGCGTTCAACTTCGTATAGTTTTAAATTTTTAGCACGATTAATTAAATCGTTAGCCATATCAACTGAGTTCATTTGGATTCTCCTTCAAACCGCGCCACTTTAGAATAGCAAGTTTCTTGCCATTTTGTTTCCAACTACGACCCGTCCATTCTGCCATGCCCATACCACTGTTGGGCCATGCCGCATCGTAAACAACTTCGTATGTGCCTTTGATAGTCGGCTTAACGTCTTTGTCGAACCAATCTGTTACAGCAGGTTCGTCTGGCAACGGGGACCAATCAAATCCGCTATCCTTTGCTTCAATGGGTTCGCCACACTCTGGACAAACCATTTTGTCATTGTCGTCGTAACTGACTTCGTCTACAGAACCTTTCCAATCACATTGTACGCATTCGTAGTCTGCTACAACTTCAGTATCTTCGTCATCGTCTTCAGATTCTTCGCGATCTTCATATGATTCGGGCTCATATACTTCTTCGTTGCCAGGTAAGATCCATTTGTTCTCACCCCACTTACCTGTAGTACTGTACCCTCCCGAACCGTCAACTTCTTCGCCATCGTATTCGACGTAGTTAACAATATACCAACCACCGCAGTTTTCGTAACTAAGTTTAAGTTTCTTAGGATCAAATGGAGAACGGAGTTCGAGTTCACCATCAAAGAAGCAACCCTTCTCACCTTGGGCACCATTATACACAACTTTGCCTTCTGGGATATCTTCGTCGTCTAAGTCACTACCACCCCATTCGTGTAATGTTACGCCTGCTTCTTCTAGCTCGCTGTAATCTAAATTATGTTCCCAAATGTCGCCTTCTGGACCGCTAACTGTAATAGTGTTTAGTCCGTCTAGTTCGGCACCTGACGCATGCCACAGGTTGTCGCAATCATATTGTTGGCCTTGACTAAAAGGTCGCATTTCATCCGGAACAAACTTAAAGTGTTCGTCGTCCCAATCGTTTGCAAACTCTTCAAGATCAATTTTGTGTTCTTTAAAGTATTCGTAGATTTTACGATCCACTGTTCCTGCATACGATTCTCCGCCATACCCTTGAATCATTATTTGAACAGTAATCGGAGTAAATTTAAGTGTTTCGATTAGTTCTGCTTTTTCTTTTTTAGTAGCCATAGTAGTTGCCTTTAGTCTTCAGTTGAAAATCTTTTACGTCGTTCTTCGTCACGCTCTGCGGCGTGTGTTGGACACAGCGTTTTAATCCATCCGTCTCCTGATTGTTTGCCAGGAGCACCGCATGTTTCACAAATTGATGTGCTTAATTTCTCGGCAAACCATGCCGCACCTCGACAGTATTCGTCTCCGCCTTCAAAATAGAAACGAAGCCCACCAAACTTTTCTTTAATTTGTTGGATAGTTACTTGCGGAACTGCTTTGTAGTACGGATCATCTGGCCAGCGTTCGTGTGCAGAGTTTTGCTGATCAATATGTAGCTGAATATGATTACACAGTTGTTCGACTAATGGCCACCAACCTTCGTCTATGGCAAGCCCGCCATACTTACCGGCAAACATTTTAGGATAAGTTGTTTCAAGATGCTCGACCATCTTAAGGTATTTGTTTTCTTCTTCAGTCATAGTTCCAAAATCCTACAAAGTTAATGCTAATTGCAATGCGTTCGTTGTCTGTGTTGTTAGGTTGCGTTCTGTGTCTAATCCAACTAGGGAATAACAATAAGTCAAACTGTTCTGCTTCTACTTCCTTATAAACATCATGTTCCGAATAATGATGTATAGGAGTCATTTGTTTAATGTACTCTAACGGATCGACAAATTCAATGTTTCCAGAATCCTTGGGTTTTTTAAAGTAGAAAACAGACGAGATGTGCGACTGTTCTGCACCACCGCAATGACTATGTACACCTGTAAAGTCATTTTGTAAGTGCGAGTTAGCCCACGAAGCAATAATTCCTAAATCTGCGTTCTTTCTATAACCTAACGTGTCCCAATATGCTTTTACATGTGGGAACATAGCTTCTTTGAGCCAATCCATTTCTTTAAAAAAGTGTAAGGTTAACAATTCGCTACCTGTACTCTTTCCAGTTTCCATTGCCCACGAGTTAGATGCTACTTTTTCAAAGATATTCTTCAACAGAAACTCTGTGTCAGCATATTGCTCCGGCGTAGGAACAATCTTTGCCTTGTAGATATCTGTCGAAAATAAACTTTGGTTCATCTTAGTTCATCTAATGTTAGTTCTTTACCGTAAACATGTGCAACACACTTGACATAACCTTCTGCCATTGCCCAATTAATTTGGTTACGAATCTGTACAGGGCATTCGGGAGTTACGTGTAGCATAGCTCTTGGATATGTAACCATGCCGTCGTCAATCATGAACTGCCTATCGCCGGCACGAATTGCCTTAACGTCTTTGGCACGTTCTCTTGCTACGAAAGTCATCCTTTTAGCCCTTCCATTGTTTGTCGTTTGGCTTCTTCTTTAATTTCTTGTTGATGAACCGTTTGTAATCCACGAAACATTTCTTCAACTACATGTATAATAGCTTTCTTGCCGTCTTCAGTCAAGTGACTATACTCCGGACTTACACTACTTTCATGCCAAACCCTTCCGTTTTGACTAAGTTCCAGCAAAGAACCATACAACATGTCTTTGTGCATGGATCGGCGTATATCAAATTTTCTCGCCATTGTCAAACCCTCTAAAATGTAAGAAGCGCGGAAAGCGTAAAGAGTAACTTCCATCCTGGTTTTGTGTGATAGCGTCAGCACGGACTTCCACAACTTGCCCAATAAG
>JACCDO010171153.1_pt1 | contig 10109 bp, 9 predicted proteins | sample 7446101 | NCBI WGS metagenome assembly JACCDO01 (sample SAMN15323440, study PRJNA562643) | freshwater metagenome | isolation source: river surface water | place: USA:Blue River Watershed | collected 2017-08-16
GCTCCAGTATCTCCAGTAGCACCAGTGCATGTTGCACAACCAGCTGGACCAGTAGGTCCAGTATCTCCTACAGATCCAGTAGGTCCAGCAGCACCAGTAGCTCCAGTATTACTAGAAGTTCCAGCTGCTCCAGTAGGACCAGTAGGACCAGTGCAACAAGGACCAGTAGGACCTGTAGGACCAGTAGAACCACCTCCTAGAACTCCAGCTACATATGACCATTGTCCTCCTGTATACTGTAAGAAAGAATTAGCTGGTATAGTACCTGTTTGTATAGGTACACCACTTATTGAAGATGCATCATACATTTTAACTTGTGCTACATTAAATAGTTTAGTAGCACTAATATCAACTTGTGAAATATTAAATGAGCTCATTTTTATTATATGTTCTTTTTCTTTTCTTCTTTTTTTTTAAGTCTAAAGTTTTGAACATATTTACATAAAAATGAGCTCCAATGTACATATAGCATTGTTAATGATGGTAAAAAATGAACATAAACGTCTAGAAGTATCTTTAAATTCTGTTATAGGATATGTTAATTCTATTGTTGTTTATGATACAGGTTCGACTGACAATACTATTGAAATATTAAGAAATTTCTGTGATAAGTATAAAATACCGCTTAGGTTAAAAGAAGGAGAGTTTGTAGACTTTGCTACATCTCGTAATGTTTCTTTAGATTTTGCTGATACTTTTGATGATATAGACTTTTTATTGTTACTTGACTGTAATGATGAGTTAAAAGGTGGTCAACATCTAAGATCTTTCTGTTCTAACTACAAAGATAAGCCTAATACTGGATATTTACTTTGTCAAGAATGGTGGAGTGGGAGACGTGATAAGTACTTTAATGTTAGAATGGTAAAAGCTAGAAATGGATGGAGATATAGAGGTTCTGTTCATGAATGGATAAAGAATACACGTTTCGAGAATGATTTAGCAGCACAAGCAGCTGGAGATATCTGTATAAAAGTTCCAGATACAATTGTCTTATATCAAGATAGAACAAAAGATGATGATAAGACTAGTAAACGTTTTATTCGTGATAAAGTGTTATTATTAGAAGAGCATAAAAAGGATCCTATGGAGCCTCGTACAGTTTTTTATTTAGCTCAAACATATGGTTGTTTAAATAATACAGAAGAAGCTTATAACTATTATAAATTAAGGACAACTCTTATTGGTTTTTGGGAAGAAAGGTATCATGCATACTTTCGTTGTGGTGATTGTGCTGAGATTTTAAAGTTACCTTGGGAAGTATGTATGAGTTGGTATATAAAAGCTTTTGAGCATACACAACGTGCTGAACCTTTATTGAAGATCTCAGAGTATTATAAGGATAAGAATTGGTTACTTTGCTTTACTTTTGCTGAGTTAGCTTGTCGTTTAAAGTATCCTGATAACGCTATACTTTTTGTTGATAAGATTGCTTACGACTATAAGAGGTGGCATCTACTTGGAATTGCAGGTTGGTATGCAGGCTTTTACCAACAGGGTAAGGAAGGATGCTTAAATGCAATCAAAGCTTATAATTTGGAAATTGATAAGAACAACTTAAGTTTTTACGAGAAGAGAGAGAGTTCTCAATCAAAGTAATATTATGTTATAATTAATAATTAGTTATAACATGTTAATAGTAATCTTCAACTGCTGTGGAAGTAACTTTAATAGATAAACCTAAAGATTGCTTTTTAGTACTTGTACTTCCGCTAGAAGTCGTGGAAGTCGTTCCAGAAGAACTAGAAGATTCCGACGAGTTAGAAGAATTAGGTTGAGTAGTTGTTGTAGAGTCAGGGTCTTCTACAGTTGCATTTGTTAGTGGATTTGAAGACTTGATTGAAAAAGAGTTACTAGAAGACGACATTTATATAGTTTATAATAACTCTTTAAACTACGATTTAACTACAATTAAACACCTCCTTTAGCCTTAAAGTAAGGATGACTATCATAGAATCTTCCAAGTTTAGTATATTTTAGCCTAGGTAAAGTTCCTTGACGCTTCATAGTGTTATATATATTTATTAGTAAATTTTCTGCTATCGTAGGTTTAAGAAGTATTTTATCCATAACTATATCATTATCTATAGTGTCAGGATTAACAGCATACTCAGGAACTCCTGGCTGAGACTGATAAAACTCATCTCCTTCCCAATAGCTAATTAAAGGAGACGTAGGAACTGTTGGATCAAAAGGTTCATACTTGAGCTTCGCATAGTTCATCTTAACTAGATACTTTCTAGAGGCTGTATTTCTTATTAACATCTCACCTCCTGTCTTTTTACCAAAGTTATCTGCGTCAGACTCGCAACCATGAAAGTTATTTGGATAAACGACTTCAGAATTTAAACTAGCCACTTCACAAAAACCATCCCAGTTTTTAGCACAATACTCACTCATATATAGCTGGCATGGTCTAGAATTTTGACCATATATATCAGAGTTTCCACCATGAAGAAAACGTTGATCCATATTATCACCTATACAGTAAGTCAAAGGATCATTAACAGGAGAATATGCATTTGATCCAAAGTTAGAAACAGTTTTATAGGAATTGTTGTTCATTTATTATACAGAAAAATTCTTTTATAATTCTTTTACGAATTATTTTATATAACTTTTGTTATACAAAAATATTAGAAAAAATACCTAATTATTCAGAAATCTCAACTACTACACCGACAAGAGGGTGATCACTACACATTTCATTGTTTGGGCATAAATAACTAAATATGCGTGTAAGTTGTTCATCTGTTACATCTAGATTATGAACAACTATTTCATCATCTCCAATACCATTTTTCAAGTAGTTTGCCATTCCTATACAAGAATTAAGAGTCATATCTTGCCCCCATCTACTAGAAACATCACTTGACATAAACTTTAGAACTTCTCCACTTTCTTTGTCTTGAATTGGAACACATTGCCCACTTGAAACTCTCAATTCAGTTGCTTTCTTATGTATAAGCTTTCCATTGGTATCAAATACATTATGAGTGTTTAGAATCCAGTTTGAAATACGTTCTCTTAGTATTCTAACAGTTCTAAATCTATATATTAGACTATTATATTCTAAAAATCGTAGCTCAGGCTCACCTTTAACTTTACAAGGGGTTGCTTTTACTCCATTCTTTACAAGTATCTTATCTATTCCATCATACATTAATTCAGCAAACTTCTGAGGCTGATCTCCATCAGCTCCTCGTATCTTAAAACAAGGTTTTTCGAGTTCATTAATTAGATTGTAAAAACCATAGTTTGTAAACAATCCATATATATTTTCCAAAGTTCCATTTACATAATGAATACTACTATTACTATCCATAACAACAATAGGATTTTTCTTATCAATACACATATCTAATAGACTTGTTAGTTGTGATACTCTAGAGATTTCATCATTTTCTCGTTCTCCGCTTTTCAAGTGGGCTGCAAGAACATTAAATTCAATGTCATCTTTCATAAACTTCTGAATAAAACCATTATCTCCTCTACCAGCATATATCTTATATCCTCTATTTATAAGAAAGTTTAATGGATTAAATTCTTGGAATAAAGGAAATCCTTGAATTTTACTTGCATTCCAATAAATACAAGTGGTGTAGTCCGCAACGTATGCATCGTTTCTAGAAAAGTCAGTATGACAATCAGCTGGCTTGTCAGAGTTCATTAGATTTAAGAATTCTAACAAATCTTGTTCATCCCTAATAGAGTGTTGAAATGTGTAAGATCTATCTACTTTTGATCTTTTTAGTAGCTGTGTAAATCCACTATTTTTATTATCTTTACTTCTAACTCTTTGGAAACAACAGTCAATTCTACGATATGACTTTTGTAGTTTTTCAGCTATCTCTATAGGATGATCATTCTCCAAAGTAACAACAATATCAACACCTTCTTCAAAAAGATTATCTATCAACTTAACAATATTATTTCCTCTTATGTTCCACTGTAAGCTCCCAATACTACTTGAAATAAACTCCTTTCCAACTAGACCTTCAGCTAACATATTAAACTCATAAATACAAACAGTAGAACTTTTACGCATAACTTCATCCTTAACTTGAGACATAACTTGAGACATATTTAACTTTAACTTTCTTAAAATAGAATAATTTGAAATTCAATTTTAAAATATGATGATAGATTCTATCTTTGCCTTTATCATGTAAAAGAATCTTCAACTTTTAAAATAAAATTGAATTAAAGACTCAAGTTGTTAAAATATAATCAAAACATGACCACTATGCAAAATAATATTCAACCTGTTGTTCAAAGGTTTAAGCTTGATCAAACTACGATTGATGAGCTAAAAAGTCTTACTCCAAAATTTGGATTTAATGGACTTGGAGAACTAGTTTTTCGTAGAACTTATAGTAGGAATAATGAAAACTGGAGTGATGTTGTTACTAGAGTTATTGAAGGAACTATGTCAATTAGAAAGGAACATTTTTTTAGAAACTCTCTAAGGTGGGTAGATAGTGACTGGCAAGAGTATGCAAAGAATATGGCTCTATCATTGTTTGAGATGGAATGGTTACCTCCTGGACGTGGTTTGTGGATGATGGGAACTGATTTTACGTATGAGAGGGGATCTATGGCATTGAACAACTGCGCTGCGACTGATACTAAAGATGATCTTGTTCTATCTGCTGAATGGGCTATGGATGCTCTAATGAATGGTGTTGGTGTTGGTTTTTCAACTCACTGGAGAGGGCATGCGACTAGTCCAAACAAGGAAGAGGCAGAATTATTTGTTATTCCAGATTCTAGGGAAGGATGGGTTGAAAGTCTTATCAAGTTGCTATGCTCTTATATTAATAGTCCTAGACATGGTACTAACAAGTTTCCTAAGTTCGACTATAGTGAAATTCGTGAAGCTGGACTTCCAATTAAGGGTTTTGGAGGTACTTCTTCTGGTTATGAACCGTTGAAGCAGCTACATGAGCGTGTTGAGAGTTATCTAGATGCTTTTTGTATTGGACGTCTACAGTGCAAGTCAAAGACATGGAAGGAGTTTGATGGAGAATGGAAGGAAGTTGAAGTTGAGGTTGACAAGCCTTATTCACACACTCGTCTAGTAGCAGATATATTTAATGCAATTGGAGCTTGTGTTGTAGCTGGAAATGTTAGACGTAGTGCTGAGATTTCGTTGGGTTCTGTTGATGACCAAGATTTTATTAACTTGAAAAATTATGAAATGAATCCTGAGAGAAGTTCAATTGGATGGATGAGTAATAACTCTGTTGTTCTAAAGGCCGATCAAGACTATGAAGACTTTTCTTATATTCCAGACATGGCTAAGAGAATTATTGATAACGGAGAACCTGGAATGATTAATCTATATAACATTCAAAAGTATGGAAGATATGGTAAAGAGCTACATGATGATGCCACACTAGTTAATCCATGTGGTGAAATTCCTTTGGAAAACTTTGAGTTGTGTAACTTGGCAGAAACTTTTCCTACTAGATGCAAAAGCATAGATAGATTTTATAAGTCTCTTGAGTATGCTACATTTTATGCAACTACTGTTTCTCTACTTCCGACTCATCGTCCTGAGACAAACTCAGTAATCGCAAAGAATAGGAGAATTGGAGTTAGTATTTCTGGTATTGCACAGTGGGCATCAATCAATGATCAGATTTGGAAGCAGATGAACTATACAAGACTTGGAGGATATCTACGGGAAGGTTATAAGATTGTTAGGGATACAAATACTCATCTTGCAAAGTCTGCTGGAGTTCCAGCTTCTGTTCGTGTTACTACTGTAAAACCAAGTGGTTCAATCTCACTAGTTGCTGGTGTTACTCCTGGAGTTCACTATCCTGTTAGTAGGTTTGCTATTCGACGTGTAAGGATAGGTAGTAACTCTCCTATCACTAAGCCATTGATTGAAGCTGGCGTTAGATACGAGCCTGATAAGGTATCTGATAATACTCTTGTTTTTGAGTTCGTAATTGATCATGGTGATGTTAGACCTTGCGAGGAGGTAAGTCCATGGGAACAGTTCTCATTGGTTCAAATGCTACAGAAGCATTATGCTGATAACTGTGTATCTGCGACTATTTATTTTGATAAAGTTAAGGATGCACCTGATGTTGAGAAGATGTTAGCTATGTTTATTCCAAATTTGAAGTCTGTTAGTATGTTACCTCATTCTGGTCATGGTTATGCCCAGGCACCTTATGAGCCGATTTCTGAAGAAGAGTATAATAAGCGTCTTTCCGAGTTTAAGTTTCCTAAGTATGATTCTATCACAGAGAATGTTCCTACTGGTTCAAAGTTCTGCTCTGGTGATACATGTGAGCTATAAAAATTGTTAAAACATACTTATAAGTGATATTATATTATTGTAATAATATAATAATCTTTGCATTAATCTTTATATGTATTCTTTACATGTTTTATACCATAAAAATTTAGAAGTGACTTAGTAACTGGTGAATGTTCAATACTATCAGAACGAGTTTTTAAGTATAGTGTTCTATATTGAGATGTTGGTTTTGCACCATTTGTAAAACCTAAAATAATGTTCTTACTATCAGGAGATATTAAGTCAAAATCTTGAGATAATGTACGCTCATGATTATTCGTGCTATTAGTCATGTTATTAGTCATATTGATATTGATTGGCATAGTTCTTGATGACATTTTATATTTAATATAAGTTTATCTTATTATTTTTAATTTGATTTTTAAACTAAGTTTATAGAAAAAGATAGATAACTAAAATGGACAAGTCCTCATACTTCATAAAGGATAGAGCTATGTTCGGAAGCTTTCCTACTCAAGAGGCTGTTGATGAGTTAGAAAGTCAGGGCGTAAGATACTTTATTAATTTAACAAACTGTGATGAAACGAAAATTACACCTTATAAAACCAAGTACAAAGAAATAAAATACCCAATTATAGATCGTCATGTACCAATAGACTGGCAGTCATATGCAAAGTTTATAATTAAACTTTCTGATATCATTAAGACACTAAAAAATGGTGAACTAGTATACATTCACTGTAAAGGTGGCCATGGAAGATCAGGAGTTGTTGTTGCTAGCTTGTTATGCTACATTTTTGGCCTAACACCAGAAGAGTCTCTAGAACAAACAACAAAATCTCATAGCAAACGATCTGTTATGAGAGATAAATGGAGAAAACTAGGTTCACCTCAAACTTATCACCAAAAATGTTTTATAAAAGCATTTTTCTCAACTCTATACTTCTTTAAAACAACTAAAATTGGTCAAACTGTTGGTTTCTCTACTTTTAGCTCACACCCAGTATATGTTAAGGACTTTGGAAAGTTTCCAACAGCAGAAGCTTGTATACAAGCTTATAAGTGTCCAACAGATGTAGAATATGTTAGAAATCAACAAGAGTCAAAAACACCATTTTACTCAAAAACTATTGGAAAGAAAGTAAAACTACGTGAAGACTGGATTCATGTACATGAAGATATTATATACAAAGTACTAGAAATAAAGTTCAAACAACATAGTGACCTGAAAGATAAACTACTAATGACTGGTTTACGACCAATTATACATCGTAGCACAGACTATAACATTGGTAACAATAAACTAGGAAGAGCTCTTATGAAACTTCGTGATCATTTTTATCGCCAAATGGAGTGAGTAAAGTAACATACTAAAAACTTTTATAACAAACTTTGTTATAAAATATAAGTTACTTACTACCTACTTATAACCTACTTATAATCTACTTACTACTACAAGACTTGCATGGTGAAAAAGCATCATTAGATGTATCTGGTATACTATAAGCTTTTAACTCCTCTGGATACCTCTCATTTTGATACAATAAATTATGCTTAAAATACTGAGAGTGTCCAGGATAATATAACATTGGCTTATCTATCATGTCATATATTTTACTATTTGTTCTAATATACTTGTCATTGTTAGTTATAGCACATGTATTTGGATTACATGCATTACCTAGTTTAGCATACTGAGACGACATTTTATTATACACATTTAAAATTATATTTTAGACTAATAAAAATGTCTACAGCAAGATATATAGAAGTTGATAGCTCTTATAGAAATAGATTAGAATGGCCAAATCCAGCTGAATTTGAGATGTTAATATCACAAACTGGAAGAAAAGACCGTAATAACGCAGTTGATCCAGTAAGCACTGCTTCAATACAAAAAAGATGGACATCAAATGCATTTAATACAACTGGACCAGCTGCAATGGTATCTGGAACTGTTACAGTGATAGATGGTCCTGGTTTTGGTGCATCTGGAGACAGTAGAACTGTTATCACTTTAACAGCAACTGGAGTTAATACATTTCAACAAATTGAAAACTACTACAATAATGCTGTTGCAGTTGTCGTTCCTGCAGTAGCTTCTGGTTCTGCTCGTATAATAAAATACAAATATCTAGGACAAGTTGGTGGTAGTGGTGCAGATCGTGTTCAAATTACAGTAACACCAGCATTTTCTGTTCTAGCAACAGGAGATACAATAGAAATTAATGATCCTACAGACCTTTCAGATACAAGCTTACCATTAATATTTACACCATATGGAAACGAAGGTGAAAACTCTTATACAGATAACATAGTATACAATGAAACATATAGTATAACTACAGGTATTCCTCAGTATAGATACGTAAATGGTTATGATGCACAAACACATATTGTTACTGTTAATACATCTGGTACAACAACTAATTCTTCTGGTCCAGTGACAAATTGGACAGTTACTGATGTATACTGTATACGAGAAGATCCTCCTCTTGTTGGAGTACTTAACAATAATATATCATCTTTAAATGTATGCTCTTTGCCTACTACATTTAGTAATGCAGCAGATAACTATAAAAACTCTTGGATTCGTGTACTTAATGGTGCTGCAGCTGGGGATCTTAGATTAATAACTAGATATGAAACGTATACAGATACCGCTTCTGGTGGTTCAACTACTACAGTTATTTTTCCTTTTGGTGCATCTAATCAAAATGGATATTATGTTGGATCGTATATAGAAATGTTAACTGGAGCTGCTGCTGGTGATATAAGACAAGTTATAAGTTATACAGTTACTGGAACTTCACCTAATTTTCTACGTACTGTAACTGTAGATGCAGCTTTTACGGCTGCTGTAGTATCGGGAGACTCGTTTACATTTCGTTCAGCATATGTATCAGAACCATTCTCAGCTGCTGTTAGTTCTGGAAATACTATTGAAATTCTACCATTTTCATTTGATAATATGTCACCATTTGTTTACTCTGGTAGTCAAGTTTCTCAACAGGAAATGGTATGTTATGAGATACAGTTATTGAATATCTCACTTCCTAACAAGACACTTGCATCAGGTAGTGGAAGTAGAATAGCTTTTTATCCATATATTTACATTGAGCTAACCAATGTATCTGGTTCAAACGCTGGAATGAAGAATACAATCTACTCTAATAATCCAAATAGTACTCGTATGGTTTTCCGAGCAACAGTTGATGATATTCAAAATCCATTACTATCAGCTTTTGTTAAGGTTGATGGAGATGGTATGGTGCAGACTCTTAAGTTTAAGCCTAATGATAACTTGAAGTTTTCTGTACATTTATCTAATGGAGAACTTTACCAAACAGTAGAGCCAGAGTGGTATGGACCTTTACCAGCAAAACCAGAAACACAGATTTCAGCTATCTTTTCCATAAAACGACTATAATAAAGATATACATAATTGTACTTAACTAGACTTAAAAAGTTATTATTTATCTACAAATGTCAGAGACTATAGATAAACTAATATTAAATAATAACTTAGAGGAAGCTATAACACAATGTTCAAATGAAAACAAGTATAGTTTATGTAAACTTTTATGTTTAATAGGTAATGTACAGATAAGTAAGTTACCTAAAGTTAAAGTTATTAGTCAAGTTAAGCAAGAACATAGAAAAGCTCAACTAGATAAACAACTAGATAAACTATCATATGAACTTATAGAGTCGATAGACTATTCAACAATGTCTCCAACAAAAGAGATTTATAACTTGTGTAAAGGTAATGACTTTAGATATAAAAAAGGAATAGTTGCAGATGCACTTAATCACTATAACCTATGGAAAC
>JACCDO011315269.1_pt1 | contig 10109 bp, 6 predicted proteins | sample 7446101 | NCBI WGS metagenome assembly JACCDO01 (sample SAMN15323440, study PRJNA562643) | freshwater metagenome | isolation source: river surface water | place: USA:Blue River Watershed | collected 2017-08-16
ACTAGATTACCACCTAGATACTTGCCTATATTTACACCCGGATTTAATACTTCTTACTTCCAACCTGCGTGGTTCATCAAAGAAGAAATACTAGCTGAGAAGAAAAAAGGTATAATCGGTCACTTACTACCAAAAAGTGATACAGAATCTGTTGCTAGTAACACAACTTTAGGGATTATTACTATGTTTTAATGTATTTATTGTTATTACATGTGTCTATGTACAATATAATCTCTGATCCCGTTACTTTTCACACTTAATCATCTCCTTCAATAGAGTCCAAGGTATCACCACTATTTAAATTATCGGTACTCAAGCCTTCATAGCAAGTGAGACCATCTACATTAACAATCGAATCATCTGCACCCTTTCTCTTGAGGTATTCAGCCAATTCAAACTGACTATATGCAAAAGCATAATGTAGTACTGTATTACCAGAAGTATTTTGTTGGTTGATATTAGCACCTCTACGTAATAAAAACTTACACATACGTTTACTACCTTGTTGTGCAGCCAATAACAACAAGGAATTACCGAACTGGTCGCCGACATTAATAGGAATATCTTCCTCCAATGCGTCTTCCATTTGTGCAATATTATTACTTTTGGCAGCCAATATTGCTTGATCAATTGCTTTCTCTTTAGGATCTGCAAAGAATGATTTATCCTCTTTATACTGGTTCGCAACGTAGTTATCAACGGTAGTATTTTCTTTGGTTTCACCAAACAATAATAAATCATCAGTAGGCATATTCTTGGCCAAATCTTGTTCTCTTTTAATATTTCTTTCAAGTGTAGCAATAGCACGTTCTGCATCCTTACGAGCATCAGGAATAAAGATAGATTCAATATCAATAGCAAAGTTATCAGGATTGTATTGACATGCATCAACTGGTGATATTGGCATTAAATAAATAGGTTTATTAAGTGTATTAGCAGAATCCTTTGTAGGACCTAATGTGCGAGTAACACCAGCTGCTTGAAAAAAATTTGCTTTAATTTCAGGTCGAGGTAATTTTTTCCAACGATGTGATGCTGCATCATCACCATTTGTTTTACTTGATATACCTTTTGCTGCTAATGGTAAAAATGGAACACTATGTGGTACTGATTGCTCTTCATCACCTTTATCTTCTTTAAATTTAGCTCTACGTAACTTAGAAGCTTCTTTATGTGATGTTGGCATATCACCAATATCGTCTTCATCAAAATCACCGGCTTCATTTTCATCATCACTCCACATATCATCATCTGAATCAATTTCAGGTTCAAATGTACCATCTAAAAATTCATCTCTTGGGGCACCTAATGGAGCTGTTGCAGCACGTCCATCTGCTTCTAAATGAATATTATTTCTTCTATTTCCTTTATCTTTACTAACTTGTGAAACAGAGAATACACTATCCATTTGTTCAGCTGGAACAACTTGTTCTTCTGCTATACCTAATCGTTTTGCTAAGATTCGCATTAACTCATCACTACTTATTAATTGCTCGGCAATATGTTCCAAGTTAGCTGTATCAATAGACATATTAGCTGTGTCAGCATAACTACGTTCTGCACCAACACTAAAAGTATCATTTTCTTTATTACCAAGTTTATTAGTAGAAGGTTTATATGTTCCTTCTTCTTTTCTTGCACGTTGTAAATGTTTGACACTTACACCTTTGGTATTCGGATCTTGATCTTTTAAATTCATTCCAGGGATCCAATTTTCAGGTGGTTGAGCAAATGCAGCACTTTCATCGCCTATACTATAATTACCAATTGAACTTGTATCATCATTAACACCCATACCAAAATCACCAACCATATCACCAACAGGTAATGCAAGTGGATCACCATCCCATGTTGCTGGTACTTGCCACTGACAAGTATCTAAATATTTTTCTTTTCCATCAGCAGGATTATGAATTTTACGAAAAAATACCATACCAGAACGATCATCTTTTCTTCGTTCCCAATTTCCTTGTATTTCTAATACTGATGACATCATATACCTTCTAGTCCATCCTTTCTCACTTTTGGTTGCTTTTCTTACTTTCTTTTCTATTGCACGTTGTAATTCTTTACTTATTCTGGTCTTAATTTCTTTTTCTTTGGCTTTTAATTTCATTTCACTAGCTTCAATTTTATTTTCTAATGCTAATTGTTTACTAAATGCATCACGTCGTTCTTGTATTTCTTTATAATTTGCTTCAAATTGGTTCAATACTGATGAACTTAAGCCAATAAACTCTAAATGTTTCAATCGAACAGCGAAAGATGCTGCTTCATTAGGTCCACATGTTGTTAGCTTATTAATGATGTATGCATAGTCCTTGGCGACACGTGGACGGTTGATATGTTCAGTAATAGCGACAGTTGAATGCCAAATATTTCGAGTATTGACACCTGGAACATTAGGTTGAGTAGCTTTCGTTGTTAAACCAAATGCTAACGTATTCAATACGGGATCAGTTACTAGTAAATTTTCTAATAATTTACGACGAAAACCATGTTCATTACGGAATGGCCAGTGTCTAACGAACCCATTAGGTCGCACAGACACGTCCTTAGGAATATGATCAGTGCCTTCAATGGGAGCCGTGTTGAATATCATACACTCACATGATAAGCGGGATTCTCTAGTATTAATAATTCTTTCTTGTAATAAAGTATCAACACGTGGAATAATCATGGGTACAACACCATCAACTTCTTCATTAGGAGCTTTCTCCGGAAATGTTGGGAAATCTTCCCATGCTAATGTGGTATGAAATTGTAAACTTGTATCTAATGCTAATGTAAAGTTAACATAAACTGTATCTGTAGTTGATTGTAAAGGATCACGATAGAATATAGCACTTGCTTGAGTATATTCACGGGTCATACGATGTGGAAACCATAAACCAATACGACCGTGTTCACAAGCACCAGGACATAATCCAACTTTTTCTAATGCACCAGATGCTTGCATAGATAAGTTTGGTACTCGATCAGCAAGTTCTTCCCACCATTCATTAAGAATAACTTGCATTAAAGGATCTAATACTTCTCGACTATGATCCTCCTTGAATTCCAACCCACCATTTGTGACAAAACGAAATCTTGGTGGATAAAACATCTCTGGTGGGGATCCTTCAAGGGTTAAGTTCAAGTGTTGATCAACTCTAACTTTAGGGATCAACTCTGCTGTTGCCATTAATGCTTGTGACGATGATAGTGCGCCTTCAATACGATCTGCAGCCGTTTTTTTATAAGAATATGATAAATTAACTGGTATTGGATTCTCATTTTCATCTAAATCACCTTGTTCTACATATAGTTTAGTTAATAATTGCGGATATAAATCAAGAGTTCTTTCGTTATCTAACCAATATTCTAAGTTACCGGCATTGACACCAAGTTCAATATCCAATAAATATTTCATTTCAATACTAGAGTTACAGACCACCAAGTGTTGGTGATGGTACTCTTCATCTAGTATTATCTTGCACTCAAAATTAATACTATAATCATCACTACTTTGACTATTCACAGCGTTACGTTTATAAGCGGTTAATGTCAGAGTAAGTGTGCAATTCAAGTCAAATTCACCCCATGGGATACTCACTTTGTTATTGTGATAAACTACTGAAGGAGGAAAACTAGGTGTCTTATTATTTGTAACTAAAGTCTGTGCAGCTAATGTCGCTATCATTGATTCGGGTGCAATATATTCCTTTATTCTACTGTCATATGATCTATATATAGAAAATCTCCACCATACATCTTCAACCGTTATATCGGGAAATTCTTTGAGTGGATCATGAGATGGTACTAATCTATTGATATATACTTGCACTTGATTCACATTAATTTCATCGCATGATAATAACCGTTTATTACTTTTCCTCAGTGGTGACGGTGTGATGTCTATAATAACTCCGTTGGCCATCGTCTCCAACGTTGGAGGTACAATGGGTGGTGGCCACATTCTAGGTGTTTTACGTGGTAAATAATCTAATACTACTTTAGGATCAGGTAATCTGGAGGTATAATATGCTTTTTCAACAGCTCTTTTTTGTGAACATGATGCGATTTGTGACTGCATACCTTCTACTGCTTTAACATCCCGACGATTATCTAATCCATTGGCTCTACAATACGATTCCATTTCTTCACTAGATACATTTTCAATAACCATTGCAGGTTGATGTTCTCTTAAATGTTGTAAATTTGATAGCCATACTTCATGAACATCCATAACGAACCGCTTCATTAGTAATCTAGCTTTTGTACGTGATAATGCTTTATTATTTTCTTCTGCTATAAATTCATCATATTGTACAAATACAGGATGTCGTTCCATTTTAGCTACAGGTAAAACAGCTTGACTATCATCAAAAACTTGCTGACTATAAGCATTTGCTGCTAACCATGATTGATACGCCCCTTCACGCGAGCTTTCACCACGATATTTTATTTTTAATCCATAACAAGACCAATCAATAGGACCTTGTGCTTCTATTGCACCACCTTTCTTTTTACCTTTTTGATCCATTAATTTTGTGAACATTTTATTTACATTAGATAATGGTGTTTTACCAGCCATAACAGTTGCAGCATGCAATTTTAAAGCCCAAGTGGTCTCATTTTTACTTGCAGTTGCTGCAACACTATCACCAAGTACTTTATCCTTATTTTTTGATTTTGCTAATATTTCTTCTAATGATTCAAGTGTTGATGATGGTAAAAATGGTGATGTATTTAACTTCTTTAATGTTTGGTTGACTTTTGATGCTGGTAATGGATGTAATTTTGTAGTAGAATCTAATTTACCAGATGATAATGGACGACTTTTAATAGGACTTAATGATAATTGTTGTGTTGTACCCAATCCTATTTGTTTATTCGTATCATCGTTGCCATACATATTTAATGTATCACTAGCTGTACCATTTCCCATTGATACCATCATTTTTGGTACTGAATAATTCATAACTACTGTACTATCTAATTCATTAGGAATTGATTTTGATGTCATAAGTATTTTTGTCATATTCATTTTTGATGGATTATTTATTTGATCCTTTCGTTTACTTTTATTCTCAAATACTTCAGCATCACGAGCTGCTTTCTTTGCTTTCCTATTAGCATCTCGCATTATTCGTTTTGCCGAACATTCCAAGGATGTAATAAATGAATGAACATCAGTATTACCACTGCCATTTATCTCATCTAACAATGACATTTTTTATGACAGAATTATGTATTTATTCTCAGTGACTTCCCTTTCACTTACACATTCCTCTCATCCAACCTTGCAGGCTGGTGGACTTCATTTAGTTCTTTTTGTTAACTGTTTCTTCCCAAAATCGATAAAAAGGCCGGTTCCGGTGATCGTTTTAGACTGGAGATATTCACAGTTAATATTCTATTAACAATGGAATAAATCAATTGAGAGACGATTATATTCTTATATAATTATATGTTGACTGAGTTAACCGAAATGTAATATAAATTATTTGGTTTTACATAACTAATACTAATTTGATAAGTTTATTAACGATTTTTTACACTTTTTTGTATTGGTTTATGAATTTTTTATAACATAAGAATTAATTCTCTGTAAAGTTATAATATCTGTTTCAGGGCCGCATCATGGATCCCGATCTTCCGAAGGGAAGTTCTCCAGTTTTGAAGAGGACTTCCGGGGTGAGTTCCAACTCGCTTGGAGTGTTTAGGATGGAGAGTAGATTCCGTAATAAGAAGAGCACAAGCAGTGATGACAGTGGACTATCTTCATCATTACTGGGTACTGCAGCTACCAATAATAATTTTGAGCGAAAAATAACTGAGTCTAAATTTCATCGTGTAGCCACTGGTACTTCACAACAAGACAACGTCTCTTTGCACTCAATTAACAATAGGTTTGTCACTCATCACTGTATCTCACTTACTCGCTTATTTACTCACTTCTATATGAAACAGTGTTGATGACGGCAAGGTGTCTAAATTTCACATTAAAAATAATACATCAAGTAAGAAAACAGTAGTGAAGCATGATTTTCGTTGGGATAATATTCCATCATCATTCATAAATCGAGATATTGTCGATATTGAAGGGTATACCTGGGACCTGATTATATTGCTACCTAACCCGGATTATCATAGTTATGACCGCAATAAGTATAAAAATCAAATGACATGTGAATTATTAGCGGAAAAATTAACTAAAGGAAAATTGGATTATTATTTTTATTATTCAATTGATAAAGAAGAAATCATATGCAAAGTTAGAGCTAGGTTAGAGAGATTAAAAGAATACGCAGAAAGTGCTGGCAAGAAATTAAAATTAAGTGAAACAGTAGTAGGTATTTGCTCCTCTTATTCACTCTCATTCGCTCATACTTATCCATTTAATTACTTACTCGTACAGCGGACGAAGTTGATGACAAAGATCATCCTATTTTTGATGATCCTGATATCACTGATATTCCACCATACGAATTTATTTATGCAAATTATAAAAGAGACCGAAATTACATGTATTCCAAGGCCAAGGGATATGGGCACGGATTCCCGACATGCACGAGAGTCATGCTATTAATTGAAATAATTAAGGCTGAATCGCTTACTACATGCGGTGTTAATCTTGATTTATTAGTGGAACAAAATCAAATTATTGCATATTTTCCATTACATACTCACCAACATCGTGAGGAATTACGCAGAGATTGGGTATCTGTTATGTCCCAACCATGGCAGGTAACTAGCTTACTTACTTGCTTACTGACTCATTCACTAACTTACTTACTTACTTACTTATTTAGCAACCAATTGATGATATAAAAAATTATTTTGGGGTGAAAATAGCGCTTTATTTTGAGTTCTTGGGACATTACACCACCTGGTTGCTGTATTTATCTGTCATCAGTTTTTTTGTATTTATTGATATTTTAGGTAACACTAACTCACTCACTCACTAACTCACTCACTCGCTGACTCACTCACTCTTTATCAGCTGAAAGTAGTAAAAATGGTTATGGTCACGCACAGTCACACGCCTACTCCATCCCATTTTATTGTATATTTGTTAGTTTTTGGACCCAATTTATGTTAGAATTTTGGAAACGTAAAGAGAAAACCAAAAGTATGGAGTGGGGAACGACTGAGTTTGAGGAGGAAGAAATGGAAAGACCAGAATTCAAAGGAGAATTAGTACCATCAATTGTTGATGGCAAATTAAGAAAACAGTTTACTGGGAGATATTCATTAATATTTATATCGAACGTAATAATAGGTTCATATTTACTCACTCAGTCACTCAGTCACTCAGTTACTCACTCATTCACTTACTCATTCACAGGTAGCATGATACTTTTAGTAGTCGGCTGTGTCTCTATTATCTTTGTATTACAATACTACATTGACAACGATGTGGGTAATGCCGAAGAGCAGCAGACCGGCCAGACTTTTGCCTCAATATTGAATGCGATACAAATTCAATTATTGAATTATTATTACAATAAATTGGCAGTTTGGTTGACGAATCGAGAGAATCACAGAAGCGACACCGAGTTTGAGGACTCTTTAATTGCTAAGTTATTCTGTTTCTCATTTGTCAATTCTTATGCGTCATTCTTTTATATTGCATATATTAAGTCAGGTGTTAACACTCCTTGCGTCGGTTCATGTGTCAGTGAATTGTCGAATGCTCTGGCTATTATATTCATTACTAGACTTCTAGTCGGTAAAACACAATCATTTTTATTATTATATTATGGAAAGTATAACCGAGAACAACGGGAGTTAAAGCAACAAAAAGAGGCAAAAGAAATGGGAATTATCTACTCATTAGGCGATCGATCCCGCGTTGAACTTGAAATGAATCTTGATAGTTATGATCCAATCATGGGAAGGTAAGCTACTACTCATGCATGCACTCATTACTACTCACTCACTCACTCACTCTCATTTATTTAGTATCGAAAATTATGCTGAATTGGCAATACAATTCGGGTATGTAACGTTATTCGTTGCAGCATTCCCACTAGCGCCCGTGTTAGCATATGCAAGTAATTTTATTGAAATAAGATCCGATGGATATCAATTATTGTATATGACCAAGCGAGTGTTACCTAAAGATGCCGAGGATATTGGTACGTGGCTTGAAATATTTCAAATTATTGCAGCTGCTTCAGTAGTCACAAACTCTGGCTTATTATGCTTTACACTGCGAGTAATTACAATTGACGGGATTGGACTGGTGTGGATATTTATTGGAATGCAATATTTTGTCTTTTTTGTGATATTTTTAACGGCTTATATTATACCTGATACACCTGAGGCAGTTACAATCCAACTTAAACGTCAGGATTACTTGGCAGATAGAGCGATTAATGTTGTCACACCAGCTGCCGGAAAGGATGAAAATAGCGATACTAGTAAGTTATACTCGAATATAAACACCAAGTTTGTCATTCACAGCGTTGATGACGAGGGTTTGGAGGGCAAATCATAGGTTAGGCATAGCACATTTGTAATTACATCCCATTTGTTCGTTCTCTTTCTCCGTTAGATATTTCCCGCTTTATGAGAAACAGGGCCCAGAGGTGTGTTTTGACTGTTACTAATGGTGATGGTCTATTATGGCGACATACCTAGTAGAAGGTTAAGTAGTTAAGGATGAAATTGAGTTGCCTGAAGTTGTATCACAGCCGTTAATAAAAAAGAATATTTAAGTACTATTCAAAAACATTGAAAGCAAAGAATGTAGTCGAAGATGCTTTCAACGGTTTTGGTTGGTACTGAAATATTCTTTTTGTATTAACGGCTGTGATAACTGCAGGTAACTTCAATTTTATCCTCTTAACATGTTTGGTAGCACCAACCGGGCTTTCAAACATCGAAATCCCTGAATCGCTGAAAAATAATGTAGTTGCTGTCTTTGTCTTTGAGAGTTAGTTCTTTAATGAAAATGTTCGTTTGACACACTTCTGGATAGCTCAATAGTGACCATGAACAAGATCTCAGGTAAAAAGAGATTAATGAAGCATAAGAGTAGCAGCCAGGAGGCAGATAGCGATGACGATGGTTTGCTTGATAGTAATAGCCCGACAGCTAGCAATATGAGCAAGGTTACAGGTAAAAAGAGATTAATGAAGCATAAGAGTAGCAGTCAGGAGGCAGATAGTGATGATGACTTGTTCAATTCAGACAACAAATCCAATAATATTGCGATTGAAAGAGATTATTGTCACCAAAGTACTCCAGGGACTACACTAGAAAGTATTATAATGAATGACGATGTCTCTAATATGCTGAAGTATCTATTCACTTTCAATATAACCAATTGCAACCATAAAGAATGCTTATTTATTACCATATATGATCTATTGCTGCTTTGCTGTCAGCACAACGCCACTAATTGCACCAAACAAATAATAAATACTAAATATAACAAATTAATGAATAATATACTCATAAACAACACTGATAGTAACACCCCTCGAATCGAGGAAGGCGCGGTATATGTTGACATTTCAACAGATGCGTACACACCCTTTAAATTACTTTTAGATGGTAATAAAGATGTTTATTACGCCGATTCCTACAAGTTGTTACCTTACATCCCGAGTCTAGTGAAGTCACCATTATTGGTTCTACTGACGAATTACCAAAATACAAATGTGCATAACGACATACTAAGTAACTTCGTATTTCAGTACCCACTACATTGTATGCAACTACTAAAATCCAAAATATGTATGGAGTCGTGCGAGGTGAGCAGGGAATTCCCGCCGTTATTACTCCAGCTAGTGTCTGATTCATCATATTTTAGTATTTATGTAATGATTTTAGCCATGAATGATCGCTTTATCGGTCGACGGAGTGAGGATAGCGCAGCCAGAAATAATACAACGGACTTCACCAAACATCCAGATATCTTGAAATTATTAAGATATAAAGACAAAAATGATGGTACAACAACTCACTCTTACTCACTCACTTACTCACTCACTTACTCACTCACTTACTCACTCTTACTCACTAGGTGCATCCATGCTTCACTACGCAGCCGAGGAAGGTATTACAGCGCTTGTGAATATATTATTGTCACTAGATTCCACATTAGCAGTCGA
>JACCDO010006539.1_pt1 | contig 10107 bp, 4 predicted proteins | sample 7446101 | NCBI WGS metagenome assembly JACCDO01 (sample SAMN15323440, study PRJNA562643) | freshwater metagenome | isolation source: river surface water | place: USA:Blue River Watershed | collected 2017-08-16
CATCGATCTTGCGGAAGCTCGCGATCTCGTGGTGGACGATGTCTTCGCCACCGAGCTCGTAGAACGCCTTGAACTCGACAAGGCCTTCTTCGTCATCCGGGCCGCCCTGCTGCGTCTGCAGCACCTGCATGCCCTTCCACGTCGAGCGCTTGCTCCATTCTTCGGTGGCCGTGCGATCCGTAAACGGACGACCCTCTGGGATCTGGCTCTCGATGATCCAGTCGACGGCTCCGGTGGCGAACGCCGAATAGCGCGAGCGCATCAGCGCCTCGGCAGTGGGAGCCTTCTGCGTCCCGGCGATCACCGGGGCGCAGCATTGGTCGAAGGACTTGCCGCTAGTGCAGGGACATTGCATGAGTGCGCTCAAAATCGGCGCAGCAGGCTACGCGCTCGGATCCGACGGCGAAAGGGCGCAGTCGCGGCTCAGCGCGACAAGCTGAACCACAGCTGCCGCCTGCGGTCCGTCTCCTCGGAGAGGATGGGCCAGCCGAGGTCGAGCGAGATCGGAATCCCGAGCATCGGAACGTCGATGCGGATGCCGACGCCGTAGCTCATGCGCAGCTCGTCGAACGAAGGGTCATTGAGCCCGAGCCCCAAGAGGCCGTAGTCGAGGAATGCCACGCCGCGCAGCAGTTCGCGGTCGCGCACGTCGTTCTCCATGCGCGTCGCGACGAGCGGAGTGATCAGCTCGGCAGTGCCGTAGAACATCGCTTCGCCGCCATACGGACGGCCGAACTGCGTGGGACCGACGCCGCGGAACTCGAAGCCGCGCAGCGACGAACCGCCCAAGTAGAAGCGCTCCGTGACGTAGACGTCGTTGGTGTCGTCAAAGGCCTCGGCGACGCCAAACGAGTTCTCCAAGTGGAGCACCGTGAAGTGCCCGGCCTCGTTCTCGGCGATCGGGATGTAGGCGTTCGCCGTCGTCGTGCCCTTCCAGAAATCGGACTCTGCGCCAAACGGGCCGCCCAGCACCTCGAACGAGGTCTGCCAGGTGAAGCCCTTCGTCGGCCGCATGAAGTCATCGACGCCGCGATAGAACGCGCTCGCGCGCAGACCGCGCATCTCCGTCGAGCCTTCGGAGTCGTAGACGAGTTGCGTCGCGTCCGGGCGGATATCGCGGATCGTCGTCGTCTCCTGACGCGCCGAGAGGCCAACGCTGAAATCCTCGGTTAGGAAGCGCGACAGGCCGACGTCCGCGCCGAGAGTGTCTGCGCGATAGCCGTCGCGGAAGCGCAGCGTCTTGCGTCCGTTGACGCGCAGCTCCGTCGTCTCGAAGTGCTCGCCGAACAGGTCCGGTTCCGTGAAGCCGAGTTGGAACGTCGAGATCTGGGTGCCGGGCGCGAGCAACAGGTCGAGGTTCTGTCCACCGCCGTGGAACGCGCGATTGTCGAGCACTTCCTCGAACACCGTCACGGGGTTCCACGACGACGGCGGCCGGAAGATGTCGAAGTTGCGTTTCGTGAACTGCACGTTGGCCTGCGCGCCTGCGCCCGTGCTCACTCCGACGCCCCACCGGAACTCGCCGGTCTCGGACTCGGTCACGTCGATCGCGAGGTCGAGCAAATCCTCGTTGCCCGGCACCTTCACGAACTCGAAGCGCGGCCCGGCCATCGTGAACTGGTCTTGGAAGAACCGAGTGCGATTGAGGTAGGTGATCGACTTGTTCACCTGCGTCATGTCGACGCGCTCGCCCGGCATCGCGCGAACCTTGCGCCGAATCACATGATCGCGCGTATTCGCGTTGCCGCGCACGAGCACGTCGCGCAGCGACTTCTCGGTGCCTTCCTCGATCTGGAACACGAGCGATACGCCAGCTTGCTCGTCGTAGCGCTCCTTCGGCCAACTGACGCGGAACGCGCCTCGCACGCGATCCATGCCCGGAAACGAAGCCTTTGGATGGCCGCGCTCGCCGTAGAAGTCCTCGATGGCCGCTTGGTCGCGGCGGATCTTCGTGTGGTCGTAGTACTCGCCGACCTTGCTGATCAGCAGCGGCAGCACTTGGTCCGCTGGGTACTTCACTTGGTCCGCGGGCACGGGCTGATCGTCGCGGACATACTCGATGCCCACTTCGCGGATCACGTAGCGCGGCCCCTCCACCACGACGAAGTCGACGTCTGCGACTTCGTGATCATCGCGGAACCGCACGTCGGCCAGCGTGACGACCGCGTCGAGGAAGCCGCGGCTTCGGTAGAACAGTTGCAGACGATCGACGTCCTCCTCAAGCAACTCGCGTGAGAACGGGCCGCCGCTGCCGAACGAGCCTTCTGGCGCGCACTGCATGCGCGATTCGCGCGCGAGGTAGTCGCCCGCGCTCAAGAAGGTCGGGTTCACGCCGGGGAACGAGCGATTGCCGCGAAACGACACGGTTCCGATCGTGACCGCGTCGCCTTCGTCGATGCGGAACGTGACGATCTTGCGAGGTCTCTCGCCACTGCTCTCGCCTGCCTTTGGCTCGCGCTCGACCAGCGCGATGTCGCAAAACGCGAGGCCGGCGCGGCGGTACTTCGCGAGCAGGATGTTGCGCATCGCGCGCGCCTCGGTGCTCGTCACTTGTCGGTCGGGATACAGACCGAGCAACGCGTCGACTTCGGAGCGCGGGAACTTCTCGAGGCCCAAGAACTCGACGCGCTCGTAAACCTGCACCTCAAGTTCGACGACGAGCACGAGGTCCGCGTCGTCGCCCGCCGGCTGCACGAATGCGCGCACCGCGATGCGTCGCTCATACCACAGGCTGGAGATGTCGGCCGTGACGTTGCGCAACTCGAGCGGCTGCCCGATGCGCGAACGGAGCCCGCGCGCGATTTCGACGCCGACGTCTTCTGGCGCAGGCCGAATGCCCTCGCTGCTGACCTGCATCACGCGGATCGCTCGCAACCGCTTGCCGAGCAGCGGACGCGCGCGTTCGTCGATCAGCACCTCGGCGCCAAAGTCTTGCAGCGGAGCCTGGGCCGAAGGATCGGGCTTGGGCACCGGCGGCCCATACGTCTCCGTGGGACGCGTCGGCGGCCGCGGATCCTGCGGCGGAGCGTCCACCGGCAAGCTGCGGCCGTCCTCCTGCGCCGACACGCCAGCAGCGAGCCCAGCACACAGGAACAGTGCGGCGCCGCGTCGGCGGCCGCCGCCTGCTGGGCTACTGCATGGGTTCAGCACGCCGCGTGAAGTTCTCGAACCGCATGAAGTCTCGGAAGAAGCGGAGCGTCACGTCGCCAGTTGGGCCGTTGCGCTGCTTCGCGATGATGATCTGGGCTAGGCCCGCGTTCTCTTCGGTGGGTTTGTAGTACTCGTCGCGGTGCAGCAGGATGATCACGTCCGCGTCTTGCTCGATTGCGCCCGATTCGCGCAGGTCGCTCATGCGCGGTCGGTGATCGTCGCGGTTTTCAACGTCGCGGTTGAGCTGCGACAGCGCGATGACGGGGACCTTGATCTCGCGCGCGAGCCCCTTGAGGCCGCGCGAGATCGTCGAGATCTCCTGTTGGCGACTCTCGACCTTGCCGCCGGCGGTCATCAGCTGGAGGTAGTCGACGACGACGAGTTGGATGTCGTGCTTCTGCTTGAGGCGGCGGCACTTCGCGCGCAGTTGCGTGATCGAGAGACCTGCCGCGTCGTCGACGAAGATCGGCACTTCGTAGAGCCGCTCCGCCTCTTCTTGCAGGCGGCGATACTGCTGGTCGGTGATGCGGCCTTTGCGCATCGCTTGGCCGTCGATCTGTGCACGGCAGCAGAGCATGTTTTGGATGATCTGCTGGCTCGACATTTCGAGCGAGAAGAACGCGATGCCGTGCTTCTGCGCCGCCACACGCTCGGTCAAGTTGAGCGCGAACGACGTCTTACCCATCGACGGACGCGCGGCGATGATGATGAGTTCGCCCTGTTGCAGGCCGCCCATCATGTCGTCGAGGTCGTAGTAGTCGGTGCCGAGGCCAGTGAGCCGCGAGCTGCGTTCGCGCAGCTTGTCGATCTTCTCGAACGTCTGCTGAAGGATGTCCGAGATGCTCGAGGCCTCGCCGCCCTTGTCCAAGCGAGCGATCTCGAAGATCTGGCGCTCGGCGTCGTCGAGCAAGTCCTTGGCCGCGGCCTCGTTCTCGTAGCAACGGCGCGCGACATCGAGGCAGGTCTCCAACAGGCGGCGCTGCACCGCCTTCTCGCGCACGATCTCGGCGTGGTAGACGACGCCCGCGGCGGACACGACGCTCTCCAGCAAGTCGAGCAGTTGTTCGCGGCCGCCGACTTCTTGGATCAGGCCCTGCCGGTGCAGCTCTTCCTCGACGACGATCGGATCGGTCGCGTTCTTGGAGTTGAACGTGGCGAGGATCGCAGTGAAGACGTGCTGGTGCTTGGGGAGATAGAAGTCCTCAGGCTTGAGGAAGCCGACGTCGCACACGGCATCGGCGTGCAGCATCAGGGCGCCCAACACGGAGCGCTCCGCTTCGAGGTTCTGCGGCACGCCGCGGCCCTCGAGAGTGGATCCAAAGTCGACCATGGTGTTCGGGCTCAGTCTGTCCCGCCGCAACGACCGCGCGGCAAATCAGGGCGTCTCTGCGTAGCGACCGACGCGTTGCGCGCAAGCACGTCGGCTGTGGACAGAATGTGGGAATCCGTGCAGAACCGCCCTCTGCACGTAGGCATCCAATGCGCCGCGTGTCCTAAGAACGGATCCGCGCCTGAGTCCCGTCTTCTTCCAACTCCACCATGCCGCGCTGCGCGAGTTGCGCGAGCACGACGCAGGCCTGCTCGTAATCGATGCGAAGCTTGCGCTGCAGCAACGTGGCGCTGGCCCGACGCGAGGTCTCGCAGATCTCCAACGCTTCGCGCAGCAGCGACTCGTCCATCGACGCGCCAAACAGCGACATCTGGCGCGGCGGCTCGGCCGGGCGCGGGATGGACATCACGGGCTCTTCGGCCGCGATCGCGTCGGTGTGATCGTCGCGCGCATCGGCTGCCGCTTCGTGCGTCTCCTCGATCGATTCAGCAGGTTGCGTCTCCAAATCCTGAGCAGCAGACGCAGCAACGACGGGCTCGTTCTCCGCATCGACCTCGCTCGTCGCATCGTCGACGACCGGCGCGAGGAAGCCGCGCACGCGCCGCACCGAGAGATCCAGCGCATGCGGCTCCGTCGCCGGAATCTCGACCGCAGGCTCCTCGCCAGCGTCGCTAGCGGGCTCGCTGGCCTCGGCACGAATGTCGAGCAACTCCGACTCATCCGAGCCGTCGAGGTCGGTCGGCATCGCGGGCAGTTCGACGATGTCGTCGTCCTGCTCCTCGCCAGCAGCAGCCTTGCGCCCCTCGTCCGAGGCCTCCACCACTGCATTGCTGTCCGCGGAAGCGGCAGCGACTTCGCGCGGGACCTGGTTGTCGGCAAAGAGGGCTTCGATCAGGTCTGCGCGCTCGATCGTCTCGGCGCGCGGCTCCATCGCGACTTCTTCGCGAACGTCGTCTTCGGTCTCATCACCCTCGGAAGGATCTGCGGCCTGCTGCGCAAAGCTCGACTCGAACAGCGGCTCAAAACGGATCTCGAAGTTCGCGATCGGCGCAGCGTCAGTTGACGGCTCCAACGCAACCGGAGCCTGCTCTTCGTCGCGCGTCTCGACCTCGATCGTCTCCGAAGATGGTGCACCGATCGGAGCATCGGGAGCCAACTGCTCCCCGAGGCCTTCGAAGACAACCGGCTCGCTCTGCTGCGGCTCTTGCGCATCGGCGGACTCGGCTTCTGCGTCGTCCTCCGCCACGGCGCCCTGCGCCACGACTTCCTGCGCCACTGCTTCCTGCAACTGCGCGGTCACAACGATCTCGTCCGACTCTTCGACGATCACTTCCTCGCGTTCCGATTCTTGCGCGGGCTCCGTTGCGACCTCGGCATCGGCAATTGCATCCGCTTCGACTTCTTCCGCGGGATCGTTCGCCATCGCGGCGCCAGCTGCCAGCATCGCCTCGCGCTCTTCGCGCATGCGACGACGTTCGAAGTAACTCAAGCGAACGGGCTCGCCCTCGTCGGAAACGCCCGCTTCTTCGTCATCCGCGGCGTCCTGCGCAGTCGGCTGCTCGATCGCATCGGAGTCGATCGCATCGACTTCTGTCGTTGCCGACTTCTGCTCCAAACGCGCGAAGTACGCATCGATGTCCGTCTCGTCTTCGACGGCGATCGCATCGGATTGCGCTTCTGCTGGCAGCGTGCGCGCGAGTTGCTTGAACTCTTCGGGCACGGTCGGCTCGACGCCCAACTCGGTGCCAACGCCCGTGCCGTGCAGCTCGCGCTGCGTCTTCTCAAGCACGCGTCGCTCGAAGTAGCTCATCCAGAAGTAGTCCGTCGCAAGCAGCAGCGACAAGAACGTCAGCGGCGCCATCACCAAGTGGCTCAGGAAGGACCCGAGCACGCTCGACAGGCCGCCGCCAATCCACGCGCCCAGCGCGCCGGTGTGCGGCGCAGAGGCATCGAGGTTGCCAAACACCGCAAGCGCGAACGTGAGCCCGAGCACGCGCAGCAACTTGCGCGACGGCTGCTCAATGGAACCCGCGACAAACCAAATCGAGCTCCACGTGAACACGAGCCCGAAGAACATGCATGCGGGCACCCAGCCGAGGAACTCGTAGATGCCGATGACGACGCTCTGCGGAACCGTCCGCGGCGTGATCGTTCCTGCGCGCAGGTGGTAAGAGACCAACGCCGAGATGGCGAAGATCGAAATGGCAATCGGAGCGAGCGGAGCAAGCCACGCACCGCTGCGCGACTTGTCGCCGGCGAACGAATCGCCAAGCGTGTTTACGGTCATCAGGCCCTCCCTGTGCCCGGTTGGGCATCAGAAGGCGCGGACTCTACGAGGCGCGCGCAATGCCCTCAAGCGGCAGGAAACGGCCATTTGCCTGCATTCTGCGCCAAGCGAGTCGGTGGAAAACTCTTCACCGACTCGCAGGCTCAGTCCTTCGACGACTCGTCAGCGTCTGCGCCGTCCCCGTCGCCGTCGTCATCGCCCGCAACGGAACCCGCGAGTGCATCCGGCGAATCCTCGCCGCCGGCCGACGCCTCGTCTTCCTCGATGCGCGCCATCTCCTCTTCCATCGCCGCCTCGCGCGCTTGGTATTCCTCCAACGTCATCAAGACCTCGCGGGGCTTGCTGTCGTTGAACGCGCCGACGAGCCCATCCTCCTCCATCATCGCCAGGAGACGCGTGCCACGCGTGTAGCCGACGCCGAGCGCGCGCTGCAGCAGGGTCGCCGAGCCGCGCTGGTTGCCGAGGACGACTTCGACGGCCTTGGGATACAGATCGTCGCGGTCTGCCGGGCTCTTGCGACGGGCCTTCGCCTCCTGCACGAGCGCTGGCAAGTAGGTCGGACGCTGCCCTTGCGCTTCGAGGAAGGACACAACCGCGTGCAGCTCCTCTTCGCTGACGAACGCGCCCTGCGCGCGCGTAAGGCCGCCCGAACCCGGCGGCACGTAGAGCATGTCACCGTGGCCCAGCAACTTCTCGGCGCCGTTGTTGTCGAGGATGACGCGGGAATCGACCTTGCGGTTGACCTTGAACGCGATCTGGCAGGGCAGGTTGGCCTTGATGACGCCCGTGATCACTTCGCTGCTGGGGCGCTGGGTCGCGAGGATCACGTGCATGCCGACTGCGCGCGACTTCTGGGCGAGCCGCTGGATCGACTCCTCGACTTCGCTCTGCGCGACGTTCATGAGGTCCGCCCACTCGTCGACGACGATGACGACATAGGGCAGGCGCACGCGATCGGGCTCGATTGCGCGCTTCATGCGCTTCTCAAGCTCCTGCTGCCCAAGCCCGTTGTAGAGCTTGATGTGATTCACGCCCGCGGCGTTCATCATCGTGTAGCGGTTCTCCATCTCGTCGACGGCCCACTGCAGCACGGATGGCGCCTTGCGCATGTTGCAGACGACCTCGCAGCACAGGTGCGGAACGTTCTTGTAGGCCTGCAACTCGACCTGCTTGGGGTCGATGAGGATCAGCTTGACCTGCGCCGGAGTGCGGGTCATCAGAATCGACAGCAGGATCGCATTGATGCAGACCGACTTGCCGGAGCCCGTCGTGCCTGCGATCAACAAGTGCGGCATGCGCGCCAGGTCTTCGACGATCGGCGCACCGCTGACGTCCTTGCCGAGAAACAGCGGGATCGCGAGGTCCTCGGCGCGACCGAACTGCTCGAGCAGGTCGCGCATCGGCACCTTCTGCCGCTTCGAGTTCGGCACTTCGATGCCGATCGTTCCCTTGCCCGGGATCGGCGCCACGATGCGCACCGACATGGCCTGCAACGCGGCCGCGAGGTCGTCGGCGTAGCCGGTGATCTTGTTGACGCGAATGCCCTCTGCGAGCTGCAGCTCGTACTGCGTCACGGCGGGACCAACGGAGGCGCCCACGACCGTGGCCTCGATGCCGAAGCTGCTGAGCTTGCGGATGATCGCTTCCCCGCCGCGCGTCAGCACTTCGCTCGACACGGTTCCGTCCTCGGTCTTGACCTCTTTGAAGAGTTCAATCGACGGGAACGGATAGGTCTCGTCGAACGGCAACTCGACCTGCTTGGGCTTCGGCTTGGGCTTTGGCTTTGGCGGCGTGATCACCACCGACGCGCGCTTTGGCACTACCGCGGCTGGGCCCACGGGCTCGACGGGCGCAGGCTCAGCCTTCGCTGCGTCCTTGGCCTTCTGCTTCTTGTCCGCCTTAGCGGCCTTCGGTGCCTCAGGCTCCTCGTCCTCGTCGTCGTCGAGCAGATCGTCGTCCTCTTCGACCTTCGCAGCAGGCTGCTTGGACTTGGCACGCGCCGGCTTCTTCGCCGCGGGCACCTCGTCTTCTTCCTCGTCGTCGTTCGCGACCTCTTCCTCGTCGGCGTCCTCCAGATCGACGACCGCCTTCGCACGAGTCGCCTTCGGTTGACGCGCCTTCCTTGGCTTCGCCTCGGACTCGTCGTCCTCAGAATCCTCAACGTCGACTTCGCCGCCGCCAGCGAGCGCCGCACGACGGCTGCGCAACTGGAAGAACAGCGAGCGCACGGCGAATGCGACCTTCTGCAGCGCCTGCGAGAACATCCACTCGGTCGCGACGACCAGCGAAACCAGCGCGCCGAACGCGAGCAGCAGGATGCGTCCCGGGCCGCCGAAGATCTCGTAGAGGCGCGGCGACAGATTGGCGCCAAACGCGCCGCCGGGACCGTGCGGCGTCATCGCAGTGAAGCCCTGCTCCGAAGCTCCGCCGCGCGGATCCGCGAGCAGCAGTGCCACCATCGCGGTAAACATCCACGCGCCAATCGCCTTGAGCGTTGGTCGCTCGATGCGCTTGTGCAAGAACAGCGCAACGGAGCAGCCGAGCAGAGCCACGAAGGGCAGCACCGACGCGAAGCCCACCACGTAGGTGAAGGCACCGGCCAAGTGGTAACCAAACGCGCCGCCGAGGTTGCGCCCGCCGCCGATCGGAATCGGCTGGTCGAGATCCGCCGTGTGGAACGTCACGAGGCAGAGCAGCGCGTAGAGCGAGAAGCCCGACAACACGAGCGCGAGCATCTCGCGCGCACCGTCGGACATCGGCTTCTTCGGCACAGCTGCAGTGGCCGCGGACTTGCTCGACTTGGATTTCGCCATCGGTCTCCCTGTTGCGTTGGTTCCGTTGATCTCAGGTCCGCAGACCGCCCCGTAGGGCCGTCACGCATTCCCCCTGCGCCGATCGTAGAGCTGGGCTGCCTCCGAGACGATCGCCTTGGCGGCGGCCGCCTTGTCGCACACCCCCAGATCGACGCGCCGCCCGTCTGCGAAGACGAGGGCCATAGCGCTTGCGTCCTTCGCGATCGCGTCGGATCGGTTGCAGACGCAGAAGTCCAATTGCTTTCGCCGCAGTTTGTCTTCGCCGCGCGCAATCGCCTGTTCCATCGTCGCCGCCTCGGACTCGAGGGCAAAGCCGACGACCACTCGTGGTCCCTTCTTGGCGGCAAGCCCGGCGACGATGTCCGGGTTCTGCACGAGTTCGATCGACTCCGACCGAACCGCTCCGTGCCGGGCAGGCTTGCCGGCAGCTCGGTGTGCCGGTCGCCAATCCGCGACTGCCGCCGCGGCGATCGCGATCTGGCAGTCGGCAAACCAATCCTCGGCCGCGGCCTGCATCTCCAGCGCGG
>JACCDO011346834.1_pt1 | contig 10105 bp, 14 predicted proteins | sample 7446101 | NCBI WGS metagenome assembly JACCDO01 (sample SAMN15323440, study PRJNA562643) | freshwater metagenome | isolation source: river surface water | place: USA:Blue River Watershed | collected 2017-08-16
TAAAAATTCTATTAGGTTTACTAATTTTAGAGAAGGTAACGGAGAATCATTTGAATATCCGTTTAGTGCCGGGTTAGATTTAACAGATAAGCCAAACGGAATGAATTCGTGGGGAGAACTAGCAACAGTATTTCCTGAAGATTTCCCTCCTGAATCGTTTGCAGAATTTTTCTGTACAGGCAATACAATGTTAGCCAAGTATAATAAAGAAACTCGAAACGAAAACGGAATTCTTCGTATGTTTAATTTTAAGTATGACACTGCATATCATTTAGATGCTCAGTTGTTTGGTGAATATCTTAAAAGCAAAATTGCCATACCTAACGGAGTTAAACATATTCGAGCAAACGCACACTCATATAAAAAGAATCATTTAGGTGAGTTAAGTGAAGTCTTGATTGATACTGGAGATGTACTAAAATCTGATCTATGGATTGACTGTACAGGATTTAAATCTTTATTGTTAGAAGAGTGGATGGGTTCACAGTTTATGCCGTTTGACAAATATTTGGCCAACGACAGAGCCTGGGCTTGTAGAATTCCATACATTGATAGAGAACGAGAAATGCACAACGTTACTGATTGCCATGCTTTAGGCAACGGTTGGGTATGGAACATTCCATTGTGGAATAGGATTGGAACTGGTTATGTATACTCATCAAGATTTATCACTCCAGAAGAAGCAAAAACAGAATTTAGAAGACATTTAGAAATTAAACACAGTAAAGAAATTGCTGAAAACGCAGAAATGTTTGAAGTAAAAATTAAACACGGAAAACGTCGTCGAGCGTGGGTTAACAATGTTGTTGGTATCGGCCTAAGTTACGGATTTGTTGAGCCATTAGAATCAACTGGCTTGCTAACTACTCACGAAAATATTATTAAACTTGTTGAATGTTTAAATCGACGGGACGGTTTTGTTTCTAGAATGGAAATTGAAGGATTTAATTTTGCTGTAGATCAGCAAGTTACCGGATTTAGAGATTTTGTAGCATCACATTACGCTTATTCTAGAAGAACAGATACTCCATATTGGAGATGGTGTACAGAGAGACATGACTATTGTCTTGATATGATGGGCGATTTTATGTTATTACATGCCTCATGGCCTAACATGATTGGAAATATTACATTAAACAATACGTATCCTCCTGAAATGTTAGGTGGAATGTTTATTATGGCTGGACAAGGGATTAAAAATATTTCAACTAAAGAATTAGTTTTTTACAAAGAAGAATTATCAAATAAACAAGAAGAATTAAATCATACTAAACGTATGTACGAACAATATAAAAATTATGTTGTTGATTATGTAAAGACACTGCCTAGCCATTATCAATACTTAAAAGACAACATCTACGGCGGGAAAGATGATTTCGCAAATTAAAAAAATATCAAGTTTTTTTAAAAAAGAAAAACCTTATGTAAGATTTTACTCTATCGAACCGGGAGTAAAGGAACTATTTCCTATTGTTCAATCATCTCAAATTAAAAGAAATTTTGTGTCACAGCCAACATATGAGGGTGAACCATCATCTAAGTCTTGTCCAGGAATTAGAAAAATAATTTCAACCGGCTGGATTGTAACAGCACCAGCAGACTTCATAATTAAACCTACTGCCGACGGAGTTAGATTTGATTGGGTAGAACCGTGGCGATTTGGTTCCGAAGCCCCAACATTACGTGGAACTTCATATATTTCGGATCATAGTCCTAGTCAAGTTATACCGCTGTTAGACGATCCAGAAAATACACTTAAATCAGCAGTCAAAGTACAAACTCCTTGGAGAGTTGAAAGTTCTGATGATGTTCTTTTACTCCAACTTCCTGTAACATATAACAACGAAGATAGATTTTACTCTGCTACTGGCTTTTTAGATACACGCTACGGCTATAATGTTAATGTTCAATTGTTTTGGAGGAAACTCAACGAAGAAACATTGGTAAGAGCAGGGACACCTTTGTGCCAACTTATTCCAGTTTCTCGAAAACATTTGACAATGAATACCTATGATGTTATAATTGAAGATGCTACACCCGAAGATATTAAAAAAGAAAAAGCATTTGTATATGCTGCAAATTGTGTCATAGGAGCACATGATAGTCTTTCTAGAAGATTGTCCAGGACTTTAAAAATTTTAAGTAAAGGAAAACGCTCATGAGTCTAAAAGAAACATTAGTTAAAAAATTAGAAGTTGTTAAAGGTGAAAAACAACTGCTCGACAGTGAAATTTCAAAAATGGAAGAAGATTTTGCCAATGTAAAATTAAATCCATATGGTATTACATCTATTGATTTTTCAAAGAGACAGGAAAAAACTGCCGATTCTCTTAGAATGGAAGGAGTCATTATGGGATTACAATTAGCCATTGACACCTATGGAGAATTACAAGGTGAGTCTGCCTAAGGGCCTAAATATATTTCCAGAGTATATTTGGCAGTGTAGTTATGAGTTTGACTGGAAAAAATTAAAGCCTAAATTAGATGACCTTTTTGATTCAGTTGATAAAAATTCTCAACTAGAATACGGTAATGCCTTATCTACAGTATCATTACCGGCCCAGGTACAACCGCACACTTGGAAAGAGTTAGAAAAATTCCAACAGTGGCTAGGGGACAAAATTGACTATCTAAGATATATTAATAATTTTACGGTCAACCATTCGGAAGTTACAAACTCCTGGGCAAATAAACATGGACCAAATGGCATAACTCTTGAGCATTCTCACAGTTACGCAACATTTGTAGTTTCTTGTTATCTTCACTGTCCTAAAAATTCAGGAAATATTGAGTTTAAAGACCCGCTTGAATATCACAAATCAGGATGGCCTATTATTCCTGAAGAATCATTGTACAAAGAAATTAAAGTTTCTACCAATGATGTTTTAATTTTTCCAGGTTGGATCAAACACAGAGTACAACCAAATCTATCAAATGAAGATAGATATGTTTTGACCTTTAATATAAAATGACAGACTTTAAACGTTGCTATCCCGATGCTAATAGTTTTGATAAAGTTTTAAAACTTAAACCGTTATCAGAATGGAAGATTGAATATATCCCATTAAGTGATGATATCGGCTACTGGTTGGCCGACGACCCCTTTTATGACAACGGTCTTGAAATATATAAAAATTTAATATCATCTTTTCCTATTCAAAAAGATAATAACAGCGAACACACATCTGATCCAAACCCTTTTGATACTATTCATTTGCCCGAATGGGCATATAAAAATCTCTGCTTTATGGTAAGAGATTTTTATCTAAAAGAATTTAAGCCTCAATTTATTGACCCACAGATACACGAATGGGGCAATGTGTATTTTAAAGATCGAGCCAAGCCTATTAGTTGCTGGCGTATACCGCATGTGGATTATCACTTTGGTATGGTGGCAAATATGTGGTTCACCGACCATGATATTAAAGATAGCAGTACTAGATTGTACAAATATCACGGAAAAATATATAAAGATGTTTACGATTTTCAAGTTGATGCTTCACATAAAAAACATAAAGAATGGAAATCCCTAGCAGAAAATCCTACAAGAGCAGATAGTTGGTTTAATATAGATAACGATACGTTAAGAGATTGGGGATTCGAGTTTGTAGGAGAAGCCCCTACAAGAAAAAACACGCTAACATTATATAAGGCCAATGTTTGTCATGTAGCCTATGTATCAGAAAACGTAAAATTTAGATGGAGCCATGCGTTTGCTTTTTCTCATCTAAATAAAAACGAGTTATACGTGAAGGATATTTTTAAATGATGAGATATGAGTTATATTTTCCTACACCAATTTGGTGGGAAGATACAGATTTAGATAATGAACCAATATTAAATTTATGTCTTTCAATGCGAGAAAAAGATCCTCAAGGTCGTAAACTAAGCAACCAAGGGGGCTGGCAAAGTGTAGATTTTAGACCAGGAGCACACAAAGAATTAAAATTCTTAGAAGATAAAATTTTAGCACAAGCCGAACAATGTGTTCGAGATTACGGCTACGTCGAAGATCAGTGTGCTTTATTCATAGGAAATATGTGGGTTAATATCAACGGATTAGGAGCCACAAATTCTGTTCATATACACGACAATAGTTTTATATCAGGCGCATATTATGTAAAAGCAAAAGAAGGTCAGGGAAATATTAATTTTTATAGAGATCATTACCAAGATTATACAGTGGCATCACAGGCGCCCATTGATCGCTATACACCAATAAGTGCCTCGGCAATAAGTTACCCGCCTATCACAAAACGACTTATGTTGTTTCCAGGCAGTTTACCGCACGGTGTTGAAAGAAACGAATTAGATGAAGAAAGAATTAGTATTTCATTTAATGTAAGATTAATAAGGAAAGATGATGGATTTTATTGGTCAGAAAATTCTAAACGAAACTGAATTATTATATAATGATCGTCCGCATCATTTTAAAAATTTTATAGACAATCCTGGAGAAATTTTAACCTGGAGTGACGTTGAAAGTTGTTTAAATCGTCCGGAGGTATTTAATTTTGAAATGATTGACAAAGACACCGGTATGAAAATTGACATACCCTCGGCTAAAAAATCGTGGATATGGGATCGAGCAGTACAAGACAAAGCCTTTATGATTGATCATTTTAATCGAGGACACGGATTAGTGATCATGAACTACGGTTCTTATAGCGAACAAACAACTAAACTTTTGTCAATATTTGAAAGATTATTTGATGTTAATGCGTCAATACATGTATATTGCGGCCTTGAAGGCGCATCGTCTTTTCCTATCCACGACGATTATCCTGTTAATTTTATTGTACAAGTTGAAGGGAAAACTCGTTGGAAAATTTTTAAAAATAGAATATCATATCTTTATAAAATTGGTTCGTTAAGCGATAGATGCCAGGATAAAAGAATTGACGAATCAATGCTAGATGTTGCTATAGATGTTGAATTGGAACCCGGGGATGCTTTGTATATTCCTTCTAGATGCTATCATGTTGCGTATCCAACGGGCAAACGTCTAAGCATGAGTATACCGTGCTGGGTTCGATATCCTAATGATCCTCCACAGCAAAGTTCTGATAGAAATTGGTATTCTATTAAAAAAGATTAACATGCATATTATACCTGTAACTATTCTTGATAATTTTTTAGATAATCCTGATATGATGAGGGAACTGGCTCTTGACCTCCCCTATCATAAAGATCCTGAAGGAAAATGGCCAGGACTTCGTAGCGATCCGTTACATACTATTGATAACGATGTGTTTGATCTGTTTACTAAAAAATATTTTTCTTTATTTTTTGATATTGAAAGCATAGCATGGTCAGTTGATGCTAGGTTTCAAAAAATCGGAAAAGAATACGGCAAGGGTTGGGCACACACAGATGTTGGACCAATTATTACAGGAATAATTTATTTAGATCCCCAGCCAGTTCCTAACAGCGGAACTATCATATTAGAAAAAACTTCTCTTAGATCTAACGGTAGATTAAACTATAGACAAGAAGATAAAGTAAATTTTTATCAAGGAAAACTTTTAGAAGAAGAAGCAGAAATAGCAAGGCAGCGAAATAACGATAGTTTTTCTTCAGGAATAACTGTACAATCTAAGTATAATCGACTTTTAACTTTTGATTCTCATTTAGTACACACAGCAGACGAATTTTATGGCGATAATAATTTTGAAAGACTAACATTAACATTTTTTGTTTTTGATGTTAGTACAACTAAGACGCCAATATATAAATCAAAGCAACATATTTTATAGGAAAATGTTATGTTTAAACCATTAGAAATCAAGGATGTTATTCCATTAGAATATCAAGACGAGATTTATCGCTATGTAACTGATGTTAACTTTCCTTGGCATTTTTTAGAAGATACTACAAACGAAGGAGCAACACCCAATTTATCGTCGACTCCAGCATTTGTAAATCTAATATATCATACAAATAAAGATCAACATCCGCATTTAGATTTTTTTCGACCGCTTGTTGACACTATAGTTGAAAAAGCAAACATGGAATTAATCTCAGTTTTTAGAATACGTTTAGGATTTTTACTAAACACAAAGTATGCGTTTGCCGGAAGTCCATACCAACATAACACTCCGCATATCGATGGAGATATGGATCATTATACAGCAGTCTACTATCTAAATACCTGCGACGGCCCCACTGTTGTTTTTCATGAAAAAGAACCATCGGAAAGACACAGACCAATGTTTAAAAGCGAGCCCGAAAAAGGTAAAGTATTAATTTTCGACGGCCGGCATTATCATGCTAGTACCTGTCCTAAAATTTTTAATAAACGACTAGCACTTACTATAAATTTTACAGCAAATATAAAATGAATGACTATATAAAAAAATTATTAGATTCGGATCAAAGAAGTAATAAATTTATTTCTTCGTCGGATGTTAAAAATCGTTTTTTATATCCTTATTTGCCTACGATTGTTGTAGATAACTTTTATGAAAATCCAGATTTAATTCGAGACTGGGCACTAAGTCAGGAATTTTTTAAAGGGGACAGAGGTAGTTGGCCCGGATTAAGGACTGAATTACTACATACTCTAAACCCTCAACTGTTTGATTTAACTTTAAAAAAACTATTATTTGTTTTAAAAGATTACGGTTATTCGGAAATCTTAGATATGCAGACAGGATTTCAAATCATCGATGGAACATGGGGCACTGGATGGGTACATGATGACGATCCAAAATTACATGTTGCTGGAGTTATATACTTAAATCACGATGCTCCTACAAATTCAGGAACTACAATATACGAGGATCAACCAGACTTTGACGGATCCAAATATACTGATCTATTCATGAAAGATGTTTTTTCAGAAACACCGGAAGATAGAGAACAGTATTTTAAATATAGAGAAGAACAAAGAGCACACTTTACTCCATCTATAAAAGTTGGTAATGTGTATAATAGATGTATAATCTTTGATACTAGAAACTGGCATAGTGCTGATAATTTCTTTGGAAATACGGTAGATGATTCTAGATTAACACAGGTATTTTTTATTAAGTTTCCATGAAAAGAACAATTATTCAACCTTTAAAAATTGTAGACGACTTTTTAGAGGCTCCGTTTATCTGGAGGGAGTATGCTCTTAAACAAGAATTTTTAAAAGACGAATCTGGTCATCCGGGTCTTAAATCTAAAACACTTGACGATCTAAATTTAGAAATTTTTCATTCTTTGGCTGGCAAAGTTATCCAGCATGTTTCGGGAAAACACAGTTTTAACCGATTAAAAGTTAATTTTGCGTCAAGCCTAACTGGTAACAATTCTACAGATATTGTGCCTCATCAGGACGAACCTTTTTATAATATTGCTGGCGTTGTTTATCTCAATGAGAATCCTCCAGCCGGTTCCGGTATTAGTTTTTATAAAATGACTCCAGAAGGGTTTGTAAAAACAATAACGGTTGAAAATAAATTTAATCGAATGGTAATTTTTCATCCTAGCCTCTGGCATGCTCCGGACGGTCATTTTGGCAATGATCTAAAAACTAGTAGATTGACGATAACATTATTTGGAATTGCTATATGAATGACGACATTTACGAAATAGAAAATATTATACCAATAGATTATCAAGATCATTTGTTAAATTTAATGACAGGGTTTAGTTTTCCTTGGGTGTTTAATCCAACGCTAGTAAGTCCCGATAATGATTTTTTATCAAGAGACGATAATCATTCTGGGTTTAATCATTTCTTTTACGAAAAAAGCGAGCCTACTAGTCAGTTTTTTAATCTAGTATATCCCTTAGTTTTAAGTATCACTAGTCAGTCACCGGTAAAATTTAATCGTCTAACTAGGATGAGGGCAAATCTAACGGTACAAAATAAAAATCCAGACTGTGAATATCATATGCCTCATATAGATACATGGTTTCCACATTGGAACGCTATCTATTATGTCAACGACTGCGACGGCGATACGTTTATTTTTAATGAAGTAAATGAAACCTACGACTCGGGAGAATCGGATATTAACAGAATTAAAAATATGAATTTTACTGTTAAACGAAGAATAACTCCAAAGAAAGGAAAGATTGTTATTTTTCCTGGAAAATATTATCATGCTTCTTCTTATACTAGAAATTCAAGATATCGCTGTGTAATTAATAGTAACTTGGAACAATTATTTTAAATGAAAGACTATATATTACACCAGTCAACTTTTATTGCTAATAATCAATTAGACATTATTGAAGACCTGCGAATAGCACACAGATTGTTTGAAACTTTATTTCCAAATAAAGAATCTACTTGGAGTTACAACTTATATAATATATTTTCTTTAACTGCTCCCTCAACAAACTTTTATCAAATTTATCAAGAGTTACGAACACTAATAAGATCTGAACTTGGAGAAGATAGACCATTGTGGCTTCAAGCGTGGCTTAATTATCATAAATCAGATCAAGTACTTGATTGGCATAATCATGATTTTGAATACCACGGATATATAAGCATAGACCCTAAAAAAACAAATACAGTATTTGAAGAGTATTCAATAGAAAATAAAGTAGGACAAATATATCTTGGTCCAGGATATCGCAAACACAAAGTTGAAGTTTTAAAACCGTTTGACGGAGAAAGAATTACTATAGGATTTGACGTCCAGACAATTCCGCAAAATCCATATGTAACATATACTGAACGTCCTTTTATGAATATGTCTTTGATACCTCTTTTATGATAGATAACTACAAAATTATTAGAAAAGCAGTTCCAGAGGAAATTTGTAAACTGACTGCTATTGAGTTTGAATTACAGGAAAAAGCCTGCCACATACTCTATCCAGGAGCAGATTTATCAGACTTATCACCTAAATCGTTTGCTAGGTATGCTCCGCTGTGCTTTGAAGCACTGTCGGTATATATACAACCATTAATAGAAAAAGAAGTAGGATTTTCTCTACATCCAGTTTATTCTTATGCTAGAATCTATTATAAGGGTTCGAGGTTAGATAAACATTATGATAGACGTAGCAGTGAAGTAAGTATCTCTGTCTGTATAGAAAAAGATCCAGTTGACTGGGCTCTTTTTATCAAATCAGATGATGGTCAAATTAATGAAGTACACTTAGATGTTGGAGATCTTGTAATATATTCTGGAAGAGTACAAGAACACTGGAGAGAGGAATTTACTGGTGAAAAACAATTACAGTGTTTTTTACAATATGTGTCTGCTACGGGGAAAGATTCTTGGCTTAAATGGGATACAAGACCTGCTCTTGGATTACCCTTTGAATTTGCCGGACCCGAAGTCCGGCAAGAAATGTCTGAAATTATTGAAAGAGATTATAAAAATCGTTAATTAGCCGTTAGACGATTCGTCAGGCAATCTGTTAGGACCAGCAACAACTAGCCCAAATCCGTGACGCTCTTCAAAGATTTTTTGTGCTTCATCTCTGTTTTTAGCCTCACAAAAATCTTCAACAATTTCTAAAGTTCCTACTGGTTCTTTTTTACGAAGATATATCTGATATCTGTACATGTTTAACTCCTAGTATTAATATTTATCAAGTATTTGAAATCCACTGATCTATAGTCCAAAAAGGAGCCACTGTTTCCATGTGCTTGGATTTCGTAGTATTTAATACTTTTTGACTCAGATTTAAAGTTCTTTTAAGGCTATATTTAAGAACACTATTATCAAAAACATCTAGACCTTGTAAAACTGTTAGCCAAGCAGAAGAGGAATACCCGTTAAACCTTGGCATATCTGACTCGTTTTTATAAAATAATTCCCATTGACTCAACTTATGTTTTAAACTATCGGGAATTCTTTCTAAATTATTTCGATGATCTATCCAAAACTCTGAATCATCTCTATGCCCCCTAAAGTGAAGAGCTAAAAAATCTTTTATATCTTCTGTAATACTAAATGTTCTAAGATTAAATTTGTTTCTCTTCAACTCAGAATTTTCTCCTACGGGAGCCCAGTAGTCAGATAGCGCATACAGTGATTCAACAATAACAGCGACACCGTTGGCTTCTAGCGGCTCTAAAAATCCCGAACTTAGTCCTATACCAAATACGTTGTATTTCCAACTATTTTTCATTACTCCGGGAGTATAAGTAA